>ERZ1106976.893-NODE-893-length-32439-cov-4.678854_pt1 | contig 32439 bp, 24 predicted proteins | sample MGYA00403687_ERZ1106976 | MGnify/ENA primary metagenome ERZ1106976 (study PRJEB35170, sample SAMEA104062446) | human gut metagenome | biome: human gut; feature: human-associated habitat; material: faeces | place: Denmark | collected 2013-02-22 ... | reverse complement strand
TCCCGGTCGGGAAAATGCCGGGCTTGTTGCTTAACGCAACAGCCTGCTGAACAACCGAAAAACACAAAGAATTGGCTTATTTATGGCGTTTTTTGATTGTTCAGCAGGCATTCCTATAAACAATTGAAAGAATCTCCGAAGCATTCCGCGCGCAGCAATCGGGGAAAAACGGTATATCAGCCCAAGCCAAAATTCACAAAAAAGAAGAGCCGCCGTAAAAACTTGATAACGAATGACATAAAAGAGCCTACCGATTCGCTGCGCGAAAAAAATCATAAACTCCTCAACAAAGAGACAGTCTCACAAAATCTGTCAGGTGCAAGCAGAAACCGCAAAAGCACCATTCGCATTACGGCAACACCGCCGAGTTCACAGCTTACACCCTGACGGCATATCTGCTTGTCTGTTTCGCACCACATTTCACAAATTTCGGTGGCTGAGGAACCGCTCTGCCTCCCCAATTGATATCGTTTAACGGAAAACAGGACTGCGCATCTACACCGCCGGAGCCATCGGTATAGCCTTACACTTTTTCGGTAAAATTAAGTCAGTATAAATTAACCGATTGTAAAATATAATAAACTCTGTTTTTTCGACGGCTTTATCTGCGAAAAAGCACCTTTAAGACGAGCAAAGTGAGTCCGGGCGCCGAGGGAAGCGTCGATAAGCGCGCATCTCCCCGCCGCACGGTTCTCACCTGTAAAACGCAGTTTTGCAATTGGCTATCAGTATAAATAAAAAGAGGTATTCCCTATGAGCCGCGTATTTGAAAAATTCTCTCCCTTTATACAGGATTACATCTACCGAAGCGGATGGGAAACGCTGCGGGAAGTCCAGGTAAAAGCGGCAGAGGTACTTTTTGAAACCGATAACAACCTTCTTCTTACCTCCTCTACCGCGTCGGGAAAAACAGAGGCTGCTTTTTTTCCTGTCATCTCCAAGCTGTGGGAAAACCCATCCGCGTCTTTCGGAGCATTGTATATTGCCCCCCTTAAGAGTCTTATAAACGATCAATTTGCACGGCTCGACGAAATACTTGACTTAAGCGGTCTGCCGGTATTTCACTGGCACGGCGATATTGCCATGTCACATAAGAATAAGGCGCTGAAAAATCCTTGCGGCATACTTCAGATAACTCCTGAATCACTTGAAAGTATGCTTATGAACCGAAGCAACGATATTGTTCGCCTGTTCGGGGATCTTCGCTACATCATTCTCGATGAGATTCATACTTTGACGGGAACAGACCGGGGAAATCAAATCATCTGTCAGCTTTGCCGTATTTCTCGGCTTATCGGACATGATCCCGTCAGAATCGGCCTTTCTGCTACAATCGGAAATACAGAAATAGCCGCAAGATGGCTCGGTTCGGGATCGAAACGAAAGGTTTCGGTCATCGGAATGAAGGAAAGCCGTACCTCATGGAAACTCGGAATGGAACACTTCTATATTCAGAGCGATTCTCCTGACCAAACGGGAAGCGCAAACCGATATCTTACCGGAGCCATACCCGACTTACACGCTGAAGAAGGCGATGCAGACGAAAATCTATCCCCCCTCAAAGAGCAGTTATCCGAGACTCCGCAGGATAAGACAGCGGACATTCCGCTTGATCCCGGGTTTGAGTATATTTACGACTGCACCGCAGATAAAAAATGTCTTGTTTTCTCCAACTCAAGGGAGGAAACTGAATATCTTACCGCAACGCTCCGTCAAATTGCCGATAGGAGGGGAGAGCCCGATATTTTTCAGATACATCACGGAAACTTATCGGCATCGATAAGGGAAGAAGCGGAAATGAAGCTCAAGAACGAGGATATCCGAACCGTGACCTGTGCGACCGTTACGCTGGAGCTTGGTATTGATATCGGAAGACTGGAGCGAATCATCCAGCTTGACGCCCCGACTACCGTATCCAGTTTGCTTCAGCGCCTCGGCAGATCGGGAAGACGGGGAACCCCGCCGGAAATGATGATGGTTTTTCGTGAAGAAAATCCTCTGCCGAACACTCCTCTCCCTCAGCTTATGCCATGGGGACTGCTCAGAGCTATTGCCATCGTTCAGCTTTATCTTGAGGAACGTTTCATAGAACCTCCCAATATTAAAAAGCTTCCCTTCAGCCTTCTTTTTCAGCAAACCCTCAGCACCTTGGCTTCATCGGGAGAGTTGACAGCAAAAAGACTTGCCGAACGGGTACTGTCTCTTCCTCCCTTTGCCGAGGTCTCCCCTGAGCAGTACAAAACCTTATTGATCTCCATGCTGAAAAACGACTTTATCGAAATGACCGAAGAAAAAGGGCTTATCATAGGATTAAAGGGTGAACGTCTTATAAACAGCTTTAAGTTCTATGCGGTTTTCAAGGACAGTGAGGACTATACGGTCCGGTGCGGCTCCGATGAGATCGGAACCATAACAACGCCCCCTCCGGCGGGAGACAGATTTGCTCTTGCAGGACGTGTCTGGGAGGTAGAGGAGCTTGATATTGCAAGAAAGCTCATCTACGTCAAGGAAGTGAAGGGAAAAATGGAAATATCGTGGCCCGGCGATTACGGCGAAATACACACCCGAATCCTTGAGAGGATGAAACAGGTTCTCGAAGAAAATACCGAATATCCCTATCTCAAGAAAAATGCAAAAACACGGCTCGAAGTGGCGCGGCGTGTAGCAAGAAATACCGGAATGCTGAAAAATTCTCTCGTTCATCTCGGCGGCTATACCTGGTGTCTTTTTCCGTGGCTCGGCACACGCTCCTTCCGCACTCTCAGAAAGTTTATCGTCAGAAACGGCATGCGTTTTAAAATCAGCGCCATGGAATACGAAGGATGCTATTTCATGACCTTCAAAATGGAACGCGGGAACAGTTCGGAGCTTATCTCTTACCTGAATGAAAAAGTTATGCTCGAAGGTATAGATAAAAATACGCTTGTTTCGGCTTCCGAATGTCCCGTTTTTGAAAAGTACGACGATTATATACCGGCAGAGCTTCTCCGAGACGCTTATATGGCCGACCGCCTCCGCACCGATGAAGTGATAAAACGTCTCGGAGAATTGGCAGAAGAGATATAAATAAAGAAGAATAATCATAACAAAAGACCGCCGCATAAAACGACGGTCTTTTCGGTCAGTCCTTCTCTTATAAGGAAACAGGCATCATGATGAATCCCACACTGACGACGGTAACATCGGCACAAGCGAAACCGGCCGAATGACCCTGTCGGAACGATAGTAGGCAGAGTATTCTCACTCTATAACGGCAACGTTGAAAATGTAACCATTTCAGGATATAAACAGGGATTCGTGGGAGATATTACAGAATTCCCGACATCATTGCCCCCTGCTGCTCAAATGCAATGTTATCTACATTGACAAGAGTTCGAAAGCCGGGGCATTGGCAGAACATGTCTGTACCATTTCGAGCATCTGTACTCACAGCAAATTCTTTCACATCGTCATATTCATAAGTCTTTCGTTAAATTCTTTTGCCGTATCATAACCCATCTTTTTCTGACGGTTGTTCATAGCCGCAATTTCAAGTATAACCGCAAGATTTCGTCCGGGACGGACAGGGATTACGGTCGTGGGAATTTTTATTCCCATGATGTCGGTATATTCCGATTCCAATCCGAAGCGATCATACATTTTTCCCTGAACCCACTGCTCAAGGTTAATTATCATATCAATTTTTTCGGTATCTTTTACGGCGCCCATACCGAAAATACGTTTTACATCGACAATTCCGATTCCGCGAAGCTCAACATAATGCCGGATCAGAGCGGGAGCAGAACCGACAAGAGATTTTGCAGAAACTTTCTTTATTTCCACAGCGTCGTCTGCAATAAGCCGATGTCCACGTTTTACAAGCTCAATAGCCGTCTCGCTCTTTCCTACCCCGCTGTCTCCGAGAATGAGAATACCCTCTCCGTAAACCTCGACAAGAACGCCGTGTCTTGTAATACGAGGAGCAAGACTTACGCTCAACGACGCAATAAGAGCCGCCATAAATTCCGACGTCTTAGCAGCAGTACGAAGAAGGGGAATTCCGTATTTATTTGCCGCCTCTATAATGATTTTATTAACCGGCAGAGAGGTGGAAAAAACCACGGCAACGGGGTTCAGCGAAAAGAATTTATTAAATATCTCGCGCTGTCTGTCCTCATCAAGGTGATTGATATAGTCATTTTCACTCAAGCCGATAATCTGTATTCTTCCCGGCTCAAAGTACCCGAAAAATCCCGCCAGAACAAGCCCCGGACGGTTTACTTCACTTCTCTGCACCGCGCGTTCCCTGTCGACAGCCGTGTTTACTTCTTCCAGTTGAAATTCATCGATAACGCTTCCGAGCGACACCGAATACGTTGTTTTGGATTCCATTATCCGATTTCCTTTCGGTTTTATTCTCTCCTAATATTTTAACACATATCGGATACTATTGCAAGAGATTTTATTCAGTAAATGACAGCCGTTTGATTGACTTTTCGGCAGTCTTTCGGATTTGAAGAAGAATGCCGCTATTACCATTTTCCCGTCCTGTATGAGCATAGTATCGGCAGAACGAAACTCCTTTTAAGGCAAGTGAAACATCCCTCTATAATCGCAAAAACGGCAAATTTATTTCATCATATTCTCACCGCGGCATATACTTCTTAGGACATTATGGCAGCTTCAGGCAACATAACGCGCAAATTTTCATTTTTCTTTATAGCGTACATAACATTTTTATTCAACAGCAAAACCCTATGCGGAATCACTCGCCCGGCGCATAGACTTCGAGAGAAATCCTCCTTCGTCGAGCTTCTCTTTATCATAATGAGGCTGCTTCATAGCATTAACAAGCTTTGAACGCCATGTGCAGACATCACAAAAGCCAAGGTCAAATTCAATCGATTGATCTTGGCTTTTGTTTCTTTTGTATCAGGTTAAGGTCAAAAATCTCAATTTGACCCAGCCCGTTTTATTTGGTAACTATTATTCAGCTTCAGCCTCGCCTGCTTCCTCAACAGGCTCAATTTTTTCAATCTCAACACTGCGATAGCGCTCCATACCGGTTCCGGCAGGAATAAGCTTACCGATAAGAACATTCTCTTTAAGTCCGAGAAGATGGTCAACCTTACCTTTGATTGCAGCCTCAGTAAGAACCTTTGTTGTCTCCTGGAAGGAGGCGGCTGACAGGAAGGAATTCGTCTGAATGGACGCTTTGGTAATACCGAGAAGCACTGGCTGTGACGTTGCGAGACGGAGATCTCTCTCTCCCGCATCAATACGCGCCTGAAGCTTTTCGTTCTCCTCTTCAAAGTCTCCGACATCAATTGTTGCTCCGGTAAGAATATCGGTGTCTCCCGGCTCCTCTACTCTTACTTTTCTTGTCATCTGACGTGCGATAACCTCAATATGCTTATCGTTAACGTCTATCGACTGCATACGGTAAACCCTTTGTACCTCGCGAAGAATATAGTCATATACCGCGTCAAGTCCGCTTATACGGAGTATATCGGCGGGAGCCATATCCCCTTCGGTAAGCGGCTGTCCCGAAGCAACCGGCTGTCCCTCAGAAACAAGCGTTCTTGTTCCGAAAGCAATCTGATAGGAAACGGTTTCACCGGTATCATCATTTGTGATGTTAATTGTTTTCATCTTCTTCATTTCGCCGAAGCTGACAATACCGGCCATTTCCGAAATAACTGCCGTTTTCTTGGGGCGTCTTGCCTCAAAGAGTTCTTCGACACGGGGAAGACCCTGTGTAATATTGGAGCCTGCAACGCCGCCCGTATGGAAGGTACGCATCGTAAGCTGTGTACCCGGCTCTCCGATTGACTGAGCGGCAATAATACCGACAGCCTCTCCGACATTGACCGGTCTGCCGTTGGCAAGGTCGGCTCCGTAGCATTTAGCACAGATACCGTGTCTTGCCTTACATTCAAGAACAGAACGGATATATACCTGAGTAATACCGGCATTTACAATTACAGACGCCATCTTTTCTGAGATCATGGTGTCGGCAGGAACAAGCACCTCGTGCGTTTCGGGATTTACAACGTCCTCCATCGTAAAACGCCCAACAAGACGGTCTTTCAGCGGCTCGATAACATCTTTTCCGTCTGTGATCGCGGAAACCCACATACCCTTCTGAGTTCCGCAGTCGCTTTCTCTTACAATAACATCCTGAGAAACATCAACAAGACGGCGGGTAAGATATCCGGAGTCTGCAGTCTTAAGAGCGGTATCGGAAAGCGATTTACGCGCACCGCGCGCCGCAATGAAATACTCAAGTATCTTAAGTCCTTCGCGGAAGTTTGACTTGATCGGGATTTCCATCGTACGTCCGTTTGTCGCAAACATAAGTCCGCGCATACCGGCAAGCTGACGCATCTGCGTCATATTACCGCGGGCGCCGGAATCCGACATCATCTTAATAGGATTGTACCTATCAAATTTATTCTGAAGTGCGGCAACTATATCCTTTGTCGTCTGTTCCCATATCTTTATTACGTTGTTATAGCGTTCCTCTTCGGTAAGCTGACCGCGAAGAAAATGTTTATGAATGGCGTCAACCTTCTTTTCCGCCTCAGCAATGTAAGAATATTTCTCATCAGGAATCGTAACGTCGGAAATAGAAATGGAAATGGCAGCCTTCGTCGAATATTTGTAGCCCATCGACTTAATATTATCAAGCACCTGTGCCGCAACCGAGAAACCGTGCTTTTCGATACAAAGGTTGATAATCTGACCGAGCTGCTTCTTGCCGCAGGTCATATCAATCTCCAGATCAAGCAGCTTGGAAGGATCGCTTCTATCAACAAAACCGAGATCCTGAGGAATGTGCTCATTGAAGATAAGACGTCCGAGAGTAGCATTGATAATACCGGTATGAATTTCACCGTCTATTTCACGGCTGACTCTGATTCTTATCGGAGCGTGAAGTCCGAGAACGCCATTGGCATAAGCCATCATCGCCTCGTTGAAATCACGGAAAACATGTCCCTCGCCGGGCTCTCCCGCCTTATCAATAGTAAGATAGTAGGAACCAAGCACCATATCCTGAGAAGGAACGGTGACGGCTTTACCGTCCATAGGCTTAAGAAGGTTATTTGCCGAAAGCATAAGGAAGCGTGCCTCAGCCTGTGCCTCCGCAGAAAGCGGAACGTGAACCGGCATCTGGTCGCCGTCAAAATCGGCATTGAATGCGGTACAGACAAGCGGATGGAGCTTGATGGCGCGTCCCTCAACAAGAACCGGTTCAAATGCCTGAATCGAAAGACGGTGAAGGGTAGGCGCACGGTTGAGAAGGACAGGATGCTCTTTGATCACATTTTCAAGAGCGTCCCATACGCAGGCGTCAACCTTATCGACCTTCTTCTTTGCATCTTTAATATTGGAAGCCTTCTGCGTTTCCACAAGACGCTTCATAACAAAGGGTTTAAAGAGCTCGAGAGCCATTTCCTTCGGCAGACCGCACTGATATATTTTCAGTTCAGGTCCGACGACAATAACCGAACGTCCCGAATAATCGACTCGTTTACCGAGAAGATTCTGACGGAAACGCCCCTGCTTACCTCTGAGCATCTCCGAGAGAGATTTCAGAGGACGGTTTGAAGGTCCGGTCACCGGTTTTCCGCGGCGTCCGTTATCAATGAGAGCGTCAACCGCTTCCTGAAGCATACGTTTTTCGTTTCGTATAATGATTTCGGGAGCCTGAAGCTCAAGCAAGCGGCGCAGGCGGTTATTTCTGTTTATAACCCTTCTGTACAGATCGTTTAAATCGGAGGAAGCAAAACGTCCGCCGTCAAGCTGTACCATAGGTCTGATTTCCGGCGGAATTACCGGAATTACATCAAGAATCATCCATTCGGGCTTATTTCCCGAGCGGCGGAACGCCTCAACTACATCAAGACGCTTTATGATGCGAAGCTTTTTCTGACCGCTTGCATTGCTGAGTTCTTCTTTCAGTTGGCGTGAAAGCTCCTCAATATCGATTTCGGAAAGGAGTTCCTTTACCGCCTCTGCTCCCATTCCGACCTTAAAATCCTTCTCATAGCGCTCGTACATTTCACGGTATTCACGCTCGGAAAGAATCTGATACTTGGAAAGAGGCGTTGTACCGGGATCAATCACGATATACTGTGCAAAATACAGCACCTTTTCAAGAAGCCTGGGAGAAATATCAAGAAGCAATCCCATTTTTGACGGAATCGCGCGGAAATACCAGATATGGGAAACGGGAGCGGCAAGCTCAATATGTCCCATTCTTTCACGGCGAACCTTTTTGGTTGTGACCTCGACTCCGCACTTTTCGCAGACCTTCCCCTTATAGCGTACACGCTTATATTTTCCGCAAAGACATTCCCAGTCCTTGGTCGGACCGAAAATTTTCTCGCAGAACAGACCGTCGCGCTCAGCTTTGAGGGTACGGTAATTGATGGTCTCGGGTTTTTTTACTTCGCCGTGAGACCAGCTTCTTATCATTTCAGGAGACGCAAGTCCGATTTTAATTGAATCAAACACATTATGTTCCAAAGCATTATCTCCTATCTTAAATATCTATATCATCTTCGCCGGAAAAATCGTCGAAAACATCGTCTTCAGAAATATCATCAAAGAATTCCGAATCATCATCAAAATCATCGGGATTTTCTTCTGTCATTGAATCAAAAGTATCATCCGATTCCACCGTTTCCCCTACATCATCGGCAGAGATAAACGCAGGAGCGTCAAGCTCGTCATCACCTATCGAAGACAACTCTATTTCGTTTCCGTCGCGGTCAAGAACTCTTATATCAAGGCAGAGTGACTGAAGCTCCTTGACAAGTACCTTAAATGCCTCCGGCACACCCGGCGTCGGGATATTCTGTCCTTTGACAATAGCCTCATAGGTCTTGACACGTCCGGTAACATCATCCGATTTAACAGTCAGAATCTCCTGAAGCGTATATGCCGCGCCGTAGGCCTCCAAAGCCCAAACCTCCATCTCTCCGAAGCGCTGACCTCCGAATTGTGCTTTACCGCCGAGAGGCTGCTGGGTAACAAGAGAATAAGGACCGGTCGAACGTGCATGTATCTTATCGTCAACCAGATGATGAAGCTTGAGATAGTACATGATACCGACCGTTACGGGATTATCAAAGGGTTCCCCGGTTCTGCCGTCATAAAGCGTCATTTTACCGGTTTCGCTCATACCCGCCATTTTCAGGCATTCGGTGATATCCTGTTCCTTTGCCCCATCAAAAACAGGCGTCATAACCTTCCATCCGAGACGTTTTGCGGCAATCCCCAGATGAACCTCAAGAACCTGACCGATATTCATTCGCGAAGGAACACCCATCGGGTTCAAAACGATATCAAGAGGAGTTCCGTCCGCCATAAAAGGCATATCCTCCGGCGGAAGAATACGGGAAACAACACCTTTATTTCCGTGACGTCCCGCCATCTTGTCTCCGACGGATATCTTTCTCTTTTGAGCGATATATACGCGGACAACCTTGTTGACACCGGGAGGAAGCTCGTCGCCGTTCTCTCTGGAAAATACGCGGACATCGACAACAATACCGCTTTCACCGTGTGGAACACGCAGAGATGTATCTCTTACTTCTCTTGCCTTCTCACCGAAAATCGCACGGAGAAGCCTTTCCTCCGCAGTAAGCTCGGTTTCTCCCTTTGGCGTTACCTTTCCGACAAGAATATCGCCGGCACGCACCTCGGTACCCTTGCGGATAATACCCTCAGCCGAAAGATCCTTAAGAGCGTCGTCTCCGACATTAGGAATCTCTCTTGTGATCTCCTCCGGTCCGAGCTTAGTGTCCCTTGCCTCATGGGAATATTCTTCTATATGGAGAGAAGTATAAACATCGTTTCTTACAAGGTTCTCGTTAAGAAGAACAGCATCCTCGTAGTTATAGCCCTCCCATGTCATAAACCCGATAAGCGCGTTTTTACCGAGAGCAATTTCTCCGTTTGAAGTAGCGGGGCCGTCGGCAATAACCTGCCCCTTTTCGACGTATTCGCCCTGATCAACGATAGGACGCTGATTGATACAGGTACTCTGATTGGAACGCTTGAATTTGATCAGATGATAGACGTTCTTTTTGCCGTCATCCGTACGAACGACAATCTCGTCCGCGGAAACACGCTCAACGGTACCGGATTCCTTGGCGCACACCACAACGCCGGAATCGACCGCAGCTTTATATTCCATACCGGTTCCGACAATAGGTGAATCGCAGACAAGAAGCGGAACCGCCTGCTTCTGCATGTTCGAGCCCATAAGCGCGCGGGAGTTATCGTCATTCTCAAGGAACGGAATCATAGCTGTCGCAACGGAAACCACCATCTTTGGCGAAACGTCCATATAGTCGGGAACGCTGTTGTCAACTTCAATAATCTCAGCGCGCTGACGTGCGGTAACCTTTTTGTTCACAAACCGATTGTTCTCGTCAAGAGGCTCGTTCGCCTGAGCTATTATATAATTATCCTCCACATCGGCGGTCATATACTCAATGTCACCGGTCACAACTCCCGTTTCCTTGTCGATGCGGCGGTAAGGAGCCTCAATAAAGCCATAATCGCTGATCCGGGCATAAGTTGCAAGATAGGAGATAAGACCGATGTTCGGTCCTTCGGGAGTTTCAATCGGGCACATTCTTCCGTAGTGAGTATAGTGAACATCACGAACCTCAAAGGAAGCGCGGTCGCGGGACAAACCTCCCGGTCCGAGAGCCGAAAGGCGGCGCTTATGCGTAAGCTCGGCAAGAGGATTGTTCTGATCCATAAACTGTGAAAGAGGAGAAGATCCGAAAAACTCGCGTATAGCGGTAACAACCGGGCGAATATTGATAAGTCCCTCGGGGGTAAGCGTCTCGTTGTCCTGAATATTCATTCTCTCCTTAACGATCTTATCCATACGGGAGAAGCCTATACGGAACTGATTCTGGAGGAGCTCTCCGACAGAGCGCAGACGCCGGTTTCCGAGATGGTCAATATCATCGGTGGTACCGATTCCATGAGACAGGCAAATCAGATAATTGATAGACGAGAAGATATCGTCCTTTGTAATATGTTTAGGCACAAGTTCCGCTATGCGGCGCTTCGCCTCCGCCTTTATCGCTTCGGCATCCTCTCCGCACTGTTCCTGAATTTCAAGCAGAACCGAAATCTTAACCTTTTCATTAATTCCGCAGTCCTTAAGGTTGTATCCGAGAATATATTCGGGATAAATCGTTCCGTTTGAGAACACCTTTATCTCCCGCTCAGCATCAAGGCGGAGATAAAGGTCATTTACACCGCTCCGCTCAATAAGCTCCGCAAGCTCGGCGGTAATCTCCTCTCCCGCGTCACAAAGGAACTCCCCTGTAAGGGGGCTCACAACGGGGCGAGCGAGCGTAAATCCGACAATACGCTTTCCGAGAGCGAGCTTCTTATCGAACTTATATCTGCCGACACCGCTTAAATCATATCTCTTAGGGTCAAAAAAGAGATTATTTATAAGCAGCTGCGCTGATTCGACAAGCGGAGGCTCTCCGGGACGAAGCTTCTTATATATCTCTTTAAGCGCTTCATCCCCGGCTGTTGTACCGTTTTTATCCGCTTCGACCTGACAGATATCGTGTTCAAGCGTTGCGGTTATTTTCGAATCGTCTCCGAAAAAGCTGACAATCTCGGCATCGGTTTCAATGCCAAGTGCCCTTATAAGCACAGAAACCGGTATTTTCCTGTTTTTATCTATTCTTACATAGAATATATCGTTTGCGTCTGTCTCATATTCAAGCCAAGCGCCGCGATAGGGAATCACCGTTGAAGCATAGATTTTCTTGCCCGACTTATCCATTTCCGAGGTATAATAAATTCCCGGAGAACGTACAATCTGAGAAACGATAACTCGTTCCGCACCGTTTATAACGAAGGTTCCGTTATCGGTCATAAGCGGAAAATCTCCCATGAAAATGTCACGCTCGAGAAGTTCTCCGGTCGTCTTATTGTAAAGACGCATTTTTACACGAAGCGGCGCGGAATAATTGACGTCTCGTTCCTTGCACTCTTCCACCGGATATTTCGGCGTAGGATCAATGGAAAAATCCACAAACTCTATACTGAGATTTCCGGAGTAGTCGGTTATAGGGGAGACATCGCGAAGAACCTCCATGAGTCCTTCTTTCAGAAACCAGTTATAAGATTTCTTCTGCACCTCAATGAGGTTCGGCATTTCGAGAGCTTCATCAATCTTAGCAAAGCTCATTCTGACATTTTTGCCGAGCTTATGGGGCTTGACCATTACAGTAATCACTCCATTCAAATTAATAAATCATACCTGTATAAGCAGAAAACGCCGGCGCAGAAAAGCTTTTCTCCTCCGTCACCGCTACCCCTACGACATGCTGGTTACAGTCGAATTATAAGCTGCGGTGCAAGACCGAGAAAGGCCATCCCGTGCCGTGAAATCTACAGACACCGGTATGATTCAAAAAAGTCATTTTTCGGCTTGGCATAAGGCTTCAGCCGACTTTTTGATTTACATCACTGCCCTTTGCGGGGCAACACAAGCTATCAGCAAGGATAACTATGCAAGTATAGATTTTATCATATTTTTCTTTTTCTGTCAATCGCGTCTTTGAATGTTTACAAATATTTAACAATTAAAAATTCCGTAAAAACTATTGAAATTTTTTATAATATGTGGTATGATTAATCACTGAAATGCAGAATGTCAATATAGCGTCGGGAGGTGAACGGATTGCCGAATATCAAGTCTGCCAAAAAGCGCGTCAAGGTCTGCGAAGCAAAGACACTTCAGAATAAGATGGTCAAGACAGCTCTCAAAACCGCAATGAAGAAGTACGAAGCCGCAGTCGCTGCCGGAGATAAGGAAAACGCCGCAAAAGCTTATGCAGTTGCTGTTAAAAAGCTTGATACCGCTGTTTCCAAGGGTATTATTCATAAGAATAATGCTGCAAGAAAAAAGAGTCAGTATACGCTTGCTCTCAATCATATGGCTTAACCGCCTTATAAATCGGGGTTGCTTTTTGCGGCAGCCCCGCGTTTTTTATTCTGTCTCTTGACTTTTCTTTCATTATATATTAAAATAAAATGCAGTTACTTTTCGGAGGAGACATACGGTTTGGAAAGCGAGATCACTTACGAATATAAAGACTTTCTTGAAAACGGTATGAAATTCACGGCATACCGAAACACTTTCATGGGCGAAAGCACGGTACATAAACATAACTTTCTTGAGCTTATCTATATCATAAGCGGTGCCGCCACGCATTATATTGACGATAAGGAATACAAGGTAGCGAAGGGAGATCTTCTTCTTATTGATACCGACCAGACTCACTACCACAAATCAGAAACAGGCGTCCTTTTCGCGGATATGGTGCTCCTTCCGGATTTTATATCCGATAACCTTTATTCCAGCCACACCGCTATCGATATCTTCGCCTATTATCTCTATAACAGCGAACAGACTTCGTCCGAAGAAATTCCGCGCACCCCTCTTATCCGGTTCAAGGGAAACGACCTTATCGCTGCAGACGGCATTGTAAATGCAATGTGCGACGAAATTCTCAACAGGGGCACCAATTATGCTGAGATTGTATCGAGCTATTTAAATATTCTATTCTATATGATAATAAGGAATATTGAATCAAGCAGCAACGATATGGTAATGAACGATATACGTGACATTATTCCGGGGATAATCGACTACATAGAGAAAAATTGCAGCAATCAGATTTCTATGAATGAAATAGCAAGAAAATATTTCTATTCACCGGCATATTTCAGCCGCGCCTTTAAAAAGAATTTCGGTGTTCCTTTTTCAACCTATGTACAGAATGTGCGGGTTCAAAAAGTAATCGAGCTTTTGGAGGATTCTTCGCTTTCGGTAGAGGAAATTAGCGATAGAATTGGATATCATGACAAACGCGAACTGAACCGCGCCTTTAAAAATATAACCGGAACGACGCCGGGTGAATATCGGAAAACAAAAAAATTATAAAAAAATCAGACGATTCTTGCTTTCTAAACGGCAAAGAATCATCTTTTATGCTCCCAAAACTTCTCATATGGGTAATGAAAATCTCGGCAATTTTTAAAGATCTGTTGGATATTATATGGGAATAAACTATATGATTCAGCGAGTTCTTGAAGGAGCGGGGAGAACGTTTTATCTGCTCTTCCAAAAGCCAAATTAATTAATTCCGTTTGCCTTGCCTGTTGCTTTATTAATGTAAATTCACCTTATAGATAAGCCGTGTCGGGCAAAAGACATGGCTCCGTGGCTTAGCAAGCATATCCCAAAACCTTCTTTTTTTCTGAATTAAACCGAAGCTCCTCAAATAGAGCGCCTATCCATCTTTTGGGCGGCTGTCTCACCGCACTAACAATTATGAACGTCATGTGAAATCCAAGCAAAAAAATCAAGGTCATTTAAAAAATGCCCTTGATTTTTTTACTTTTGTATACGTTTCTCTCTCAAAAATGCAATTTGAGACAGCCCCTTTTTATCAACACGATTCAGTCCAAAATCGGAAGAGGAATTTCTCTTCCAAAATTTGTTTTACAGTGGGAGCAAGCCACGCCCTACGAATGCAGTATCCTTATGAAAAAACCCAAAAGCCGTTCTCATCTTTAGGGAATCCCTGATTAAATCGGTTATGCAGATTTAATCAGAGATTCCTTAGGATAAAAGCTCGTATTTCTCAGAGGTTACATTTGTCTGTTCTCACATTTCTGATACAGAAGGAAGCGTGGAACCTCCAAGCGGCATAATAATCACCTTTGCCTCTTTTCCATACTCAGCAAACGCCTGATCAAGGGCTTCCTGCGCACTCTTAGCAGGTGTAAGATGAACAGCCCGCACAAAATCGTCGCTGTAATTGCTCACAAGCACAATTTTTGCTTTCTCAAGCACCAGAGCAATAGCAGCGGCTTTGTGACCGCCGAGAACAAAATCGCGATGAAGATGATCTATCATATCGCTGCTCTTTTTATGTCCCGTCATCCATTCCTCAAAATGTTTTTCTCCCATTCCCTCGGTACACTCGGCAATCCAGATAACGGTTCCGCCGTCTCTGACCGCATGTTTTGCATTATCAAGCGCCTTTTGCGCCTGATACATATTCATATCCTTGGGGAATCCGCCTGCCGAGACAAGAACAATATCCGCCTTCTCCGGTATTCTGCATTTGTAAAGCGTATCAAGAAACGCGCAGCCCTCTCTGTGAGCTTTTACGGAATCTCCCGATACACATTTAATAATTTCCTTATGAGCATCAAGAACCACGTTTACGATATAATCAATTCCGAGAAGTTTTCCGGATTCTTCTATATCCTCGCGTATAGGATTTCCGTCAAGCCGTCCCGCGCATGCCTCATGTCTTACCATCATCCGATGGTTGCACTGAATCGCCTCCCTCGTGGAAACACCCGGCATAATAGCCTTTGCGCCTCCGCTGTAACCGGCAAAATAATGAAACTCAATATTTCCGACGCAAATCTTAAAATCCGCCTCTGCAACCTTGCGGAAGATATCAACGGGAGTGCCGGCTTTTGTCACGCCTACCCGTACACAGTCGGAAGCGTCGGCGTCAATGCACTTGACACGATCATAAACGGCATCTCCTACAAGATGTCTCTTTTCCTCCTCGGTGTGTCCACGATGACTGCCGAGGGCAAAGACCACCGTAATATCATCGTCCTTAACGCCGGCTTTTTGTAGTTCGTCAAGAATTGACGGAATGATTTTATAGCTCGGAACAGGTCGTGTAATATCGCTTGTGACAATCACCACGTTATGTTTTCCAACCGCCAATTTCGACAGTCCGTCTGTTCCTATCGGTTCGGACAGAGAACGCCGTACCTCTTCAACACCGGTAAGATCTGCCGCAACCTCGTTAGGCAGCAGCTCTGCAAGCAAATTCTTTTCGTCAAGCTCTACCGTTACGGTGCCTTTCCCGTATTTAAGCTCTTTTTTCATATCGCCATCATAAGCAGAGGATTTTCGAGCAAATTTTTCAAATGGGAGAGATAATCAGCGACAGAAACCGCCTCTGTCTTTTCCTCATCAAACCCAATGGAAAGCACCGTCACTCTGCGGTCTCCCTCCGTGTAGATTCCTCCCGCCGAAAGCAAAATATCGCTGTTCGGTGAGAGTGCAGGGAAATATTCCTCTGCCTCGGTGTCGCAGAGAGTCTTGATCTCAATTCCGTCAAACGTTTCATAACGTTTCGCGGCGGATACAGCAGCCTTTTTGATCAGCTTATCCATACTGAACTCAAGACCGCTTTCTGCGGCAGATTTTACATAGCACTCTGCGGCTCCGATATTGGCTCTTATCGTTATGCGGCTGACAATTCTCTCAGACGCGGTCTGCTTCGTTTCCTTATAGGCAAGAACGTCTCTTTCGATAATAAGTCCGTCTCCACCGCTTCCGGGAATCTTGGAATAATCGGTTATTCCCCGCTCTGCGCAGCGCATTTTTGCCCGCGGTGTAATAAAAACACGCCCGTTTGAATTTGAAGATTTTGGGGAAACGACCGGAAGAGGTGCCGTCTTCGGCAATGCTGCAGGTTTTTCTGCAACATGAACCGGCTCCGGCGTCAAGGCAGCCGATGCTTCCGGTTTAGAGGCAGCTTCAAAAGCAATTCCACTGACATCGTCGCCCGGCTTTCCGATAAGCGCGATCGGTTCCGTTATCGGAACCTCCTCGCCCTCGTCGCGAATAATTTTCAGCAGCGTCCCGCTGAAGGAGGAATCAATCGTGATGGTGAGCTTGTCGGTTTCCATCTCAAAAAGCGGTTCGCCTTCCTTTACCTCATCTCCGACCTTCTTCAGCCACTTGGTTATCAGTCCCTCGGTCATCTGAAGCCCCTGCTTGGGCATTATCACAATGTTTGCCATATCGTGTATTCCTTTCGTATTACTTCAGATAAAGCGTTTTTTTAACTGCATCATATATATCCTGAGGCTGAGGAACCACTGCATTTTCAAGTCCGAGATTAAAGGGTAGCGGACATTGCTTTGCTCCGAGTCTTATTACCGGAGCGTCGAGATACATAAATGCCTCCTCCTGAATAACGGAAGCAATTTCAGCGCCTATTCCGCAGACACGGTGAGCCTCGTGTACAACGACAGCACGCCCCGTTTTCTTTACGGAATTGATAACGGTATCCTTATCGAAAGGAACGAGAGTGCGGGGATCGATAACCTCAACGGAGATTCCTTCCTCTTTCCAAAGCTTTTCTGCCATATCAACCGCTTTTTGAACATATGTGTGAGTTGCTACGACGGTAGCGTCGGTTCCCTCTCTGACTATTTTTGCTTTCCCGAAGGGAATCATATAATCTTTATCGTCCGGGACCTCGCCTTTGTTGACATAAAGCGCCTTATGCTCTATAAAGATAACCGGATTATCATCTCTGATTGCGGTTCTGAGAAGACCGGCGGCATCTGCGGGAGTTGACGGCATAACCACCTTAAGTCCGGGAAAATGCATAAACAAAGCCTCAACACTCTGCGAATGCGTTGCCGCATTGCCGCGTCCGACGCCCTGCTGGCCTCTGATAACAAGCGGTATTTTCGCTTTTCCACCGAAAACATACCTCGTCTTTGCTACCTGATTTACAATCTGATCAAGAGCAACCATCGCAAAATCCATATACATGAGTTCCGCAATCGGTCTCATTCCGCAGCAAGCGGCTCCGAGTCCGGCTCCTATAAAGCCCGCCTCGGAAATAGGCGTGTTTCTTACTCTGTCGGCGCCGAATTCGTCGGCAAGACCTCTTGTACATCCGAAAATTCCGCCGAGAACTTCAACGTCCTCTCCCATGACAAATACCCGCTCGTCTCTGCGCATTTCCTCTGCGGTAACATCCTTTATTGCCTGAGCATAGCTCTTAATCATATCGCATCACCTCCATCGTAAAAAACATCATCAAGAACATGCGCGGGATCCGGCTCCGGACTGTTAAGCGCAAATTCCTCCGCTTCATCGATAAGCGCCTGCGCCTTTGCCTCAAGCCCGTCAAGCTCCTCTGCGCTCGTTCCCATACTCTCAAGAAGCTCTCTTGTATATTTGATCGGGCACTTCTTTTTCCATTCCTCGATTTCTTCCTTAGTACGGTAAGGCTGGGGATCTCCTGTCCAGTGTCCGAGCCATCTGTAGGTTTTGCACTCTATAAGAGTCGGTCCTCCTCCGTTCTTTGCTCTTGCAAGTGCATCGACAAACACGGCGGCAATCTCATCAGGCTTATTCCCGTCAACCGTAAAATGAGGAATATTATACGCCTCACCCCTTACCGAGATATCCTTAACGGAGGTGCTCTGCCACTGGGGCACGGAAATTCCATAAAGATTGTTTTCACAGACAAAAATCACGGGAAGCTTCCATACTGCGGCAAGATTCAGGGATTCGTGAAAAGTTCCCTCGTTAGTAGCGGAATCCCCGAAGAAAGAAACCGCAACCCTTCCGTTTTTCTGCATTTTAGAAGCGAGCGCCGCTCCTACAGCAATCGGAATACCGCCTCCGACAATTGCGTTTGCACCGAGATTTCCTTTTGTGAAGTCGGCAATATGCATAGAGCCGCCCCTTCCCTTGCAGTAACCGGTGGCTTTTCCCATAAGCTCGGCAAGGGCATATCTCACGTCGGCACCCTTAGCGATACAGTGTCCGTGTCCTCTATGAGTGCTGGTGATATAATCGTCGTCGGTAAGCATTGAGCAGACGGTTGCGGGAGTCGCCTCCTGACCTATGCAAAGATGTACCGAGCCGCGGAGCTTGTTGCTCTCAAAGAGATGAAGAGCCTTTTCCTCAAACTTGCGGATTTTATTCATCATAAAATAGATATCGGTTAATTGTTTCTTATCCATTTAAATCATCCTCCGTCATAAATCAAGCGATTTCAATATATCGACGATACCGCTCGTAGTTTCGGCAATATGTACGCCTGCCGCGCGGAGAGCCTTTTCCTTGTTCTCTGCGCTTCCGGTTCCGTCGGCAGCAACGATCGCACCGGCATGTCCCATACTCTTTCCCTTGGGAGCGTTCTTGCCGGCAATCAGAGCAACCACCGGTTTGGTCACATGTTTCTTGATATATTCGGCGGCAAGCTCTTCTTCGCTTCCTCCGATCTCACCGATCATGACAATAGCCTTCGTCTCGTCGTCCGCCTCAAAAAGCGGAAGAATATCGATAAAGGTCGAACCGGGTATCATATCTCCGCCGACGCCGACGCAGGTCGACTGTCCGATTCCGGCATTTGACATCATAAACACCGTTTCATAGCAGTTGGTAGCGGAACGCGACATAAGTCCGACATGACCGGGCTTAAAGATTCTGTGCGCCATAAAACCCGCCTTCGATTTTCCGGGAGAAATTACGCCAAAGGAATTCGGTCCGATTACCCTTGCCCCCTTGGCTCTTGCCATATGATAAACGCCCATCATATCGTGTACCGGAACATGCTCGGCAATCGTCATAATCGTTTTCAGTCCTGCGTCAAGCGCCTCATAAACCCCCGCCGCAGTATGAAGAGCGGGAACAAATATCACCGATGCATTTGCGTCTGTCGCTTCCATCGCCTCTCTTACGGTATTGAAAACCGGAACACCAAGAACGCTTTCTCCGCCCTTTCCCGGGGTAACACCCGCAACGACCTTCGTGCCGTATTCAAGCATCTGCTCACAATGGAAGGTGCCCTCTCTGCCTGTTATTCCCTGAATAATCAGGCGTGTATTTTCATCGACAAGTATACTCATTTGTTGTCCCCTTCCTTTTTCATTAAACAGAGTTCTTTCACTCCGGAGATCAGACCGTCAGCATAAATAACATTCTTCAAAGGCTTTATCGTCTCAAGCGCGATTTCCTTATTGGTTCCCTCAAATCTTACAATGATGGGAGAGGAGATATGATATTCCTCAATCGCGCGCTTGATTCCGAGGGCAACCTCGGAGCATCTTGTAATACCCCCGAAAATGTTGATAAACAAATAATGAATTTTCGGATCGGCCAGAATAATCCGAACCGCCTCCTTAATACGGTCGGAGGTAGCTCCGCCGCCCAAGTCAAGGGAAGCCCTTACGGTCATACCGTGCTTGGCGATATGATCGATACAAGACATAATCATACCGGAGCCATTCGAAACCACCGCGATATCACCTGTGGGATCACAGGGTATATAAAGAAAATTAAAGTCAGCAGCCTCTTTAACAAGCGGATCTGTCTTTTCACCTGCTTCTGCCTCCGCGATTTCAGGAAGCTTGACAAGCGCGCTGTCATCAACCGACACCTTGCCGTCAAGAGCAATCAAGCTTCCGTCGGTATCAACGGCAAGCGGATTGATCTCGCAAAGCAGGCAGTGATTAGAAGTAAACAGCTTATAAAGATTTCTGAGTATAACCGCAAGCTCTTTGGTCTGCGTCTTATCAAGACCGGCTTTCGACGCAAAATAATTCGCCTCGTAAGTCTGAGCCCCAAGCATCGGGTTGACGACTGATTTGAAGATTTTTTCCGGTTCCTCCTTTGCCAAGGTCTCAATATCCATTCCGCCCTCGGGAGAGAATATGAATACCGGACACTTTGTTGCTCTGTCAAGCATTATCGAAAGATAAAACTCACGTGCAACGCTCATTTTTTTGGAGATCATCAGCTTTTTGACAATATGCCCCTTAATATTCATTCCTAAAATTGTCTCAGAGGCTTTTACGGCTTCCTCATAATTATCGGCAAACTTAATACCGCCGGCTTTTCCACGCCCGCCTGTTTTAACCTGCGCTTTTATAACAGCAGGATATACGATCTGATCCTTTTTTGCTTCCAGCTCTTCAAGGCTTTCGACAACTACTCCGACATTACAGCGAACACCGTATTTTTCAAAGAGCGCCTGCGCTCTGTATTCCATTAAATCCATGCTTCAAATTCCTTTCGTATCGGGTTAGTCCGCCCATATTTCATCATCGGTGGGAACAACCGCATCATTAAGACGGTAGGCAATTCTGATCACATTGAGCAGGAATTTATATGAGAAATTCTCAGATATGCTGTTATTTCCCCACGATGCGCATCCGAGCGTTGTTGTCGGTGTAAGGCTGTTGAAAAAGCTTCCGCCGTTCATGGTAGAGCAAATCTGATTTACCAGCAGACGGGAAACGGTGAGACGTTCTCCTGCGTACTCAATGTGTTCTTTATTGTTCGAATGAATGGAAACGCTGTGACCTCTTCCTTCAACATTCAGATTTGCCTGAGCAATCTCGACCGCCTCGCTGAAATCGCCGTACTTATATGCTGAAATCACCGGGCACATTTTCTCTTTTGAAAGGAGACAATCCTTGCCGTAGGCAGGTGCCTTCACAAGAATAACCTTAGTTTCCTCCGGAACGGAAAGCCCCGCCGCCTCTGCAATTTTCAATGCCGATACGCCTACCAGATTCTTATTCATCACTCCGCCCGGGAAAAGCGTATTCGTCAGCTTTTCAATCTCGTTCTCGGAGCTTACATAATAGCATCCGTTCTTCACGAAGATCTCAATGGCTTTGTCATAATCCTCCGCGGGAAGAATTGCGGTTTGTTCACCGGAGCAAATGATGCCGTTATCAAACGCTCTTCCCTCGATCGCCATCGGAATTTCCTTCTCATAATCGATGCCACGGTCAAAAATACACTGAACATTTCCGGCTCCCACTCCGTAAGCCGGTTTTCCGCTTGAATATGCGGAACGTACCATCGGCATACCTCCGGTAGCTACAACCACATCAACAGCATGCATGAGCGCGGCGGAAAGCTCAACGGTCGGCTCTTCGATAATCTGAATCAGATTTTTCGGAGCGCCGAGCTTTTCAATCGCCTCGTTCATAAGCCGCACTGTCTCATATGATGTGTTCTTTGAACGGGGGTGCGGGCCGATAATAATGGAATTAAGACCTTTCAGAGCAAACATAGCATTGCACATGGGGGTAACAACCGGATTCGTACAGGGCGTTACCGCGCCGACAACTCCGACGGGGCGGGCGATCTCCGTAATTCCGGTTTCCTCATTGCGGTTTAAAATACCGACGGATTTCTTTCCCTTCAGGCTATTCCAAATAACCTTCGCTTTGCCCATATTTTTTTGTATCTTATGCTCGTATACGCCCATACGGGTTTCATCCACGGCTAAACGCGCAAGATACTCGGCATTGTCATATACCGCCTTGGCGCAGGCTCTGACAATCTCATCAGCCTGTTCCTGGGTAAACTTCTCATATTCGGACTGAGCTTTTCTCGCCTTCACGATAAGCTCTTCCACAAATTCCTTTGCTTCCATTTCTATTTCTCCTTATTATAAAAAATGTAATACTGTTTTGGCAGAGAATATTTCCGCTACTATCTATTATAATAATATATTCTTTGTCTTCAGACAATGGTCTGATTTTACTTCTTATAGCAACAATTTGACTTCTTTACACGACCGCCTATAGTTTTTAGAACTGACGAATCAAGAATAAAATGATCAAGACATTACAGTCATATATAATAACGGCTTCATTATCGCAGCTTGAACTGAGATACCCCCTTCCTAAAAATTAAGGTAATACCGCGCAATTTATAATCGTGCAAATGCACCGTCAGATTTTTCGGCAATCCCAATAAATTGAGAGGGCAAAACCATCGCCTCTGCCCTCTTCTGATGAAATTTGTGTCAAATGCCAGAAGAGAGACAAACAGATGCGCCGTCAAGGTGTCAATCCTGAACTCGCATTATTGCTTAAGGCAATAACCGCTGGGGGCACAGCTATCGCCTTTGCTGCACATATGCTTGCATCTTTTCCGCCATACTTCACCAATTTCGTCGGCATAGGTGCCACTCTTGTCTCCTCAATTGGTATCGTCTGACGAAAAATCTGGCGGCGCATCTGCGCAACAATCATTGTGCGATATTGCCTTAATTCAATTGGCATTATCTCTCCTTAAGCATATCATAATATTAAGTTCTATTACAATCATAGAGCTTGAAAAGGAAAATAAAATATGGGTGTAACAAACTCAAACAAGGAACTCAGCCTCTCCAATATTGAATGCGGAGGTTCTTTTAAAATAAAACTGTCTCTGACGGCAGCGCCCGATATCGTATCTCATCCCACTGATATTGTTTTGATACTTGACCGTTCGGGCAGTATGGCGGGAAGTCCTATTGCAAATTTGAAAAACGGCGCCAAAAAATTCATTGATATTATCGATGAAGCCACAGATAGTTCTCAGGACGGACAAATCGGTTCAGGAAGCCATATAGGTATCGTTAGCTTTGCGAGCACGGCTACTCAGGATACACAACTGATTACCTCGGTTGCGGATTTGAAATCTGCGGTAAACGCACTTTCTGAGAATGGCTCTACTAACCACGAGGATGCGTTTACCAAGAACAAGCGCTTCGGGATTGGGCGTCTGATCCCGATTCTTCCTATGTGGCGATCACACCAGATGATACGGAGCTTGAAAAGCTTTTTGAAAACCTTGCAAGAAATATTGCCAAAGCAGGAGCAACCAACATTGTCATTACTGATACGGTGGCACCCTGTTTCCGAATAACCTCGTTATCCTCACCTACTAAGGGAACGGCAAGCATGATAAATCATCGCACGGTTGAATGGAAAATCGATAATCTGGGCGTAACGCAAAGTGAAGGTGCAACCTTTGAGTTCACCGCAGAACACATCGGCCCTTGCTCCGGAACAGTAGAGGTAAACGACAGCATTTCCTATGACGACGATGAGAATAATGCAGTAACATTCCCATCCCCGTCTATTGAGGTAAACTGTGATGTTATACACTGTCCCGAAAGCTGTCCTACCCCCGTTGACGTTACCATTGACAGCTGCAGTGATGCTGTGGAATTCGATGCAGGTGAGCTTGGTATGGAATCACTTGGACGTATCGTGCAGTTAGATGTTACTTTACGGAAAGTATGCCCGAACAAACGAGTAGCGTTAGCTGCTCTCCTTTATGAAGTTGATTCAAGCGGAAACGAATACAAGCGAGGCATGAAAACCCTTACCGTACCTGCTCATACAAGAGATACTTGTCACGACGTAACGGTTCGCTGTCTCAAATTCGTATTACCGGAAGATTTGAAAGTTTCCGACAACTGTGATTGTATTTGCAGTCCTCGGAATCTTAAGGCAAGATTTATTGCGCATTATATTGACAACGATTTCGACTGTTGCTGCTGTAATGTAACAATCTGATAAAAAGCCAAAGAGCGGCGCAGAGTTTTATAATTAACAGCTTATCGGAAATACCACTGTCTTCGTAAAATAAGCAATTTCTATAATCTCTCTGAAAAATTTTACCTCCGTCCAATCAAATCGGAAACGAGTTTTTCAGTGTAATTGGCTGATCAACATTTTTTAGGTAATGCAGCCGGGTTCACGGCTTGCGCCTTGATGATACTCTGCGGGGCAATTTCCGTTATACTTCGCAAATTTCGCCGGCAGGGAATCACTCCTGCCTCCTCAATTTGTATCGTCTAACGAGAAATATGACTACACATCTGCACCGTCAGAATCCGGCAGTATTGCCTTAATAAAAAGCCATCGCAGAAAAATCCGCGATGGCTTTTTATTTTTAGTAATTTAATCGGTTTTTATCTGTTCCGCATTCAATTTGATAACTTGAAACAAAAGCTCAGGCTTTCTTGGTTTTTGACCGCCCCTCGCTTTATCATACGGAATGGTTTAATCCTCATATATGGTTTTAAAGGATTTACCCCATTTTTGAAGACGAAGATTATAGACCTCGTTATCCTCCGCTTTTTCCCAAAGCGTCAGTATAACAAATTCCTCTGTCTTGCTTTTGTTCTCCAGCCAATGGAAAACCCCGCCGGGAATATAAGCAAGCGAGCCGGGAGCCACATCGTACACATCGTCGTCAAGATGAAGCACAGCCTCACCCTTTACGATGTAATATATCTCGGGTTTTTCGTGTACTCCGCCTCCGGTGCTGCATCCGGGAGCTAACGTGCCCTCGTTCATCTGAATGGCAGGTCCCCCCGCGACTACACTGTCAAGGATCATTTTCGAAGAATAGGTTTCGTCAAGCACAAGAGGTTTGACTTCTCTTGAGTGTATCACAACACCCTTTGGTTTCTCAGCCATATTTCTGACCACTGCTTTCGCTCTTGCGAAAGCCTCCTTTCAATGGTTATACGAACGGGTTGTGAAGCATACCAGCGCTGCTCTTTATAACATCAAAAGCTTAGTCCGTCTGAAAAACGGTTTCTCAGCTTTTTCCGCTCAAAAGAGAACGTCTTCTGCCTTTTATTCACCGAACGTTAAATTGAATTGAAGCTGCCTCATCACCGAACAAAGGCTTCTGCAAAGAACATTGCCGGCAGCCTCTTCAACGAAGATTATTACTTAATTGATTTTTACAAGGACTTTGATATCCTGTTTATGCATTTCTTTGTTATGTAGAAAATAATCGGGGGCGTCCTCAAAGGATATTTCTCTCGTAATCATGCTCTCAAGAGTCAGACCTGTAGATTCCATATAATCGATTATCTTCGGAACGAGTCCGAATTCTCCCATAATACCGACAATATTCAGCTTTTTGGTAACCATACGGTTGAATATGAGATTATTGATTTCCGTTTCATAGAATCCCACCATAGACAGCGTACCGAATTCCGCCGCCATATCGATAGCCTGCTGAACCGTGGGAGCGGCTCCCGAGGTCTCAAGCACAAAATCCGCACCGTGACCGTTTGTAATTCTGTAAACCTCTTCGCCCGCGTCAACTCTTGTATTATTTACAATATCAGTCGCACCGGCTTCCAAACAGCGCTGAAGCTTTGAATCAGTCCGTCCCACTGCAATAATACGTCCCGCACCCATCGTTTTGGCAAGCGCTACAATTCCGAGTGCGATAGGACCTGTTCCGATAACCGCCACTATGGTTTCGGGAGTAATCTCACGCTTAGTAATTCCGGCATAAGAAACGGTAAGCGGTTCTATCGTAGCCGCGTTTCTGTCATCAATCGAGTCGGGAAGATGGAAGAGATGTATCTCCGGAATGATAATATACTCGGCAAAGCCTCCATCCCAGCAATTGATCGTACCAACGCTCTTTATGCTCTCGCAGTGAGCAAGATCTCCCCGTTTACAGGCCTCGCATTTACGGCAGGTGATTCCGTTATCGGAAACCACTCTGTCGCCCGGCTTGAATTTTGTAACGGCGTTTCCCGTCGCGGCAACAACGCCGGACCATTCATGACCGATACGAACAGGATACTTTATAAGACCGTCACGGACAAAATTCGTTTCTCCGGTATATATGGCGATATCAGTTCCGCAGATGCCGCAGTAGGAAACCCGGCAAAGTATTTCGTCAGGCTCAAGCTCTCTTACCGGAACATCTCTTATCACCGCTTTATTCATATCTTCAATTATCAGTGCTTTCATTGTAATTCTTCTCCGAAAACATCATTTTTTGCCGTAAAAACGGTCATAAAGCGCGTCGGTTTCCTCACGTGTCGGCATTGCCGGAGAGGTTCCCCGTCTCGTAACCGATATAGAAGCCACGCAGTTAGCAAATTTAAGCGCATCGACAATGTCACGTCCTTCCGAAATCGCAACAGTCAGGCCGCCATTAAAGGCATCTCCCGCCCCGGTAGTATCGACCGGCTTCAGATCGGTCGTCGGGACCAAAGCCTTCTCTTTTCCGTCCGTCCAGAATACGCCCTTTTTGCCCAACGTGATAACAACGTTTTTCACCCCGAGCGCAAGAAGCTTCTCCGCCGCTTTCTCAGCGCTTTCGGGAGAGGTAACCTTCACACCACTGAAAAATTCCGCTTCCGTCTCATTGGGAGTAAAATAATCCACCCCTTCAAAAAGGCCTTCTGGCACCTCCTGCATCGGAGCAGGATTGAGAACAATGGGCTTGTTATGTTTTTGAGCAAGTGCTTTGAGCGCCACTACACTTTCAAGACTCGACTCAAGCTGAGTAAGCACCGCATCGGCGGAAGCAATTTCCTCCTCCGCAGCGTATATTTCTTCGGAGGTTATCAGTTCGTTCGCACCTTTGACAACGATAATACGATTTTCTCCCGTCTCCTCGTTGACCTCAATAAATGCCGATCCCGTATCTGCCTGATCGGTTACCATGACATATTTTTCAGTCATACCCTCATGCATATAATGCTCATGAGCGATACCGCCGAGCATATCGGTTCCGATCTTCGTAATCATAACAACCTCTCCTCCCGAACGAGAGGCGGCGGTCGCCTGATTGGAGCCCTTTCCGCCGGGGCCGAATTTAACGGCAGATCCAAGAACTGTCTCTCCGTCAACAGGGAATCGGGGCGCAAAGCCGGTTATGTCTGAAATAAAGCTTCCCACAACCACGATTTTACAGGTTTTTGACATAACAGTTATCCTTTCTTATTACATTTTGAAATTTTATTTAAGGCAATACCGCATTATGATTGCTGGCAGGAGCGCCGCCGGATTTTTCGTCGGACGATACCAATTGAGGAGACAAGAGCGGCTCCTCTGCCGACGAAATTTCTGAAGTAAGATAATAGAAGCAGGCTATGCGCAGCAAAGGCGTTAGCCGCACACCCGGCGGTATTGCCTTGACTTTAAGAAGAAATTACACTTTCATTTTTTCAGTTGAAAAAATAAGTCTGAAGGATAAGACTCCTTTCGGGGGCAAAGAACAGCAGTACCCTTTTTTCTCCGCTTTGACGGGAGCGTCAAAGGGCGCGGTACACATTTCAACAGCGGCGTTATACATCCCCTTGAAGGTTCCGTTGTTCATCCACAGCCCCACATACGGAAGCTTATCGGCATCGTATCGAATGATTACGTCGAGCCCGTCGCGATATCTTCTATAGGTAAGTCGTCCCTCCAGCGAAGCCTTTGTAAAATAGAATTTATACGCCGCTCCATCAGGAGAAAAGCGATCCTGTACCGCATATTCTTTCAGAAACCCCATTTGCTGACCGGGAATCAGTTTTCCGTTATCGCAGAAACAAACTTCTATCGGAGCCTCCTCATCATAAGGAACAAGCACCTCTCCCCCCTCTACGGCAGCAAGCATAATATGCCCTGCCCAAATACAGGGTAAAGAGGAATCCGAGAGATTTGTTATACAGTAATCGACAGCAAGGGAACCGTCCGAAAGCGCCGAGAAAGACTTTTCATAACGATACGGCAGCAGAACCGAGCGATAGCAGAGTTTTACGGAATCCTTTTCAACATTCCACTCGTGTCTTACGCGGCACACCTCGCCGTGATCGGGATATCCGCCCTCCTGCGGATCGATCGTAGGAAACATATCGTCAAAGGCGCTGCATTCACCTTTCACATATGAGGAATCAAGACCGATCGGAAGATAAGCTTTCCCTGCAGCCTGTGCTAAAAGCTCCGTACCGGATTCTTTGTCAACAAGTGAAGCAAGCTTTCCTCCGTTTTCAGGAAGCACTGCGGCACGCAGCCTCCCTGTATCAAGTACAAGAGAGAAAATATCCTTATACTTACCGTAGGCAATCACTTCATTGCATCCTCAAGTATCTTAGCGCCGGCAGAGGTTCCGAGACGTTCTGCACCGGCATCAATAAGAGCCTTTGCCTGCTCATAGTTGCGTATGCCGGAGGAAGCCTTTACCTTCACGCCCTCTGCGATATTAGCCTTCATAATCTTGACATTCTCTACCGTCGCTATGCCGTCGTTAAAGCCGGTGCAGGTTTTAACAAATTTTGCTCCGGCGTCGGAGGAAATCCGGGAAGCTATTGCCACCTCCTCAGGAGTTAAATAAAAGGTTTCGATAATAACCTTGACAAGCTTGCCTCTTGCAGCGGCAACAACCGCCTCAATGTCGCGCTTTACATAAGCATAATTTTTGCTCTTGAGCTGACCGACATTAATCACCATATCAAACTCATCACATCCGTCATAGTATGCGCGCTCGGTCTCCGCCGCCTTGATCTCGGTCGTATTGGCTCCGAGAGGGAAGCCTATCACGGTACAGATATTTACGTCTGTTCCCTCAAGCTCCTTGCGGGCAAGAGCGACATAGCAAGGATTGATACATACGCTGGCAAAGTCGTATTTTGCGGCATCTGCACAAAGCTTCTTTACATCCTCCGCCGTGGCAAACGGCTTGAGAATCGTGTGATCAATATACTTGTTTAAATTAGCTATCATTTTTTTGCACCTCTTTAATATATAATTTTTAGGGTATCTCTAAAAATTCAATGTTCATAGACGGCAAAGAGATTTTTTCGTCAGTCTAAACCAAAATTCCGCAGACAGAGAATCCCATCTGTCAAGGATTTTGGTGACGAATGACAGAAAACCGCTCCAGCCGGTTTTGGGCAGTGATTTTTTAGAGTTGCCCTTTCGTTCAGATAAGGATATATTCGCCGGGACTCATGAGCTTATAAGGAAGCGAGGGATATTTTTCCTTCATAATTCCGGCAAACTTTCCCGGATCGCCGCCGTGTTCCGCAAAATTCCAATAATGGCAGGGAACGCAAAGATCGGGACTCACAATATGGAAAAACTCCGCTCCCTTTTCTTCATTCAGATTGCCGAAAGCGCCGTTAATAGGAGCAAACATAAGATTGATCGGATATTCTCTCATTTTTTCGGCAATATCGGGGCGGAAGCAGGTATCGCCCGCTATATAAACGCTCTTACTGCCGCATTTTATATAAAGACCGACGGCATAAGGCGTATCGGCTCCGTGATCACACTCGACGGCGGTTATCTCAAAGCATCCGGCGGCATATGTGCTTCCGCATACCATCTCGGTCATTCCGCCAATTCCGAGTCTTTCACATTCCGCCTTGCAGTCGGAGGCGGCATAAAGCCTCGCGCCGTGCGCAAGCAGCTGAGGAATCGAATCGGGATCAAAATGATCAAAATGAGCGTGAGTAGCACAAACATAGTCGAGACGAAGATCGTCAACTCCGACAAGCTTCGGCATAAGACGCTTAAAGCCGAAATATCTTTCACAGCAATCGGAAAGGTATAGATCGACTGCCAGCAGCGTATTGTCGGGAGCCTTGAGAATTACCCCCGCCTGCCCCATAAAGAATACGCCAAGCCTTTTCTCCGGAACCTGATAAGAATGGATTCTCACTGCGGTATCTGTCATATGTAAAACCTCTTTTCAAACTTAATTGGCATCAGAAATCACGCGCAAAGCCACAGGTCCAGCCACCGTCAACGGTAAGAACACTTCCCGTCATATAGGAAGCTTCATCCGACGACACATAAAGGGCGGCATAGGCAATGTCCTCCGGCTTTCCGGGCCTGTGCTGGGGAATATGGGAAAGCATCTTTTCCGCGCGGTCTTTATCGGCATAAAACAAGGCTTTTGTTCCCTCAAACATGATGGAGCCGGGGCAGATGGCATTGACGCGGATGTTATCAGGCGCAAGCTCAAGAGCCATTGCTTTGGAAAGGTTGATTACACCGGCTTTTGCAGCGGCAAACGCGCACTGATTTCTGAAAGGAATCTGCCCCACAACACTCGAAATATTGATGATGGAGCCGCCTCCTCTCTTGATCATATAGGGCGCTATGGCGCGGCTCACCTTGAACACCCCGTCAAGATCAATAGACAGAATCCAATCCCACTTTTCAGGGCTGAATTCGTGAATCGGCTTACGATCGTTGGGACCGACATTCACGCCGGCATTGTTAATCAGCACATCGATTCCGCCGAAATCCTTCTCCATTTCCGCGGCCTTCCGCGCAGCATCTTCCGGATCGGTAACATCAAAATAATACGCCTTTGCCGTTCCGCCCGCCTCACGGATGGATGCGGCAACCTTTTCGGCATTTTCAAGATTTATGTCGCATACTGCAACCGCCGCTCCGTTTTCCGCAAGCACAGCCGCCATCGATGCCCCGATTGCACCGCCTGCCCCGGTGATAAGCACCGTTTTTCCCTTCATATCAACTTTCATCATGGTAAAAATTCCTCCGTATATATACCGGTTTATTCCCGGTTTGATGTATATAAGTAAAGATTGCTTTTTATGACGATTTGAGGAATCACCGTATACACCGTTTTTTCAAGCTTCCTCTGTGTAATATAATCGTACATTTTTTCAAAAGCCAGTTCTGCCTGACCGAACGGATTCTGATATATCGTTGCGTCAACAACACCGGCTGTCATAGCTTCAGACAGTTCGGGAAAAACATCGGAAGCAACAATCTTAACGCGTCCCGATAATCCCTTCTTTTTTATTTGCTCGATCACCGGAACAGAGTTCGCGGAGCTGATATATACACCGTCAACATCCGGATACTGTTCAAACGCCCGGCAGGCGGATTCACCGGCAAATTTCGGGTTATCTCCCGTATCATATTCGTCAAGTATAAGCAAGCCTCTTTCCCTGGCTTCCCGTTTAAAGCCGCCGAGGATATGCTCCTGAACGTATGAATTCCTCTCTCCGGTAAAGAGAAGCACACGTCCGTTTCCGGTCATCACCGACAAAAGCTCAGACGCTATCCGTCCCGCGGCACAAAGATCATTCTGAACCGAGAAAAGGCGTTTGCTGCCCGGAGCGTCGGACGTCACCGTAGCACAGGGAATCCCTGCCTCCTGAAGCCGCTCTATCCATTTCAGCACAGCAGGACTGTACTTTATATTCATAATAACGCCGTCGAAGCCGTTTTCAAGATAATAGCCGAATATCTTCCCGCAGCACGCTTCCTCTTCTTCTCCGGGCGTAACAAGGCGTACATCGCATTCCACCTTAAAATCGGAAAGCTTTGAGCAGGCGCTGTTTACGCCGGCAATCAGCTCACTATAATACTCCGGAATATTAGCTATCAAGACGCATCCAATTTTGATTGTTTTGCGCGACAGCCGCCCCGCCGCGCGGTTGGGGCGATAATTGTATTTTTCCGCAACCTCAAGAATCCTCGCGCGTTTTTCGGGATCAATCTTTCCTTTGGGATCAAACGCCCGGCTTACAGCGGTTATTGTCGTCCCAGTCAAACGGGCAATATCATATATATTTGCTTTTCTGTCCATATTTGCTTTTTAACCCCCGTTTGGCAGATTGATTTGTGAAAGCGCTTTCACTAAATTGATTATAATATTTATTTTGCTAATTGTCAATAGGTTTTAAAAAAATTAGCAGAATATCTCGGGCAGACAAATAATCGAGGCGATGCCTCATACAATACGGTAGCAGTTCGAAAAACATCTAAGCTGTGTTCGACGCAAAATTCCGATATACGTTTCCCTTATCTGAGAATAACGTCATGACATAGAATTATCCCAAGAAAAAACAAATCGCAAAGACAATACCGCCGGTGGTACAGATGCGCCGTCAAGGCATCAGCCATACCCTCGGCGGTATTGCCTTAAAGGTTTCCGTGCTATAAACAGACAATATTGCTTTAGGGGACCTCTAATAATTCAGTGTACATAGACGGCAAAGAGATTTTTTCGTCAGT
>ERZ1106976.889-NODE-889-length-32498-cov-7.295503_pt1 | contig 32498 bp, 25 predicted proteins | sample MGYA00403687_ERZ1106976 | MGnify/ENA primary metagenome ERZ1106976 (study PRJEB35170, sample SAMEA104062446) | human gut metagenome | biome: human gut; feature: human-associated habitat; material: faeces | place: Denmark | collected 2013-02-22 ... | reverse complement strand
GTGCACGGTTCTGATTACCCGGAAAAGGGTGTCCGTGTCACGCAGGAGGATGGTCGTCTGGTGATCGAACTGCACATTGCAGTGAGCTATGGCCTGAACATTTCTACCGCCGCACGCAGCATCTCTCACCGCGTCAAGGACGAGGTGGAGCAGGCTACCGGCCTGAAGGTTGCCCGCGTTGTGGTTTCGGTAGACGATGTGATCGCCTGATTTTTGTTGGTTCATCCGAATGCGCCGGGCTTTTCCGGCAAGTACAAGGAGTAAAAAAGAATGATTTCTGGTAAGATTTTGCGTGACGCCATTATCTCTGGCGCCAACAACATCAACAATCAGCGCTCCCGCGTGGACGAGCTGAACGTTTTCCCTGTTCCTGATGGCGACACTGGCACCAACATGGGCATGACCGTGGGTGCTTCTGTGCGCGAGCTGGAAGCATTGGACGACAGCTGCACCGTGGGTGAGGCTTCCAAGACCGCTGCTTCCGCCATGCTGCGCGGTGCACGCGGCAACTCCGGTGTTATCACCAGCCTGCTGTTCCGCGGCTTCTCCAAGGCGCTGGAAGGTAAGAAGGAAGCCACCGCTGCCGACATTGTCGAGGCCCTGAAGAAGGGTGTCGAGGGTGCTTATAAGGCCGTTATGAAGCCCACCGAGGGCACCATCCTCACGGTTGCACGCATTGCCTCTGAGGAAGCTGCTGCCTGCGGTGCCGAGGATGTGCCCGCTCTGTGGGATGTGGTGATGACCGCCGGCCAGAAGGCTCTGGAGGACACCCCCAACCTGCTGCCTGTTCTGAAGAAGGCCGGCGTTGTGGATGCCGGCGGTCAGGGCATCATGATTATCTTTGAGGGCATGGGCAAGGTGTTCCATGGCGAGCCCATGGTGGCCGGCGGCGAGGGCACCCCCAACAAGGCCAAGCTCTCCACCGAGAACGCAGGCAAGGGCGTGTTCACCGACGACCTGATGAAGGTGGAGGACATCAAGAACGGCTACTGCACCCAGTTCCTCATCAACAAGTACGAGGGCGCAAGCGCCGCAAAGATGCGCGCCTTTGCCGAATCCAACGGCGACAGCGTGGTCTGCATCGAGGATGACGATGTCATCAACCTGCATGTCCACACCGCTGACCCCGGCAAGATCCTGAGCGAGGCCATCAAGTACGGCTACCTGACCAACTTCAAGATCGAGAACATGCACGAGCAGTTCCTGGCCCGCCAGAAGCAGGGCAAGAGCCTGGAAAAGCAGGCTTCTGCTGAGAAGGCTCCTTCTCAGTCCAGCGAGTTCGTCTACGCTGCTGTGGACCCCAGCCGTGACTATGGCTTTGTTGCCGTTGCCGCCGGTGAAGGCCTGAAGGCCGTGTTCACCGATCTGGCTGCAGACGCAGTGGTCTCCGGTGGTCAGACCATGAACCCAGCCACCGAGGATATCCTCGCCGCCATCCAGAGCGTGCCCGCAAAGACCGTGTTCGTGCTGCCCAACAACAAGAACATCATCATGGCTGCTGAGCAGGCCCAGAAGCTGGCCGACCGTCAGGTGGTCGTTCTGCCTACCCGCACCGTGCCCATGGGCATCACTGCCATGCTGAACTTTGATCCCTCTGTGAACGCCGAGACCAACACCATCAACATGATGGCTGCTGCCGACAAGGTGTCCACCGGTCTGATCACCTATGCTGCCCGCGACAGTGAGTACGACGGCAAGCGCATCAAGAAGGGCGAGATCATGGCTCTGGAGAACGGCAAGATCGTTTCCACCTCCAACGATATCACCAAAGCTACCTACCGTCTGGCACGCGGCATGTGCAAGAAGGATTCCAGCTTCGTCACCATCATCTCCGGCTGCGACGTGAGCGATGAGGATGCCGAGAAAGTGACCGAGATCGTAAAGGCAAAGTGCCCGAACCACGTTGAGGTCAGCCACATCCGCGGCGGCCAGCCCGTATACTATTATATGATCAGCGTGGAGTAAACACTCCCCCGTTCTGCTGAATTTTTAAGCACCTGCGATTTTTGCCGCGGGTGCTTTTTTAAAGCAAAAGTGCCTGCACAGCTAAAGCCGTGCAGGCACTTTTGTTTTCAGAATCCTTAGAAGAAGCTTACCTGACTGCTCTCCGGCAGGTCGCCCAGAGCGCCCACCTGACGCAGACGGTCCAGAATGCTGCTGCCGACACCGGAAGCCTGCTGCAGCTCTTCCACCGAGATATATTCTTCGCCGTGGATGGTCACCTTTTCCAGTGCATCGGCGGCAGCACCGCCAAGACCCTTCAGCGAAGAGAAAGGCAGACGTACCTTGCCGTCCTCCACCACATACTTGGAGCCGCGGCTCTTGCCCAGCTCAATGGGCAAAAACTCGTAGCCGCGCACCAGCATCTCGTTGACGAGCTGCAGGCTGACCAGCACATCCTCGTCCTTGGCGTTCTTCTCTTCCTTCAGGCGGCGCTTGACTTCTTCCATGTGGGCGCGGGCCACTGCCGCACCGCCCACAGCGGCCTCATAGTCGATGTCGTCGCCGCGTACGGTAAAGTATACCGCATAGAACTCCGGTGGACGGTAGATCTTGAACCACATCAGACGAATGGCCGACATCAGGTAGGCCACAGCATGGGCCTTGGGGAACATATACTTGATCTTGCGGCAGCTCTCGATGTACCAGTCCGGCACCTCGTGCTCCCGCATGGCTTCCTCCCAGCCATCCTTGAAGCCGCCCTTGGCCACCTTGCCCTTACGCACAGCCTCCATGATATCAAAGGCCATCTTGGGTTCCAGACCCTTGCGCAGCAGGTACAGCATGATGCTGTCACGGCAGCCAATGACCTCCGCAATGGTGCAGGTGCCGCTGCGGATCAGCTCGTCCGCGTTGCCGGTCCACACGTCCGTTCCGTGGGACAGGCCCGAGATCTGGATCAGTTCGGAAAAGTTCTTGGGGCGTGCCTCCACCAGCATACCGCGCACGAAGTTAGTGCCCATTTCCGGGATGCCGAAGGTTCCGGTCTGGCTGTCGATCTGCTCCGGGGTCACGCCCAGCGCTTCGGGGCTGGTCAGCAGGCTGTACACCTTGGGGTCGTTCATGGGGATACTGTCAATGGGGATACCGGTGTACTCCTCAAAATACTTGTAGAAGGTGGGCATATCGTGGCCCAGTTCGTCCAGCTTGAGCAGGGTATCGTGCAGGTACTTGAACTCGAAGTGGGTGGTCAGCAGGCCGCCTGCCACATCGTCCGCCGGGTGCTGGATGGGGCAGAAATCGTAGATCTCGTAGGTGTCCGGCACAACGACCATGCCGCCGGGGTGCTGACCCGTGGTGCGCTTGACGCCGGTGCAGCCCAGAGTCAGACGGTTCTCCTCCGCATGGTTCACCGTGCGGCCGCGCTCATCCAGATATTTTTTGACATAGCCGTAGGCGGTCTTGTCCTGAATACCGGACACGGTGCCCGCCTTGAACACGTTGGCTTTGCCGAACAGCTCCTCGGTATAGCGGTGCACATTGGACTGATATTCGCCGGAAAAGTTCAGGTCGATATCCGGCTCTTTATCGCCGTAGAAGCCGAGGAAGGTCTCGAAGGGAATATCGTGGCCATCCACCAGCATCCGGGTGCCGCAGTTGGGGCAGTTTTTATCCGGCAGGTCAAAGCCGTCGTCCACGCTGCCGTCGGTGATGAACTCGCTGTGCTTGCACTTGGGGCAGCGATAGTGGGGCGGCAGGCTGTTCACCTCCGAGATGCCGGAGAAGTGGGCCACGGCCGATGAGCCGACCGAACCACGGCTGCCCACCTGATAGCCGCCCGCGTTGGAATAGGCCACCAGTTTGACCGCAATGACGTACAGCACGGCGTAGCCATGGCCGCAGATGGAGTCCAGCTCCTTCTGCAGCCGCTTTTCCACAATTTCGGGCAGCGGGTCACCGTAATCGCGCTTGGCGTGTTCCCACGTAGCATCGCGCAGCTGCTGCTCTGCACCCTCGATGCTGGGCGGGTAGGTGCCGCGCGGGATGGCACGAACATTGTTGTCGATCATCGCCGCGATCTTGCGGGGGTTCTTCACCACTACCTCGTAGGCTTTTTCCTTGGGCAGATAGTAGAACTGCGCCAGCATATCCTGCGTGGTGCGGAAGAACAGCGGCGGCTGGTTGTCGGCATCTTTAAAGCCGTTGCCCGCCTGCAGCACAGCGCGGTAAGCCGCATCCTCCGGCTCGGTAAAGTGCACGTCGCCGGTGGCAATGACCGGCTTGTGCAGATCTTCGCCCAGCTTGATGACCGTGCGGTTGAAGTTTTTGATGTCCTCTTCGCTGTCCACCTTGCCGTCCCGCACCATGTAGGCGTTGTTGCCCAGCGGCTGGATCTCAAGAATATCGTAGTAGGACGCGATCTTTTTCAGTTCTTCATAGCTGGTGCCATCCACGATGGCCCGGTACAGCTCGCCGGCTTCGCAGGCGGAAGTGAGCAGCAGGCCGTCCCGGTATTTGTTCAAAAGACTCCGAGGCACCCGGGGCTTTTTGAAAAAGTAGTTCACATGGGCTTCGCTGACGATCTTGTACAGATTTTTCAGGCCCATTTGGTTCTTGACCAGAATGATGAGGTGGTAATACTTCTTTTTCAGCACCTCGCGGTTGCCGCCAAGGCCGGTGTTGATCTCACTGACCTTTGCTACCTGCTTTTCTTTCAGGTCGTTCAGCATGACCCCGAAGATGCGGCCCAGCGCGGCAGAATCCTCACAGGCACGGTGGGCCTCGTAGGCAGGCAGCTCCAGATGCTTGTTGATGGTGCCCTGCTTGTAGTTGTGCAGGCCGGGGTACATGGCCTGCGCCATGGTCAGGGTGTCGATATAGGTCGGCTCCAGCTTGATGCCGCTGCGCTTGGCGGCGGCGCGCAGGAAACGCATATCAAAGGCGTGGACGTTGTGGCCCACAAGGATGCGGTCTCCCGCAAATTTGAGGAAGGCTTCCAGTGCTTCCTTTTCGCCGGGAGCATCCGCCACCATTTCGTTGGTGATGCCGGTCAGCTCGGTGATCTTGGGGGTGATGGGCTTGCCGGGCTTGACAAAGGTATCAAATTCCTCCACCACTTCGCCGTTTTTCACGATGACGGCACCGATCTCGGTCATATACTCCACGCCGGGGTCAAGGCCGGTGGTCTCGGTATCAAACACGCAGAACTCCCCATCCAGCGGCTGATCCTTCACACCGTATACACAGGGGATCATGTCGTCCACAAAGTAGGCTTCACAGCCGTAGATCAGCTTGAAGTCCGGGTCTGATTTATGGATATCGTCCGCTGCCAGCATGGCTTCCGGGTAACCCTGACACACACCGTGGTCAGTGATGGCAACGGCCGGATGTCCCATGCGGTGGGCCAGCTTGACGATGCCGCCGGGATCACAGAAGCCGTCCATGCTGGAAAGCTTGGTGTGCAGATGCAGCTCCACACGCTTGACCGGTGCGGTATCCTCCCGCTTTTTGCGCTCCACGATGAGCACATCGTAGGGGTAGACGATATAATCGTGTTCGTACTTGTCGTAGGAGCAGTCGCCGCGCACGATGAGAGTGGTGCCTTTGCCAAGGCTCTCCCACTTGGAGCAGTCCTCACCTTCCTGCGCGCGGATCTTCAGGTTGATGGAACCCTGATAATCGGTGATGGATACGGTATAAATTTTGCGGAAGTTTCCCTTGACCTCCGAGAAGAACACATCGCCCCAGATCGTGCACTTGCCGCCCTCGCCGCCAAGGTCTTTCAGCGGGGTGAGGTTCTTGGGGGTGAACATCTTGCCGTGGAAAATGGTGACGGGCTTATCGGTCAGGTCCAGACCATCCACCTTGATGGACGGTGCTGTGTTCTTTTTCTCAAACTTGACCACCGGTGGCGCGATCTTGCGCTCCAGCTTTTCTTCCATCTGGTGCTGCTCGGCTTCGCTTACAGCGCTTTGCAGCGTTACCTGCGGCGTTACCCCGGTGTGGGCCGCAATGCGCTCTGCCAGCAGCTTTTCAAAGTGCATCTCCTGCAAAAACTTGGTGCCATGGCATACGCCGATGGTGATCTTCTGTCCGATGATGTTGATCTTGCACCGGTCCAGAAAGCCGTTGATGGGCACGCCGTCCCGCTTCATCTCTTCCATCAGATCGCGCAGGGCCGTTTCGTCCAGCATGGCATAGCCAAACAGGTTCTGGATGCGCAGCTCAAAGCCCTCATAATCCGGCTGCAGGGATGCCAGCAGCCGGGCACAGAGATTTTTGTCCAGCGGCGCACCGCTGCGCAGGGTAAAGATGACCTGCCGCTCCTGCCGCAGCATCTGCGCATGCTCCACAATGACCTGCCCGAAGCAGGCCGCAAATGCCGGGTCCACCATGAACTGCGGCCACAGGTTGGATACGAGTGGTGTCACAAATGGTACTCCTTTTTATACAGCACAAACTGCCGCACCCGTTTTTTGCAGGTGTGGCAGCTGTGAAAAAAGCCAAATTACAGTTTATAGATCTCATCCATGAACTGATCCAGGATGTTGTCTCCGGTCAGCTTTTTGATGGGCTTGCCTTGGATGAACAGCACCGCCTCGCCCTTGCCGCCGGCAATGCCGATGTCTGCTTCACGGGCTTCACCGGGGCCGTTGACCACGCAGCCCATCACGGCCACCTTGATGGATTTTTTGCAGCCCTGCAGCCGCTTTTCCACCTCATTGGCGATCTCGGTGCAGGGATACTGGGTGCGGCCGCAGGTGGGGCAGGTGATGACCTCCGGGCCTGCTACCGGGAAGCCCACGGCGCGCAGGATGTTGTAGCCCGCTTCCACTTCCTTTTCCGGCTCTGCGGCCAGCGAGACGCGGATGGTATCGCCAATGCCTTCCAGCAGCATTCCGCCGATGCCCATGCCGCTTTTCAGCAGACCCATCTGGTAGGTACCCGCCTCGGTGACACCCACATGGAGCGGGTAATCCGTGACAGCGCTGAGCTGGCGGTAGGCCTCCATCATGCGAGGCACATTGGAGTTCTTGATGGAAATGACGATGTTGTTGAAATCGAATTTTTCCAGCAGGCGCACATGGTACAGTGCACTCTCCACCATGGCCTCCGGCGTGGGTGCGCCGTATTTTGCAAGGATGTGCTTTTCCAGACTGCCGCCATTCACGCCGATGCGGATGGGAATGTTCTTGCGCTGACAGGCATCCACCACAGCCTTCACCCGGTCATCGTCGCCGATGTTGCCGGGGTTGATGCGGATCTTATCTACGCCTACATCTGCGCAGGCCAGAGCCGCCTTGTAGTCAAAATGGATGTCTGCCACAATGGGGATGTTCACCGCATTCTTGACGGCTTCGATGCACTTTGCATCCGCCGGGCTGGGGCAGGTCACGCGCAGGATCTGACAGCCAGCAGCTTCGCACCGCTTTGCCTGCGCCACATTGCCCTCAATATCCTCCACCGGCACGTTGAGCATCGTCTGCACCGCAACAGGATTCTTGCCGCCGATGGTCACATTGCCGATTTTCACTTCCCGTTTTAACTGCCGCATAAAGTTCCCCTTTCTGTTTTTGCTCACAATGCACCGGTCACAAGCCGGATGATATCATTATAGGTTGCAAAGAGCATCAGGCCAAACAGCAGTGCAAAGGCCGCAATGGTCAGTGTGCCCTGCAGCTTTTCCGGCACTGCATGGCCGGTAACGCCCTCAATGATCAAAAATACCACCTTGCCGCCATCCAGTGCCGGGAAGGGCAGCAGATTGAACACGCCCAGATTGATGGTGATGAGGGCCAGCAGCTCCAGCAGATCCTGCCAGCCGTAGCTTGCCGCCTGACCGATCGCTGTCACGATACCCACCGGGCCGGACAGATTGTTGATGCTCTCACGTCCGCGCACAAGGTCTGCCAGCGAGATAAACGCGATGCGTCCGTAGTACAGGGTGCTGTTCCATGCTTCTTTTAACACATTGAGCGGTGTTTTTTTGATGCCGTACACCGTAAAGCCAAGGGTCATATGGGTCTGGCCGTTCTCGTCCTGCCAGGTGTCGAACTGCACGTCCGGCAGTTCCACCTTCTGGCCGTCCCGCTTCACGGTGAACCGGGCGCGATAGGCTTCGGTGCGCACCAGCTCATAAAGGATGTCGTTGGCCACAAAGCAGCGCCTGCCGTTCACGGCAACGATCTCGTCCCCCGCCTGCAGGCCGGTCTGGCCGCAGAGGGCATCGTTCTCAATGGAATAGATGGTCTTGCTGGTGATGGCTCCTTCCTGTGCTGCCACAAGAATGACCAGCACCACAAAGCCCAGCACGAAATTCATGAAGGCACCTGCCACCATCACAAGCGCACGCTGCCATACCGGTGCCTCGTTCAAAGGGATGCCGGTGCGCTGCTCCGGCGGGACAGGGTTTTCGTCCTCTGCTTCCCGTTCGTCGCGGGCCGCTTCGGCCTGCTGGCTCTCGGGGCTTTCCTCGCCCTCCAGCGCCACATAGCCGCCTACCGGCAATGCACGCAGGCTGTACTGGGTGCCCTTGTAAATTTTCTTCCACAAAGCCGGCCCCATGCCGATGGAAAACTCGTTGACCTGAATGCCGCAGAGCTTTGCCACGGTAAAGTGCCCGAATTCATGAATGGCGATCACAGCGCTGAACACGATCAGTGCGGCGATCAGGGTGATAAAAATTGACATTGCGTCTCCTAAAGCTGAAAAGTCGGAACCCCTCTCAGTCAGGGCTTCCGCCCTGCCAGCTCCCCCGAAGGGGGAGCTTTTGCACATCTGGCCTTACGCTTTTTGAAAGCTCTCCCTTCGGGAAAGCTGCCGAACGCAGTGAGGCTGAGAGGGTTTTTATAAGTGCGCTCTTACAAATTCCCGTGCCATGCGGTCGCACTCGTACACATCGCTGAGGGTATACCCGCCGCCAAAGCTGTCGCTGTCCACGACTGCTTCCACCAGACGGCCAATATCGAGGAAGCCAATTTTGTCCTCAAGGAAGAGCTTGACAGCTTCCTCATTGGCACCGTTGGCGGCGCATGGGCCGAGACCTCCCTTTTTGATGGCCTTTTTGCAGGCGGCAAGGCAGCGGAAGGTCTCGTCGTCTGCCACATCGAAGGTGAGCACCTTGAGTGCAGCAAAGTCCAGCTCCGGCACAACGCCGGGTACGCGCTTTGGGTAGGTGAGCGCATACTGGATGGGAATGCGCATATCCGGCACACCCAGCTGGGCAATGACCGAATTATCGCTGAACTGCACCGCCGAATGCACGATGCTCTGGCGCTGCACCACGATCTGGATCTTCTCCGGCGGCAGGCCGAACAGCCACACTGCCTCGATCAGCTCCAGACCCTTGTTCATCAGGGTGGCAGAGTCAATGGTGATCTTTGCGCCCATGTTCCAGTTGGGGTGCTTGAGGGCATCCGCCTTGGTCTTACCGCGCAGCTCCTCGGTCTTCATCCCGAAGAAGGGGCCGCCGGATGCCGTGAGCAGGATCTTGGTCAGGCTGGGGGCACTCTCCTTATCCTGCAGGCACTGGAAGATGGCCGAATGTTCACTGTCCACCGGCAGCAGCTTTACACCATGCTTTGCCACGGCCTGTGTGACCAGATGGCCGCCGGTGACAAGACTCTCCTTGTTGGCAAGGGCCAGATCATGCCCGCTTTCGATCGCGCACAGGCTGGCGCCAAGACCTGCAATGCCCACCACGCTGTTCAGCACCACATCGGTGCCGTCCAGTGCGGCCAGCTGCTTGAGCCCTTCCGGCCCTACCAGCAGCCGGGGCGCATCTGCACGACCGGAAAGCTCCGCATCCAGCCTGCGGGCCGCATCCGGGTCGGTCATGCAGACATAGCGCGGATGAAACTCTTCGATCTGCTGCAGGATCTTGTCTACATGGCTGTGGGCAGAAAGGCCGAACACCTCATAGCCCTGTGCACGGATCACATCCAGACTCTGGGTGCCGATGGAACCGGTAGAACCCAGCAGAGTGATTTTTTTCGACATCACACGTTCCCCCTTTTAATAGTAGAACACCGCCGTAATGACCATGGTCACAAAGGGCGCAATGAACATCACACTGTCAAAGCGGTCCAGAATGCCGCCGTGCCCCGGGAAGATGGTGCCGTAATCCTTGATGCCGCACTGGCGCTTGACCACACTGGCAAACAGGTCGCCATAAATGCCCAGCACCGCCGCCACGCAGCCCAGCAGCGCAATGATCACGTACATGGAAACGCCAATGTTGGAGCGGGTGAAGGCTTCCATCCGGTTTGCCGCCACTGAGTACACCAGTGTGATGATCACACCGAACACCATGGTGCCCAGAACACCGCCAATGGCACCCTCCACGGTCTTTTTGGGGCTGACCACCGGGCAGAGCTTGTGCTTGCCAAAAGCACGGCCTGCAAAGTAGGCACAGGTATCGCCGCCCCAGGCAAAGCAGAGGATGAGCAAGATAAAGAACACCGCATCGTAGCCGTACTGCTCCACCGGCAGCAGCTCCTTGAGCCGGATAAAGGAATAGAAGCAGAAGATCACGATACCGGAGAACATCAGCAGGCCGCTGGCCTTCTGATAGCTGATGGTGCCATTGCGCACCACCAGATAGATGGCGTAAAAGGTGACCAGCAGAAAGGACATCGGCATCACCAGCCGCCGCATGACCTGATAGTTGCTCGTCATGACCAGCAGTGTATACGGCACCAGAACCGCATACATCAGCCAGTCCTTCTTTTCAAAGCCGAGGGCACTGTAGATCTCGTGAACGGCGATCAGCGTAATGGCCGCGATGACCAGATTAAAGATCAGAGTGTTGAAGGTGAACATCACGCCGATCAGTACGATGATGCCCACGATCGCAGTAATAACACGTGTTTTCATAGATTGGATCTCCTTTTCACCGGTCGGGTGCCGCACCCCTCTGGATTAAGTTTGGCTCCGGCAAAGCCGCCGGGCCGTCCGGTCCCTGCACCGTGTGCAGGAGGTCTTGGGTTTTACAGTCCGCCAAACCGGCGGGAACGATGATTGAACTCCTCAATGGCAGCGTCCAGATCGCTGCGGGTGAAATCCGGCCACAGAACGTCCATTTCTACCAGCTCCGAGTAAGCTGCCTGCCAGAGCATGAAGTTAGACAGCCGCTTTTCTCCGCTGGGACGCAGGATAAAATCCGGGTCCTTCTGGCCAGCGGTATACATGGCATCGCTGAGCAGCTGTTCCGTGATCTCTTCGGGCTTTATCTCCCCTGCCGCCGCCTTTGCCGCCAGCTGCTGCGCCGCCCGCACGATCTCCGGGCGGCCGCCGTAGTTGATGGCAATGTTCAGGGTCATGCCGGTCTTGACCGAAGAATCTGCTTCCAGCTTGTTCATCAGCTGCTGCAGCTTTTCATCCAGCACCGTGCGGTCGCCCATGAACTTGATGCGGATATTGCGGTTCTTGTAGTCAAAGCCCTTCAGCAGATATTCGCCGAACAGCCGCATGATGGCGTTGACCTCTTCCAGCGGACGCTTCCAGTTCTCGGTGGAAAACGCATAGAAGTACACCGACGAAACGCCCAGCTCATCGCAGTAATCTGCGATATCGCTGAACACCTCTGCGCCTCTTTTGTGCCCGGCAGTGCGGGGCAGGCCGCGGTTCTTTGCCCAGCGGCCGTTGCCGTCCATGATGATGCCGATGGAAAGGCCCTCGGCAAATTCTTTAGGATGCGCCATTGTTTCCTCCCGGCAGCAACGCCGCCTTCAACAAAAGTGCCGCGCACTCTTCTTCAGCGCACGGCACCTCCAGTCTATTGCATCTGCGCAGATCAGACAGACATGATCTCCTTCTGCTTTTCTTCCACCGCAGCATCGATGTTCTTGATATACTTGTCGGTCAGCTTCTGGACATCCTCTTCCATGGTCTTCTGGCTGTCCTCGGTCAGTTCGCCGGCCTTCTTCATGGCCTTGGCCTTATCCATAGCCTCGCGGCGGATGTTGCGCACTGCCACCTTAGCCTCCTCGCCCAGCTTGGAAACTTCCTTTGCCAGCTGCTTGCGGCGCTCCTCGGTGGGAGCCGGGAAGTTCAGGCGGATGGTAGAGCCGTCATCAATGGGAGTGATGCCCACATCGCTGGCCATGATGGCCTTGCTGATGGGGCGCAGCAGAGTACGGTCCCACGGGGTAATGGTCAGGGTGCGTGCTTCGGCCACAGCCACGGATGCCACCTGCTGGATGGGAGTGGGGGCACCATAATAATCCACGCTGACCTTATCCAGCACAGCGGGATTTGCGCGGCCTGCGCGCACAGCGCCCAGTTCGCGGCCCAGATGTTCGACCGAGCTCTTCATCTTGTCTTCGTAAACCTTGGTGTTGCTGCTCATTGCGGTAGTCTCCTGTTCCTTTTTATCTTGGGGCTGCGCTGCAATGCGTCTGCCCTATAATGTATGTCGGCTGCAGGCGTTTCAGCCCTCGTAAACCAGTGTGCCCACATTCTCGCCCTGCACGGCACGGGCAATGTTGTCCGGGTCGGCCAGATCGAACACGAGGATGGGCAGCTTGTTGTCGCGGCACAGAGTGGCAGCAGTGCCATCCATAACAGCCAGCTGGTCTTCCAGCACCTTGGTAAAGGTGAGGGTATCATACTTCTTTGCGTCGGCGTACTTGTGGGGATCCTTATCGTAAACGCCATCCACCATAGTAGCCTTGAACATCACATCGGCGCTCACTTCCACAGCGCGCAGAGCGGTTGCCGTATCCGTGGAGAAGAACGGGTTGCCGGTGCCGCCGCCGAACACGGCGATCTTGCCCTCATCCATGGCGCGCAGAGCATCCTTGCGGGTAAAGGGCTGTGCCACCTGTGGCATGGTGATGGAGGTGAACACCTCAGTGGGCACACCCAGCTGTTCCAGCTTGTCGGAGACAGCCAGTGCGTTCATCACGGTTGCCAGCATACCGATCTTATCGGCCAGTGTGCGCTCCATCTTGCCGCTGGAACGGCCGCGCCAGAAGTTGCCGCCGCCAACCACGATACCGATCTGCACGCCCAGCTCGTGTGCTTTCTTCACGCCGCCGCAGATCGCGTCCATGGTGGGTTCGTCAAAACCCATGCCCTTTTCGCCGCCCAGTGCTTCGCCGCTGATCTTCAGAAGGATACGCTGATATTTCAATGCCATAATCCAAACACCACCTGTTTTTATCTTCCGTCAGGGCATAGGCATACCCTGGCATTTTTTACTATAGCTTATTTTACAATAAAACATCCATAAAGTAAACAGGAAATCTGCGCGGAAATCCGGAAGCTTTTATGAACGGCTGCGCAGACCGCGCAGCAGCTGCTTCATTCCGGGCGGAATGCGGCGGCTTTCCACCGCTTTCTGGATGGCTTTGTTGTGGGTCCACAGATCCAGCCGCTTTTCTGTGAGCCACGGCAGCGCGGCATCCGGCTGTTTTGCCAGTGCCGTGGCAAAATACCACGCCCGCATCATATTGATATAGTATTCCGTGCTGCGCACATCGGCCACCCATTCCAGATATTCCGGCCGGAATGCATCATCCAGATAATAGCGCATCAGCATCTCCATGCCATAGCGCACGGTGTATGCATCACCCGAATCCAGCCAGCGGCGAATGGGCACCAGCAGCTCCTTCTTGTGCTTTGCAAACGCTTTGGGGCAGAAGCAGTCGCAGGTGGCCCAGTTGTTGATGTAGGGCAGGAACGCTTCCGTTTCAGCCAGCGCCCTGTCGTAGTCCCGGATAAGTTCGATCAGAAACGCGTGGAGGTTGTTCTCTTCGTAGTATCCATGCGGCAGGGCCTGTAAAAACACTTCTGCCTGCGCTGTGCCTGCGAGCTGTTTTGCCAACCTGCGCAGAGCCGGAACGCGCACGCCGATCACCGTTTCCGGCGGCACGGTGGGCATCAACGCACTGTGAAAGGCGCGGTATGCTTCATCCTGCAAGGCAAACAGCTGCGCACGAATGATCTCTGCTTCCGGCTCCATCCTCTCTCCCTCCGTTCTTTTCTATTGTAGCAGAGCCGTATGGAAAAGCAAGGCCGTTCCGGCATTCTTTTCCGGTGCTTTAAGGAACATACAAAAATTGGGCTGGACATTTGTGCCGGAACATGCTATAATATCGTTCGTAAATGCGGGCATCGTACATCGGCTAGTATATCAGCCTTCCAAGCTGAGGAGGTGGGTTCGATTCCCATTGCCCGCTCCATGCAGAAAAAAGCCCTGAGTTCTCCGGAACTCGGGGCTTTTTTTGCATATCTGGGGCAAAATGCTTGGCGTTCATCTCTTGTTTACAAAAAAATTGTTGACATTGTGCATACAACGTATTATATTAAAGGCAAAGGAGCGTGATTTGTATGTCTCAGACAACGGTAAGCATCCGTATGGACAATGAGTTGAAGAACAATTTTGACCATATCTGCACCGAGTTGGGCATGTCGATGTCCACCGCCGTGACCATGCTGGCCAAAAAGATGACCCGGGAACAGCGCCTGCCTTTTGAGCTCTCGGTAGACCCGTTCTACTCCGAGCAGAACATGGCCCGCCTGCGCAAGTCCATTGCGGAGATGGAAGCCACCGGCGGCACAGTCCATGAGGTAAATCTGGATGATTAAAGCGTGGACAGAGGAAGCATACGGTTCACACTATCGGGATAAGTGATGCAAAGCAGATGGCCTGCGGGCTGTCTGCTTTTTTGATGGGGAGAGCTTGTTCACTTTTCCTGTTTACTTTGAAGCGATTTTATAGTAAAATAAGATGAATAAATCAGGGGCAGGGGAAACTCCGGCCTGATGAGAGAAATGATTTAGGTGGTGTATTGATATGGCATTGAAATATCAGCGGATCCTTCTGAAGATCAGCGGCGAGGCCCTGGGCGGCGAAAAGGGCACCGGCTTTGACGAGCCGACCATGGACGCGATCTGCGGCGGCGTGAAAAAGGCCCACGACCTGGGCGTGCAGATCGGCATCGTGGTGGGCGGCGGCAACTTCTGGCGCGGCCGTTCCAGCGGCAAAATGGAGCGCACCCTGGCCGACAAGATCGGAATGCTGGCGACCGTGATGAACGCGCTGGCTGTCTCCGACAAGCTGGAGCAGCTGGGCGTGGAGACCGAGGTGTTCACCTCCATTACCATGCCGCAGGTGGCCCCCGCTTTTACCCGCAAGGATGCCCTGAAGGCCATGGCGGATGGCAAGATCGCCATCTTCGGCGGCGGCACCGGCAATCCCTTCTTCTCTACCGACACCACCACGGCCCTGCGTGCTGTTGAGGTGAGTGCGGACATCATGTTCAAGGCCACCATGGTGGACGGCGTGTATGACAAGGACCCCCACAAGTACCCCGATGCCAAAAAGTACGACACCCTGACCTTTACCAAGGTGCTGGAGGATCGCCTGGCTGTGATGGACGGCACTGCCGCCACCCTCTGCCGCGACAACAAGCTCCCCATCCTGGTCTTTGACCTGGCCGACCCGGACAACATTGCAAAGGCCGTGCAGGGCGAGAACGTTGGCACCCTGGTCTACGAGGGCTGAGCATAGCCCGCATCCCCGTACCATAGAATGGAACAGGCAGCAATCACAGCGCCTGTGCAGAACAATATATAACAGGAGAAAAGGACAATGAGCAGCAACACCAAGGCATTTGAAGAAAAGATGAAGAGCTCCGTGGAGCATCTGGACCGCGAGCTGGCCGCTGTGCGTGCAGGCCGCGCCAACCCCGCCGTTCTGGACAAGGTGAGCGTGGACTACTACGGTGCCCCCACTCCCATCCAGCAGGTGGCCTCTGTGGCCGTGAGCGAGGCCCGCACCCTGACCATCACCCCCTGGGACCGCACCCTGCTGCGCGCCATCACCAGGGCCATCATGGCCAGCGACGTGGGCATCACCCCCATTGATGACGGCTCCACCATCCGCCTGAACTTCCCGGCTCCCACCGAGGAGCGCCGCAAGCAGCTGGCAAAGGAAGTTGCCAAGCTGGGTGAGGAGGCCAAGGTGGCCGTGCGCAATGTCCGCCGTGACGCTATGGACAAGGCCAAGGCCATGAAGAAGGCCGGTGAGCTGACCGAGGACACCCAGAAGACCATGGAAGAAGAGGTCCAGAAACTGACCGATAAGTATATCAAGAACATCGACGCAGCCGTTGAGGAAAAGCAGAAGGAGATCATGTCCGTCTGATCGCCGCGGCGAAACGAAACGTGTGAGGTGCCGTGCGCTGGAACGAGTGCGCGGCACTTTTTGCCGAAACCGGGGCAGGGAACCCCCGCCCCGCAAACGCAGGAGAATGATTATGAACCATCCCAAAGAATTTGCCGAGGGCCTTTCCATCGGTATCATCATGGACGGCAATGGCCGCTGGGCCAAGCAGCGGGGCCTGCCCCGCACCGCGGGCCACAAAAAGGGTGCCGCCGTGTTTCAGGATATTGCCAACTACTGCGAGGAGCTGGGCGTTTCGTCCGTGACCTTCTACGCCTTCTCCACCGAGAACTGGAAGCGCCCGCTGGAAGAGGTCTCCGCCATTATGAAGCTGTTCGGCGAGTATCTGCTCAAGGGCTTCAACTATAAGGACCGCAACATCCGCATCAAGTTCCTGGGCGACCGGGCCGCGCTGGATGCAAAGCTCCAGAAGCTGATGAACGAGCTGGAGGAGGACTCTGCCGCCAAGACCGGCATGACCCTGAACATTGCCGTGAACTACGGCGGCCGCCCCGAGATCGTGCGGGCCGCCCGGCAGCTGGCCCAGCAGGTGGCAGAGGGCACCCTCAAGCCCGAGGACATCACCGAAGAGATGATGAGCGACCACATGTATACCGCCGGCCAGAAGGACCCGGATTTCATCCTGCGTCCCTCGGGCGAGAAGCGCCTTTCCAACTTCATGCTTTGGCAGGCCGCTTACGCCGAACTGGTGGAGATGGATGTGCTCTGGCCTGATTTCACCCGTGATGACCTGGATGCCGCCATCACGGAGTTCAACAAGCGCTCCCGCCGGTTTGGCGGCATCTGACCCTTGCAATTCCCAAAAGGAGAAATTTGAATGAAAACTCGTATCATAACCGCAATTGTGGGCATCCTCGTCCTGATCGGGGTGCTGTTCACCTTTGACACGCTGGTGTTCAATTTTGTCATTGCCGCCATTACCCTGATCGCCATCCACGAGGTCTTCAAGGCCCTGGGCTTTGGCAGAAAGGAATGGCCCATGTACGCCGTGTTCGTGCCCTACACCCTGCTGATCATGCTGTCCAGCTATCAGGTGTGGCGGCGGCTGGTCATGCCGGCCTCCTTCTTGATGGTGCTGTTCTTCGGCATCTATCTGGTGGTGCGCAACGCACAGGTGGATTTTGCAAAAGCCAGCGGTCTGGTGATGTTTTCCGGCATCGTGATCTTCTGCTTCTACTCCTTTATCCGTTTGAAGGAGCTGCTGCCGGTGGAAACCTACGGCTATGACGCGATGTTCTTTATTCTGCTCATCCTCTGCTTTGCCTGGGGCGGCGATACCTGCGCCTACTTTGCAGGCAGAGCCTTTGGCAAGCACAAACTCTGCCCCGTGGTCAGCCCCAAAAAGACCGTGGAGGGAGCCATTGGCGGCGTGCTGGGCACCATGGTGTTCGGTGTGATCGCCACCGTGATTTACTCCATTGCGGCCAACCGGATGGAGGCGTTCACCCGCACCAACATCGGCGTTTCGATGTACGTGATCATTGCCCTGCTGGCCTGCGTGGCCGCTGTGCTGGGCATCTACGGCGACCTGTTCGCCAGCGTGGTCAAGCGCCAGTGCGGCATCAAGGATTATGGCACCATCTTCCCGGGCCACGGCGGCATTCTGGACCGCTTCGACAGCGTCATGTTCATTGCGCCGTTCGTCACCATGGTGGTCATCGCTGTTTTCTATCACTGAATGCAGGAGGTAGCTTATGTCTAAAAAAATCACGCTGCTGGGTTCTACCGGTTCCATCGGCACCCAGAGCCTGGATGTTATCCGTGTCCAGGGGTATGAGGTGTTCGGCCTTTCCGCCCACAGCCATGTGGAGAAGATCCTGGAGCAGATCGAGGAGTTCCACCCCCGGTATGTCTGCATGACCGACCCCGATGCCGCCGCCCGGCTGGACGCGGCGCTGGCGGGCCGTGCCAACGCCCCCCGGCTGCTGACCGGCCCCGAGGGACTGAAGGAGCTGGCCGCCATGGACGGCCCCGATGTGGTGCTGAACAGTGTGGTGGGCATCGCCGGTCTGGGTGCCAGCCTGACCGCCATTGAGAGCGGCCACGATCTGGCCCTTGCCAACAAGGAGAGCCTTGTCACGGGCGGCCACCTGGTGACCCAGGCCGTGGCAAAGCACGGCGTGAAGCTGCTGCCTGTGGACAGCGAGCACTCCGCCATCTTCCAGTGCCTGCAGGACAAGGAGAGCGCCAAGAGCCTGACCAAGATCCTGCTCACGGCCTCCGGCGGCCCCTTCTTCGGCATGAAGACCGAGGAGCTGCGGGGCAAGACCAAGGCCGATGCCCTCAAGCACCCCAACTGGAACATGGGTGCCAAGATCACCATCGACTCCGCCACCCTGATGAACAAGGGCCTGGAGCTGATCGAGGCAGTCTGGCTGTTCGGCCTGCCCCCCGAGAAGATCCAGATCGTGGTGCAGCGCCAGAGCATTGTCCACTCTGCCGTGCAGTACAGCGATAACTCCATCATCGCCCAGCTGGGCGTGCCCGATATGCGCATCCCCATCCAGTACGCCCTGACCTACCCGGCCCGTGTGCCCGGTGTGGTGCCCGAGCTGGACTTTACCACCCTGAAGCTGCTGACCTTCGATGTGGCCGACGAGGAGACCTTCCGCTGCCTGGCTGCCTGCAAAAAGGCCATCAAGAAGGGCGGTCTGGGCCCCTGCGCCGCCAACGGTGCCAACGAGGAGGCAGTCAAGCTCTTCCTCGAGGATAAGATCGGCTTCCTCGATATCGGCCGTCTGGTGGAGGCTGTTGTGGACAGCGACAGCTTTGGCGGCGATTACACCCTGGCCGATGTGTATGAGTGCGACAAGATGGCCCGCGCCTTTGTGAGAGCGCACCTGTAAGGAGAACTGATGTCTTTTATTGTCACCTTTATTGCTGCGGTGTTCGTGTTCAGCGCCGTGATCGCCATCCATGAGTTCGGCCACTTCATGGTGGCAAAGCTCTGCGGTGTGCAGGTCAACGAGTTCTCCATCGGCATGGGGCCGGTGCTGTGCAAGCGGGTGCGCAAGGGCACCCAGTACAGCATCCGCGCCCTGCCCGTGGGCGGCTTTGTGGCGCTGGAAGGGGAGGAAAGCCCCGAGAGCAATCAGGCGGAGGAACGGTCAAACCCCTCAGCCGCCGATGGTGGCAGCTCCCCTGATAGGGAAGCCCTTGGCATAGCGGAGACTTCCCCCGAGGAGGAAAAGCCTGCTGGTATTCCTCTGAATGAGGCCCCTGTCTGGCAGCGGGCCCTCATCATGCTGGCGGGTGCCGGGATGAACTTTGTGCTGGGCTTTGTGGTCATGGCCATCCTCATCACAGCCCAGAGCGAACCCATCACCAGCAAGGTCCTCTATCAGGTGGAGGAAAACGCCCTCTGCGGCCAGACCGGCCTGCAGGCAGGGGATAAGATCCTTGCGGTGAACGGCCGCCGCTGCTTTGTGGCAAACGATATCCTCTATGAGCTGATGCGCACGGAGGACTACACCGCCGATTTCACCGTTCTGCGGGACGGCAAAAAGGTGGAGCTGCCCGGTGTGCAGTTCGACACTTGGCAGGATGACAAGGGCGAGACCCACATGAGCCTGGGCTTTACGGTCTACGGCATCAAAAAAACACCGCTGAACGTGCTGAAAGAGGCGGGCAACAGTGTGCTCTACTACGGGCGCATCATCTTTGCCTCCCTCTCCGACCTGCTGCGGGGGCGGGAGAGCATCAACGACCTCTCCGGCCCGGTGGGCATCGTAACGGCCATCGGGCAGGCCGCCAGCTACGGCTGGCAGGACCTACTGGAGATGCTGGTGCTCATCACCGTGAATGTGGGCATCTTCAACCTGCTGCCCTTCCCGGCGCTGGACGGCGGCAAAGTGGTGTTCCTGCTCATTGAGGGCGTGACCGGCCATGCCGTGCCCGAAAAGATCCAGAGCGGCCTGACCGTGGCAGCCTTTGCGCTGCTGTTCGGGCTGATGATTTTTGCAACTTACAACGATATTCTCCGGCTCATTACCGGGGCAATGTGATACGGAAAGGAAAACGACCATGCGGCAGCTGAAACGAGAAGTGAAAATCGGCAATGTGACCATTGGCGGCAACAACCCCATTGCGGTGCAGACCATGCTGAATGTCCCCGTGGAGGACATTGAGGGCAACGTTGCCCAGGCAAAGCGCTGTGAGGCGGCGGGCTGCCAGATCCTGCGTGTGACCTGCCCCAGCGCGGCGGATGCCAAGTGCATCGAGGCCGTGAAGAACGCTGTGAACATCCCCATCGTGGCGGATATCCACTTTGACTACAAGGCAGCGCTGGCCTGCGCCGACGTTGGTGTGGACAAGATCCGCATCAACCCCGGCAACATCGGCGACGACGACCGGGTCAAGGCCGTGGTGCAGGCCTGCCAGCAGAAGAACATCCCCATCCGCATCGGCGTGAACGGCGGCAGCCTGGAAAAGCACATCCTGGCAAAGTACGGCGCACCCGTGCCCGAGGCCATGGTGGAAAGCGCCCTGTACCATGTCCACCTGCTGGAGAAGTTCGATTTCAACAACATCGTCATCTCCATTAAGAACTCCAACGTGCCCCGCATGATGGAGGCCTACCGCCAGCTGAGCGCCGTGACCGATTACCCCCTGCATGTGGGCGTGACCGAGGCCGGTACTTACCAGATGGGCCTGCTCAAGAGCGGCATGGGCATTGGCGGGATGCTGCTGGAGGGCATCGGCGATACCATCCGCGTCTCGCTGGCCGCCGAGCCCGAGAAGGAAGTGGAAGCAGGCTACAACATCCTGCGCGCCGTGGGCTTCCCCGTGGCTGGCCCAGAGGTCATCACCTGCCCCACCTGCGGCCGCACCCAGTACCCCTGCACCGAGATCGCCAACGAGGTGGAAAAGCGCCTGCAGGGCTATAAGAAATCCATCAAGGTGGCCGTGATGGGCTGCGTGGTCAATGGCCCCGGCGAGGCCCGCGAAGCCGATATCGGCATTGCAGGCGGCAAGGGCGAGGCTGTCCTCTTCATCCACGGCCAGCCCATCAAGAAGCTGACCGGGGATCATATCCTCGACCAGTTCATGGAGGAGATCTATAAGATCTGAGAGACAACCCTCTCAGTCTCGCTGCGCTCGCCAGCTCCCCCAAAGGGGGAGCCAACGCATCTGCAAGGGGAAAGGGTGCTGACGGCTAAACCTCTCCGTCATCTTCGCTAACGCTCGATGCCACCTCCCCTAGTAGGGGAGGCCTTGGCATAGGGTTCATTTTTCGCAATGATCGCCTATCGGCTCCAAAACGCACTCCTGCCGCAAGGATTAGGCCTTGCGCCAGCAGGGCAAACAGGAGCGAAGCGCCAGACCCCGAAAACGCGACGGCCTGCCAAGGGCTCCCCTACTAGGGGAGCTGTCACGGCGAAGCCCGTGACTGAGAGGTTTAACCCCCGCTGTCGAGCTTTGCGAGACTGAGAGGGCTCCAAAAACTTTTTTCAAAAAATCCCGAAAAAAAGTGAAAGGAATCTGCGTTTCATGTATTATAGAGAGTGAAACTGCGAATGTACAACACAAAACTGCGTGATATATCAATGCGGCGGGCGGTGCGGATAAGTTAGACTGCGCTACTCCCCGCGATATATTGCGGCGGTTCATAACTTGCTGTATATCGCAGAATATTTTGTCTGAAAAGGGGAAGGGAAAATAAAATTTCACTATTGAAAATACTGGATATACATGCTATAATTACAATAATGATGTGTCTGGTAAAAATAACCTGCCAAGGGAAAGAAAGCCGACAAAAGTTGGATATCTTTTCCTTCGGTTTTGCCAAAAATACTATGATGCAGGGAGGGCTCCACTGTGCGGAAAAATCATCACGGAAAAAAAGATAGGCTGGTGAAGCGCGTTTTTGCGCTTTGTCTGGCGCTTGCGGTCATCTGCACCTGCCTTGTGCCGGTGTTTGCAACGGAGGGTCTGATCGATCCTCAGGTTAATCAAGAGGCCTTCCGGCCCGTAGATGACGGCGAGGCATCCTATCCTGACGACGAATTTGCCGGTTTCGGCGAGGAGGAAGCCGCCCGGCCTGTAGACGGCGGTGAAGCTGCCGGTTTCGGCGGGGACGAAGTTGCCACCCGGCCTGTGGAGGGCGGCGAGGACAACCTCGACGGCGGCCCCAACGTTAAGGAAACAGAGTGGGGCACCGTCATTGAGTACGACACCAGCACCAGTACCGACCCCAGCTCCAGCACCGAGACCCAGTGGTCCGGCGAGGACGACGTGGTGGAAAAGCCTGATGACAAAGTGGTCGTTTCCGGCGACGAGATCAAAAAGCTGCAGGATATGGTGGTCTACCGCTTCTGGCTGAAGGAGCTGAACACCCTTGACCTGCAGGACATTACCGCTCAGGCACAGATCAACAATATGACGGAGAGCGAGTATCTGGCCCGGAACGGTGAGGTTCTGTGGAACCTGTACTTCATTCAGGCTGTGCCCCGGGCAGAGACCATTGCGGATTACAGCAGCTACATCGAGAACCCCTCCTCCAACCGGGACCCCAAGGGCGAACTGCGGCAGTTTGACTACTGGTACACGCTGGACGAGTTTGGCAATCGGGTGCGCCTGAACCTCACTGACCCCACCAGCAACATTCTGGACGACAAGACCACCACCGTGAACGTCTACGCCGCATGGAAGGACGGTACCGTTGGCTCCGATGAGGAAGAGGACGTGGATCACGAGGATCTGGTGGACAAGAACCCCGTGCCTGTGGATCTGGAAACCAAGGCCTCTGCCTCCTACGAGGACGAGGACGGCAACACGAAGAGCGCCACTCTGCCGGTGGAAGTGAAAAATCTGCCCTCTGCCGCAGATCACCTCAGCGTCATCCACATGGGTGATGACGATATGGAGAGCTTCTACGAGAAGCACTCGAATGATTTTGAGGGTATGGCCCCCATTCTGGGCCTGAAGATCTCCCCCAAGAACGCCAAGGGCGACACGGTGCAGCCTGCCAAGGGCGAGAAGGCTACCGTTACTGTTTCTGGCTTGAACGAACTGCCGGATATTGCGGAAATGGAAGAAATGGGAGCGCTCACTGCCGATGCGCTGAAGGTGCTCCACCAGAAAGACGACAATACCGTGGAAAAACTGGATGTTGTCAGCTATGAGAATGGCACCCTGACCTTTGAGACCTCCAGCTTCAGCCCCTTTGTGGTTGTGCGGACGGATGGGTATGCAGTTGATACGCTGGATATCAATAGCATCACAAATGTCTCTATCAAGGACGATATTGCAAACAGTGGCCACTACGTCCTGGAAATCACTGCGGACGGCAAGGATTATGAAGGCGAGAAAGCAGGAAAGCTGCTAAAAGACAATGGTTTTACTGTGACCTGGAAGAAAGATGGTACTGTTGTTGACCGCAGTGAGATGACAAATGGTGTTTATAGCCGTGAAGAAAATGGCGGCTGGGTTGATGTTGTCTACACAGATGGTGCGAATAAAACCTATACTGTGACTGTCACCAAAGATAATAAAAGCCTAAATGCTATTTCGACGGTTAATTATAATGACGAACTTCAGAATTATAGTTTTGAAGATGTAAAAAGTACCGGAACAAGCGCTTTAAGTGATAATAGTAACAACAATAACCCCTTAATGGCATGGAAAACAACAGCAGATGACCATAAGATTGAGGTTGGTAACACTACTTATCAAAGTAACAAAAAAGAGTATCAGTATGAAGATAACAGATGGACTCAAAAACCCTTGACGCAAACAGAATACTCATATGGGTGTTCGAGTGCCGTTTCGGGAAAACAATTTGCCGAATTAAATGCAAATGGTGTCGGTGCGCTATACCAAGATGTTTTGACAATGCCAGGTCAGGACATGAATTGGCAGTTTTATCATAAAGCCCGTACTCGAATCAGTAGCGGAAATCAGGACAGCAATGTGATTACAACTGGTTCGGATAAGATGGCCATGGTCATTGCTCCAGTTGAATTGGTTAAAAATGTGACCACTCACGAACAGTTACAGACGCTCTTGAACAAGTGCATAGTAAAAAACGGTTCTAACACAGTTCTTGGCGATGGCACTATGGGCGAGAAGGGAAAATCGTACACAGTCTATGTGTGTGAGAGTACCTCTAACATTCAGGATAAGTCGGGAAACCGTCCCACTTGGTATGGCGGTAGTTATGTGAAGTATTCGACATCAAGTTGGCGGAAAAACGAGGGTACGTATACTGTTCCAAAAGGGCAATACTTGACACGCTTCTTCTTTGCAGCAATTGATACTGCTAGTAGTGTCTTTGGACATAGTGTAGGCAATCTGCTGGATGATGTCTGGTTTAGCCAGAACGTTGCACCGCCAACTTCCGGCACAGGCCGTGTTACTGTTACTAAGAAGTTCTATGGTTTGACAGAAGATGAGGCCAAAACGGTTGTTAAGAATACTGGATTCATTTCCTATGGACAGGGTACAGCTGGTAAGGCGCTGACAGCGGTTAATTTTAGTAGCGATAATTTTGTAAGAGGTACGGATGATAACGGTGCATCGTATATTTCGGTGAGCTATGTGTTTGATGTGTCTGATGTCGCTCCAAACAGAAATTACACATACTATTTTGTAGAAGATGATTCTAAGGCGCAGGTTAATGGATATCATCTAAAACAAACGTTTGTGGACGATGAGATAGGTACGTCTGGTAGTGTGACCGTGAATAAGGAAAACAGTAACCGGTCTATAACCTTCTCGAACTTCTACGAGAAGACTACCGCTGATGTTACTATTTCCAAAATTGTCACCGGCCTGATGGGCGATACCCACAAGGACTTTGCTTTCAGAATTACCGGACTGGAAGGCAAGGGCGTGACGCTTGAGAATAACAATGGCGATTTGTCCAACTTCACCCTGACGCACAACGGTAGCGTTACCCTGAAAAATGTACCCATGGGTACCGTATTTGCTGTGGTGGAGACGCTGGGCGTAGACAGTGGGTATGAGACCAAGGCCACCGGCTATGATACCGCTGTTACCGATGCAGACCGTACCTTCTACTATAAGTTAGTGCTGAAGGATGGCCAACAGGTGTTAATGGCCTGTGATGCAAATGGCAACAATGAAAAGGAACAGAATGAGCTGGCAATTACCGTGACCAACCACTGCACCCTCAAGCCCGACACCGGTGTCCTCCTCGACACCCTGCCTTACATTGTCATCCTTGCTGTGGTGGCTGGCGGCGTTGCCCTGCTGATGCTGCGCAAGCGCCGTAAGGAAGATGACTAAAGGGGGCTGACCGCATGGCGAAGAAGAAAGCGTCCCAGCGGCTGGCCGGTGCAGAGGAAAGCTGTATCAGCCCGGAGCAGGAAGCGGTCATCCAGTGGTTCCGGACGGTGAAATTCCGCAAGAACCTGCTGGGCGGCGTGGACGAAGCGGCAATGTGGAAGAAGCTGGAAGAGCTTTACGCCCTGTACGAAGCCGCCATCCGCGCCGAGCGCACCCGCTATAATGTGCTCTTGGAGCAACAGACCGGAAGCCTGCCCTTGGATACCGCCAAAGTTGACAGTTTTGCCAAGGGCTCCCCTACTAGGGGAGCTGGCGAGCGAAGCGAGACTGAGAGGTTTAATCCGGAATCTGACAGCTCTGACCCCCAAAAGGAGGCGCATTCCGATGCACCCGCTGGACAATGAAGCCCTGAAGCAGGGGGCAAAGGCGGTGCGCCGCCGCAGGCTGGACGCTGAGAACCGGCAGGATTTTATCAGCCTGCTGGGCCGCGTTGTGGTGATCCTGCTGTGCGCCTGGGTGCTGTTCACGCAGGTGTTCCTGCTCACGCAGGCCAAGGGCAGCAGCATGTTCCCCGCGGTAAAGGATGGCGACCTGCTCGTCTGCTACCGCCTGCAAAAAACCTACGCAAAAAACGACGTTGTGGTCTACACCCAGGGCGGCAAGCTCCGGGTGGGCCGCATCCTTGGGCGCGAGGGCGACCTTGTGGCTCTGGACGACAGCGGCACCCTTGTGGTGAACGGCGCGGTGCAGAGCGGCGAGATCCTCTACCCCACCTACGCAAAAGACGCGCTGGAGTACCCCTACACGGTGCCGGAGGGCTGCTTTTTTGTGCTGGGCGATTACCGCACACAATCCGAGGACAGCCGGGATTTTGGCCCGGTTCCGCTGGAGGATGTGCAAGCAAAAGTAATTACACTACTGCGGCGACGCAGTCTGTAATACCACGGAGGCCGGAAGAAGCTGCCGGCATCCTGCCTGTGAACCGCGGAGTTTGGGCCGTGGCACAGGAGTACGAACTATTTCTTACTAGGGAGGAATAACAATGAAACTGAAGAAATTCTTCGCGGGCGTTCTGGCTGCCGCCATGATGCTCACCGTCGGCGCAACAAGTGCGTTCGCCGCTGGTACTCAGCCGGGTTCTAAGATTACCCCTAATAAGGGTAAAGCTATGGTGACGCTGACCAAGCAGCTGACTGTTAAGAACGGTGTTGCCCCGAGTGGGATGAAGTTTACATTTGAGATTGCGCCGGGTACAGCTGATGCTGTTAATCATGTGGTAGCAGGTGAAGTGGCTGAGGGTTTTCAGCCCCTGTCTGTAACCATGACACCGGCAGCTGGTCAGACTTATACTGCTAATCCGAACACGCCGTATACGGCAGAGTTTAGCTTTGACCTGGTAAAGCTTCTGGGTAAAAATTCAACGAAGCTCGGTAAATATGCCTATACGATTACTGAGGTTGATCCCCAACTGCCCGGAATTACGAAGGATAACGATGCCCTGAACATGGTTGTTTCCGTTGTGAATGCCGATAAGGATAACCCGAATGGTAGCCACTACGCTTACTATGTGGCCCTGCGCAAGGGAACTGCGACTGAAAAGGCTGAGGGTAAGTTCAATAACGATTATGAGACCAACTCTCTGACTCTGTCCAAGAAGGTTAAAGGCAATTTCGGTGACTTGGGGGAGACGTTTACCTTCTATGTTACCTTTAACAAGGGCGATGCTACGAAGGACTACACGGATATTCTGTTTGATAAGCACGGTGATGGAATTACTATTACTGAAAAGAATGGTGGCGCTGCTGCAACCGCGCTGACTTATGGCAAGGATTACGCAGTTACTCTGAAGCACGGTCAGTATGTTCAGTTTACTAATATTCCCAACGGTGTTACTTATACCATCGCTGAGGACACTACAAAGGCAGATTGGCAGTATACTGTTTCTCTGGAAAGCAATCCTTCTGTTGCTCTTTCCAATGCAACAACAGAAGGTACTGTGAGTGAAACTGCTACTGTTACCTTCATCAATGACCACCAGGGCACCCCCGACATGGGCGTTGTGCTGGACAATGCACCTTACATTGCAATGCTGGCCATCGTTGCCATTGGCGGTGTGGCCCTGATGCTGAACAAGCGCCGCCGCGACGAGGAGTAATTGCTCGCGTCCACGCCCTCTCCGTCAGTGCTCCGCACTGCCACCTCTCCCAAGGGGAGAGGCAAAAGTGGCCCGACCGATTGCAGCAGCTGACCGTGTAGATGCGTAGGCTCTCCCTCTGGGAGAGCTGGCGCGCAGCGCCTGAGAGGGCGTATCCATCCGAAAACCAATCAATTAGAATGCTTAACCGGAGGTGGGCTGTATCAACTGGCAGAGAAAAGCGTTGAGGGCAGCCGACTTTCTGGTGAGCACGGTGGTCGTGCTGTTCCTGGTGGTCGCCGGGGCGTATTCAGCCTATGCCCTGTGGGACAACTCGCAGGTGTACGCCGCCGCAGACAATGTTCAGGCAGAGCTTTTGCAGTTCAAGCCCAAGGCGGGCGCGGATAACGGCGCAAGCTTTGAGGAGCTGCTGGGCATCAACCCGGATGTCTGCGCGTGGGTCACACTGGACAACACCGCCATCGACTACCCTGTGGTACAGGGCGAGGACAACTTTACCTATGTGAACACCGATGTCTACGGTGATTTTTCGCTGGCAGGCAGCATCTTTCTGGATGTGAACTGCGACAAGAACTTCACCGACCCCTACTCTCTGCTGTATGGTCACCACATGGAAGAGAGCAAGATGTTCGGTGATCTGGATCTCTACAAAGACGCAGAGTTCTTTGCAGAGAACACCACCGGTGAGCTGATTCTGCCCGACCGCACCTATGATCTTCAAACCTTTGCATGTCTGCTGGTCCCTTCGTCTGAGAGCGCGATCTTCCAGCCCCAGCGCTGGGACAGCGACCTGCAGGGGTTGTACACCTTTGCGCAGGAGAACGCCCTGAACCTGAACACCGAAACGCTGGCCGCCATGAAAGCGGCGGGCGATGACGCTCAGGTGCTGGCGCTGTCCACCTGTTCAACGGAGTTTACCGATGCACGCACCATTCTTCTGGCGTGGATGATCCCGTCCGCGTCGGATTCATAAAGGAGAGGATGAAATGAGGTTCCGTAAAATCGCGGCAGCACTCCTGACGCTTGCGTTGGGGTTCTGCCTGTGTCAGCCGGCGGCATTTGCGGCCACCGCGGCTGACCAGCATACACAGCTGCAGGAGCTTCCGGTTTCCATTCAGTCCACGGGGGAAACACCTCTCCCAAAGGAAACACTGACTGTGGAACTTGAGGCTGTGGACAATGCGCCCCTGCCCGAGGTGACCACTCTGGAGATCACCGACGGCGAGACCGGCAGCTTTGGCCCCATCAACTACACCAAGCCCGGCTACTACGTTTACACCGTGCGCCAGCGCGCCGGTGTCAACACCCGCGGCACCTACGATGAAACCGTGTACTATCTGCGCGTTTCCGTGGTGTGGGACAACGACAAGCTGGTGGCCCGGATGGCCGTGCACACACAGGCCGACCTGATGGACGAAAAGGTGAGCAGCATCACCTTCAATAACAGCTACAAGGCCATCGAGACCCCGTACTACCCGGACCCGTATGACCCTGATCCCGTCACCCCGCCCACCCCTTCCACGCCGGAGAACCCGGCCCCGGCAGATGCCCGCCCGACCGTGACTGAAACCACCACCCCTAGTGCACCGGAGCCCACCGCCCCGGCCAGCGTGGTGGCGGATGCCCGCCCGGCCGAAGGCCCCAAACTGATCCAGACCGGTCAGCTGAACTGGCCCATACCTGTTCTGACGGCAAGCGGTCTGGTGCTGGTGGCCGTGGGAGCCTACCTGATGGAGCGCAGCAAGAAACGTGAAAAGAATGCGTAAAGTATCCCCCGGGCTTGTCTGCATCGTGCTGGGTGTGGTGCTCCTGCTGGCGGCTGGCGGCCTGTATGCCTACAACCGCTACGAGGATGCCCACGCCGGTGCCGAGGCCCAGACCGTGGTAGCCGACCTTCAGCAGAAGGTGGAGACCCCGGAACCGGAGGCAGAGAGCGGCCCCCTGGACCCCGAGCTCCCGGTGGTGGAGGTCGACGGCAACGAATATGTGGGTGAGATCTCCATTCCCGCCATCGGCATTGACCTGCCGGTGATGAGTGAGTGGAGCTACCCCCGCCTGAAGATCGCCCCCTGCCGCCAGTTCGGCTCTTCCCGCACCGATGATCTGGTCATTGCGGCGCACAACTACGAGAGCCATTTCGGCAAGCTGACCTCTCTCTCAGCGGGGGACAGCGTCACCTTCACCGATATGGACGGCATCGTGAATGAGTACGTCGTGAACAAGGTCGAAGTGCTTGACCCCCACAGTGTGGAGGAAGTGGAACACAGCGGCTACGCCCTGGTGCTGTACACCTGCACCTACGGCGGCAAGACCCGTGTCACCGTCTTCTGTGATCGTGCATCGTAAAAATCAAGGCTGAAAAAATCTCCCGGTTCCAAACGGAATCGGGAGATTTTTTTGTACGTTAAACCCCTCAGGCGCTCTGCGCCAGCTCCCCTAGTAGGGGAGCCTCTGGCGAAACCGGAGACTTTGCGGTTATACATTGTGGTTTGCTGCTGTTCCCCTCTGCCGTCAAACGTAATCTCCCTGCCAAGGGCCCCACTATTAGGGGGGCTGTCACCGTAGGTGACTGGAGGGTTGAGCCGTAAGCTGCTGCCGTTACTAAACCTCTCAGCCTTCGCCGTGACTGAGAGGTTGTACAAAGCAGAGCTTAACCGGTATCAAAAAAGCTCCCCCTTTCGGGGGAGCTGGGAAAACTATATGGGGGTTAAGCCTTTTTCCACCGCCGCATCACGCCCATGCCCAACGCATAGGGGCCGGTGTGCACGGCAATGGTGCAGCCGATCTGCAGCAGGACCACATTGCACTCGCAGGTGGGGTACTTGGCGCGCAGGGCGGCGCGGGTCTGCATCCAAAGCCGCTTGCCCTCGTCGGCATCGTAGCCGTAGCCCACCGTGATGCAGTAGTCATCGGGTGTGCCGTTGTGTTCGGCCAGATAGGTCATCAGCAGGTCGAGGGCCTTCTCAAAGCTCTTCTGGCGGCCGCGGGCCACGCCAGCGGAGAAGATCTCGCCCTCCTTGAAAAGGATCATGGGCTTGATGCCCAGAATGTTGGCGGCACGGCCCGTGACTTTGCCGATACGCCCGCCCTTGATGAGGTAGTCCAGGTTGCCCACCGTGAAGAAGATCTGGTTGGTGATCTTTTCCGCTTCCAGCCAGGTCACGGCTTCGTCCAGCGTACAGCCTGCATCCCGCATGGCCACCGCGTTTTCCACCACGATGGATTCGGTCACGGTGGCGGCGGTGCTGTCGATGACCTCGATCTTAGCATCGGGGAAATCCTCCAGCACCAGCTCCCGGGCGTTGCGGGCACTGCCCACGCAGCCGCTCATCTTGCTGGTAAAGCAGATGCAGAGCACCGGGTGGCCCGCCTCGGCATGGGCCCGGAAGGCGGTCTCAAAATCCTCCAGCGAAGGCAGGCTGGTCTTGGGGTAGGCCGAGGGGTTATCTACCATGAACTGGTAGAAATCACGCACGGCGATCTCCTTGCCTTCCTTGCGGTAGTGCTCACCGTCCAGCGAGACATAGAAGGGGATGATCTCAATATTCAGTGTTGCGGCCGTCTCAGGGGTCAGGTCACAGGCGCTGTCCGTGATGATATCAAACATAGTCACGCTTCCTTTTCAATGCGGCGGGTTCTGTGGCGCGGATCAGACGTTGTGGTGGATGTAGGCCTCACGCTCGGCACCCACGGAGATGTAGGTGATCTTGCAGCCAATAGCCTTTTCCAGATACTCAACGTAATCGCGGGCTTCCTGGGGCAGATCCTCCCACTTGCGGGCGGCAGTGATATCGCAGTGCCAGCCGGGCAGATACTCCACCACGGGCTGTGCGGTGTCCAGAGCCATGCCCATGGGGAAGCGCTTGGTGATGGTGCCGTCGGTCAGCTTGTAGCCGGTGACCATGGGGATCTTCTCCATGTAGTCCAGCACGTCCAGCAGGGTCAGAGCAACCTCATCGCAGCCCTGGCAGAACACGCCGTAGTGGCTTGCCACCAGGTCGATGGGGCCAACGCGGCGGGGACGGCCGGTGGCTGCACCGTACTCGTGGCCAGCCTCACGCAGGGCGTGCTTCTCTTCCTCGGTCATGGCCAGCTCAGTGACAAAGGGGCCGTCGCCCACGCAGGAGGAGTAAGCCTTCATCACGCCGATGCTGTTGGTCAGCTTATGGCCCGGGATGCCTGCGCCGATGGGGGCGTAAGCGCCGATGACGTTGGAGGAGGTGGTGTAGGGGTAGATGCCGAAGTCGATGTCGCGCAGAGCGCCCAGCTGGGCCTCGAACAGCACCTTCTTGCCGGCGGCATCTGCGTCAGCCAGATACTGGCCCACGTCGCAGATGTAATCCTTGAAGATGGCGGCATACTTCTCCAGCCATGCCCACATCTCGTCCACGCTGATGGGAGCGGAGTGGTAGCTGCCCTCCATCACCAGGTTCTTGGAATCCACCATGGTCACCAGGCGCTTCTTCACGCTGTCGTCCAGGTGAAGCAGGTCGCCCATGCGCAGGGTCTTCTTCATGTACTTGTCGCCGTAAGTGTAGGCGATGCCGCGCTTGGTGGAGCCGAACTGTGCGCCGGTCTTGGCCAGGCGGGCCTCTTCCAGGCCATCCTGATCGACATGGTAGGGCATGGTGATGGTGGCCCGGTCGGAGATCTTCAGGTTATCGGGGGTGATGGAAATGCCATGCTCCCGCAGATTGTTGATCTCGCCGTCCAGATGGTGCGGGTCGATGACCATACCGTTGCCCATCACGCAGACAACGTTGGGGCGCAGGATGCCGGAGGGCAGCAGGTTCAGCACGAACTTGCCGCGCTCGTTCTTCACGGTGTGGCCTGCGTTGTTGCCGCCCTGATACCGTGCAACGATGTCATAATCCTGGCTGATCAGATCGACCATGCGGCCCTTGCCCTCATCGCCCCAGTTGATACCCGTAATTGCAGTAAGCATAATAAATGACCTCTTTA
>ERZ1106976.864-NODE-864-length-33034-cov-7.296128_pt1 | contig 33034 bp, 32 predicted proteins | sample MGYA00403687_ERZ1106976 | MGnify/ENA primary metagenome ERZ1106976 (study PRJEB35170, sample SAMEA104062446) | human gut metagenome | biome: human gut; feature: human-associated habitat; material: faeces | place: Denmark | collected 2013-02-22 ... | reverse complement strand
ATGAAGAATTACAAAAAAGAAAACCTGATGCATGATGTGATCACGGGAATTATCATTATGGCAGTATCTATACCGATTTCTATGGGATATTCACAGATTGCAGGAATTCCAGCGGTTTATGGATTATATGGATCTGTGTTTCCGATCATCTTATTTGCACTATTTTCTACATCACCTCAATTTATCTTTGGGGTAGATGCAGCACCTGCAGCGTTGGTAGGGTCAGCACTTTTAGGAATGAATATCCAAAGTGGTTCCAAGGAAGCACTTGCAGTCGTTCCAGTCATCACGTTTTTTGTGGCAGTATGGCTGTTTGCCTTTTATCTGATGCATGCCGGTAAACTGGTCAATTACATTTCTGCACCGGTTATGGGCGGATTCATCAGTGGAATCTGTATGACGATCATTCTGATGCAGGTTCCCAAATTACTGGGCGGGACTGCCGGAACAGGGGAACTGCCGGAGCTTTTGGAGCATATCCTGGAGACTGCCGGACGGATCAATTTTCCTTCACTAATGCTTGGACTCATTTCGCTGGCTATTTTACTGGCAGTAAAAAAGGTTGCTCCGAAATTTCCGATGGCGGTAGTTCTGATGGCAGCAGGGGCAGTACTTACGGTTGTTCTGCCAATGGAAGAATGGGGAATCAGGACATTGGAGGCAGTGAAACCAGGTCTGCCTCAGTGGAAGATTCCGGATCTGGCACTGCTTCCGTTGAACCAGGTCATCACAGTGAGCCTTTCTGTGGCGGTCGTGATCATGGCAGAAACACTGCTCGCTGAAAATAATTTTGCTCAGAAGAATGGATACCGTATCAATGACGATCAGGAGCTGTTAGCTTTTGCAGCAGGAAATCTTGTTGCGGCACTGACCGGCTGCTGTCCTATCAACGGGTCGGTTTCAAGAACGGCAATGGGAGAGCAGTACCAGGGAAAGACTCAGTTGATGAGTATTGTAGCAGGAGCATCCATGCTGATCCTTCTGGTCTGCGGAACAGGATTTATCGGGTATCTGCCGGTTCCTGTGTTGACAGCAATCGTGATTTCGGCATTGCTTGGAGCAACAGAATTTAAGCTGGCAGCAAAATTGTGGAAAGTCAGCCGGACGGAATGTCTGATCTTTTGGAGTGCTTTTGTAGGCGTTCTGCTGTTGGGAACGATTAATGGAGTGCTGATTGGAATTATTTTATCCTTTTCAGAAATGGTGATCCGTTCGTCTAAGCCTGCAAGGTGTTTTGTCGGAATCCAGCCGGGACACAGACATTTCCGTGATCTTGCGGAGGGAAGTCAGATCCATGCAGTGGAAGGAGTTCTGGTCTATCGGTTCAGCAGTAATCTCTTTTTTGCAAATGTCAATATCCTGCAGCAGGATATTGAGGCAGAACTGGAAAAGAAAAAGGGGACGAAAGCAGTGATCCTGGATGCCAGTGGAATCGGAAGTATTGATATCACAGCGGCAGACCGACTGGCGATCCTCTATGAAGTGCTGAAAGAACAGGGGATTCGTTTTTATATTACAGAGCATATAGCAGATTTAAATGAGCAGATGCGAAAGCTGGGACTCGGATATCTGATCTCTGAAGGATGCGTGAGGAGGACGATTCATATCGCATTGAAAGATATGGGAATCAATCGCCCGTATCCATTGGAAGGCGGTGTGGACAATGAGGAACGGAGTGCCTCAAGAAAGCGGGTCGATAACCGGGTACAGGAATTCGTCTGGGCCTTTGGGTCTGAGTCGGAAACAGAGATTGAAAAGCAGATCCTGCGTCAGATCGAACAGTTGAAGAAAAGCGGAGATGTGGAAAATCTGCTGCATGGAAGCTGGTCGCACATGGAGGCGATGGATGAAGATGAATGGCTGGAACATCTGGAAGAACACCTGAAAGAGATCGTGAACATTTCAGGAAAAGATGAAAAGACGCTTGCCGCAAGACTGGAAGAGCATAGACGGGAAGTGCATGACCGGATTGCGAAGGAACACCCGGAACTTGCAGAGCGGTTCAGAGAACGTCGTCATCATCTGGACCAGCATTTGAAAGAGCGACGGCCGGAGGTGTATGAGCTGGTGATCAGCCTGCGGGAGAAGGAAAGAAAATGAAAACGAAAATAAAAATTCAAAGCATAAGTGCGTGGAGTATTGGGATTGCACTGATATTAACAGTAGTATTTGTCGTAATTCTGCATTATGGGAAAAATGAAGTTAAAAGGTTTGAAGATGCGACTGATCAGTACATCGTTTGTGAAAATGCGGCCAGACAGTTACAGGATGGGTCTGATTATCTAACGGAACAGGTAAGGCTGTATGCAATGACGGGAGAACGAAATTATCTGGATCAATATTTTGAAGAGGCTGATGTGACCAAACGCAGAGAACAGGCACTGGAAAGTCTTAAAAAGTATTTTGACAAAACCGAAGCTTTTCAGTCATTGCAACAGGCGATGGAAGATTCAAAAGAATTGATGTTGACAGAATATCATTCTTTAAAACTCGTTGCAACTGTGATGGGAGAAAAAAGACATTCCGGCAGAGCTTGAGCAATTGGATTTGCCGGAAGAGGAAAAGCAGTTATCACAGAAAGAAAAACTGGAAAAAGATTCTGATTCCCAATATTCCGTACCTTTTTATCGCCCTGTTTGCGACGAAGCTCGGACAGGCTGTTCGGATGGCCTAGACGAAGCACTTGCGTTTGCCCGTTACATTGTTTCTTCCGGTTGCTGCAAGCGGGAAAATATTTTTGCCGCCATCCGCTCCGGAAAATCCCCGTATCGCATCGGAGATAACGGCAACCCGAAGGAATCCATCGCAAAAGCATACGAAATGATGTCCTGCTTTGAGGGACTGATGGAATACGCCCGTGTAACCGGTGACGAAGAAGCCCAAAAGACCGCCCTGCTCTTCTGGGACAAGGTGAGGGAGGAAGAAATCACCCTGCTCGGAAGCGGCGGTGGAGATACGCCCTTCAACCTCGGTCCCGGCACCGGCGAACAGTGGAACCGGACGGCATTTGAACAAACCAATCCAAACATGAATCTGATGATGGAAACCTGTGTGACTGTCTACTGGATGCGGCTTTGTTGGCAAATGCTCCGCCTGACCGGAGAAGTCCGCTATGCCGACGCGCTGGAAGTCAGCCTGTACAACGCAATCTGCGGAGCTCTGCGCCCTGACGGCAATTTCTTTGAATACTTCCCCCGATTCAACGGCGAACGCAACGCCAAGGTCAACTACTCTTTCAACATCAACGGGTTTGACCTTTCCTGCTGTACGGCAAACGGTCCGACCGCTTTGGGAATGGCACCGTATCTCGCGTTTACGCAAACGCCGGACGGTTGCGCGGTCAATTTCTTTGAATCGGGAACCTTCACCTGCCCGCATCAGGGCGGAACCATCACATTTATGTCGGATTCCGCCTACCCCAAGCTCGGATACATAAAACTGTCGGTTTCCGCGGTGTCGGGAAACGGCGGAAACGATTTTGCGCTTTCTTTGCGGGTCCCCACATGGGCGGAGGGCTATTTTGCACGCGTGAACGGCGTGATGCAGGAGGGGCATGCCGGGCAGTATCTGCCCATCAGACGGGACTGGAAGCCCGGAGATGAGGTCGTGATCTGCTTTGATATCCCGATTGTCCGCCACGATGCCCCGCACGGTTCCGACCGCCGCGGAGACCGTTTTACCGCATTCACCTACGGTTCTATTCTGCTCGCACGTGACAGCCGGTTCTGTTCCGACCCGCTTTCTCCGATTCCTGCGGGTGAGGTCACATTCTGCCGTATCGGCGATTCTCCGTGCGGCGGCTATCTGCGTGCCGAACTATGCATCAACGATGAACTTTACACATTGATTGACTACCAATCCGCGGGAAACGCCTGGACAGACGGGAACGTCTTTGCCTCGTGGATTCCGCTCTGAACACAAATCTGAACACAAAGGAGATACCATGAATCGCATTCTTGCTGTCAATTTACGCGACCAACGCCTGCGTGCGGAAATGTCACAGGAAACCCTGGCACGGATTCTCCGCGTTTCCCCCTCCGTGATTGCGGCATGGGAAGACGGAACCGCGGAACCCGACCGGGAGCAATTGGTACGGATTTCACAGGCACTGGGTATCCGCATTGAAGATCTGACGGGGGAAGGAACCGACAACGGGTCTGCCGACACCATGCCTCCGCCTCCGCACTGCACAACCGCAGACCCCGGATATGTGCCCCGTGCCGCCTCTTCGGAAGGGCCATCCCCCTTAAACGGTATGCTGGAGCCGGGAGAAACGGTACTATGGGAGGGCAAGCCTGTTTACAGGCGCCCCCGCAGCTCCGGATATGTCATCTTTTTCGGCATTTTCTGGCTTTCTTTCGCCATTGTCTGGACTGTAGTCGTCGGATCCATGGCAGGTGCATTCGCCCTGTTCGGTTTCCCGTTCATAGCAGTCGGCATCTGGATTCTTTTCGGCACAGGATACAGCGCGCGCCATGCCTTTGCGGGCACTTACTATATGATCACCGAACGGCGTATCCTTCTTTACGGCGGGTTCGGACGCCCGGTCATCGCCCAGATCATGCTTGCGGATGTCCGCTCGGTGGACACCGTCATTGTAGACAATGAAGTCGCAACGCTCGTCCCGATCACCGCTTATACCTCGGCTTCTGCCGGCGCCTCTCCCTACATGGGGAACCCCTACCGCATAAGTCGTCGCCCCTACGTTCCGGGACGCCTCTCCCCTGCCTATCTGACCAGCGCACTGGTCAACATCCGGGACTACACACAGGTCAGAAACCTGATCATGTCCCATATGGGAGACGGAAAGACAACCTGATAAAGAAAAACGACCGGCTTTGAACGGTCGTTTTTCTATATCAATCATATTCCCAGTGTGCACGGGGACGGGGCTGGCATCCCTTAAAAACACTTTTCCTGCCGCAGTTTTCTGCACTCACCGATCTTGCCGCAATGGTAACAGATCTCATTTTCCGGCTCTTCTCCGGCAAAGAAAGAGCGGATATTGGCAAGCGTGGTCTGTGCGATATTGCCCAATGCCTCTTCAGTCAGGAACGCCTGGTGGGCGGTCAGAATCACGTTCGGCATGGAAAGCAGACGTGCAAGCACATCATCGCCCAGAATGTGTCCGGAGCGGTCTTCAAAAAACAAATCCGACTCCTCCTCGTAAACATCCAGGCAGACCGCGCCGACCTTGCGCATTTTAATCCCCTCCAGCAGCGCTTCTGCGTCAATCAACCCGCCGCGGGAGGTATTCACCAAAACAACTCCCTTTTTCATCAGCGAAATTGCCCTGGCATCAATCATATGGTAATTCTCTTCTGTGAGCGGACAATGCAGCGAAATAATATCGCTTTCACGGAACAGTTCGTCCGGCTCGACAAACTCCGCCTGCACTGCATGATCCGGGTACTTATCATACGCCAGAACGCGCATGCCGAAACCGTTGCAGATATTGATAAACGCACGACCGATTTTACCGGCACCGACAACGCCAACCGTCTTGCCGTGCAGATCAAACCCGCACAGCCCGGTAATGCTGAAATTGTATTCCCTTGTCCGGTTGTATGCCTTATGAATCCGCCGTACCGAGGTCAGAAGCATTGCCATGGCATGCTCCGCGATCGCGTAAGGCGAATATGCCGGGACGCGCACCACATGGATTTTTTCAAACGCCGCCTTGACGTCAACCTGATTGAACCCGGCACAGCGCAGAGCAATCAGACGCACGCCGTGTGCATACAGATGATCAATCACTGCCTTGTCTGCGGTGTCATTTACAAAAATAACCACACAGTCGAATCCGTCCGCCAATCCGACGGTATCCGCATCCAATTTGGTCTCAAAAAAGGTCATATGCAGGTCATCCTGCCCCTCTGCGGCGGCAAGAAAAGAGGCTTTGTCATATGGCTTTGTGTCAAACACAGCAACTTTTATCATTTTCCGCTCCTCACATTTTTCATTCTTTTGCTTCCGGTTTACAGTGTTCCCTGCTTTGAAACATTTTACTCCAAATATAAAGCATCCGCATTCAGAAACGCATGCGCCGACAGCATGGAATCCGCGGGAATCAACCGGGAAGCACCGCAAACGGTACACCGCACCAGAATCCCGTCCGGCGTTACCTCCGCCTCAATGCGACTCTCATCCGGATCGGTTTCTCCGTTTTCGTTTTTCTGACGCGGAGGGCAGTGACAGTAAATCTTTCCCTCCGCATCCATATCGCGCACCACAAACAGGACAATGTCACGCACCTGCGGATCCGGCAGCGTCTGTTCGTCGCCGTGGAGTGCCGAAAAATCGTCAATTCCGCTTTCTTCCAACATGTCCAGAAGCTCCAGCTCCGTGCGGGCAAGCTCTGCTTTTACATGGTTTTCTTCCCCCATAAAGCAGATATTGATATCCGTATACGGGCACGGAAGCACAAAAAGTTCTTTTCCGAAGAACAGACTCTTATTGACCAGAAAATGATGCGGTTCAGGGCATACAATACACGGAACCGTCAGCCGTACCTTTCCGTCCCCGGTCTGCACGGCAGTCATTTCACTATGCTTACAGGTACATTTCAACTTTACCATATCTGCCGACAAACGGAAGATATCCACCGCGCTCATCACCCCGCTGCCGCATGCCGGACAACGGTAGGCAATCGTGGTTTTCTTATTCTCAAGTATCATCAGTCTTCCTCTTTTCCTTGTCTATCTATGTGCCCGCCTCGGTCATTCCCTTTCAGTCTATGCGGCACTTTTCTGTTCTGTCAAGGGTATTTTCTGTCAGAAATGCCCTGTTATTCTCCGTACAAGAACGCAAAAGCACCGACATGGAACATGCGGGCAATCGATGTTTCCCAAATCCAAATCAAAAGCAAAAAATACAAAGGGGGCTGTGCTTTGCAGTACAGTCCCCTCGTTTTACGCACAGATCAATCTGCGACGGTTGTCTCCTCCGCCACGGTCGTCTGCTCTGCGGTTTCATCTTCCTTTGTGGTTTCTTCCGCTTTGGTAGTTTCCGCAACCTTTGTGGTTTCCGAAGCCTTCGTGGTTTCCTCTGCCTTGGTTGTACCCGACGCCGTTGTCTCGGTTGCCTTGTTGTACTTGTCAACCTTCTTCTGGTAAGCGTCCGTCAGCTTGACACCGAGGTCGGTACAGGACTTATCCGCTTTCTCCCAGGCGGTCAGATCATCCGAAATACCGTTGATAATATAGTTTGCAGCCCAGTTCGGAATATCATACACTTTGCTGACCAAAACCACATAGTAAACACCGGAACCCTCGCTTGATGTGCTGGGAGCTTCAACCACCTGGACATCGCCGACTTTGATTTCCTCACCAAAGACAAACTTGGTGACCTCTTTGCCAAGGCTCTCGGTCTTTTTCTTTTCTCTGTAAATTCTGCTGAAGCTGTAGGCACTGTACTTATCGTCCTTCGCAAGTTTTTCAAAAGCAGTACCGTCCGTACCGTTCTGCTTGAACGCTGCGAGGAATTCCTCTGCCGCCTTCTTTGCATCTTCTTTGGAAACAGAATCGCTGCCGCTTGCATACGGGAATGCGATATAGTAAAGATCCTTCATTTCCACATCCGCATCCAGGTAGCAGGTCTTTTTCAGAACATAAAGCGTATAAGTGGTGGTACCGCTGGAAGTAGAAACCGAAAGATACGTGTCGTCTGCTTTTCTGTCGGATTCAAACATCCACTTCTGGTATCCGCTGGTAGAATCACTGTAGGCAGCGGTCAGATCCTTTTTCTCTGTGATCGCCTTCAAAGCGGCTTCCTGGTCGGTTTCCTTCTCAAAGCCTGCCTTGATCGCTTCCTTCAGGTCGTCCAGAGTCAGCTCCTTATTGCCGTCCTTCAGCTTTTCATTCTTGGTGATCTTCTCTTCACTGGTCTTGTAAACATAGGTTTCGTAATCTGCGAAGTAGTACTTACTCTTATTGTCCTTGTCTGCCTCTACCTTTTCCAAGTAGCCTGCCATATCATTCTTATAGTCCTTCTCACCTGCCGCGAAACGGACATCGGACAGATATTCCTGATAATCATTGCATATCAGGGAAAGCTTCTGCATTGCGCTGATATCCTTCTTGGAAACGCCTTTATCAAGCCCCCAAGAGTAGAAGTAATCGGAAATGGAATAGCCATTTTTCTTCAGGTTTTTCTCCAGTGTGTCCGCAGCAGCCTCTGCCTGACGGTCAAAATCGGCAAGATCCACGGTTTTCAGATAATCTGCATCCGCCATTGCTGCTTCATAATACAGGAGTGTGGTTTTGATGCTGTTCAGAACCTGCACGTCAAATGTACTGATGGACGCACCGTCCGGAATCTTATTCAGTTGCTGCAGGTAATTGGAAGTATAACTGCCAAAGTACTGTGAAAGCGCATTGATCTGCTGAAACTTCACATATTCCATCATATTCTCGGTCACTTTGGTGTTTTTGCTCTCCGCAACGTAGTTCATACGTCCGAATACACCGAAAGAATTGACAATGGTATAAGCAAGAATCAACACAATCAGGACACCTATCACAATCAGTGACGTAGTCAGCGCAACCAACGAGCGGTCTTTCTTTTTCTGTGTCTTAACATTTCCCATTTTTCAGGTCCACCTTTTCTTGTTTTCTTTTTTCAGTGAAGAGTGCGACAAGACTGTCTGCACAACAAGCCATAAACACGGCTATTATAATCGCTATTTATGGGTGTTTTTTGAACAACATATGAATATTCAAAAAACTTTTTTCATTTTTTCATTTTTTCGTCACCCGGATCCTCAGACATTCATGATCACCGGCAAAATCATCGGTTTGCGCTTCGTTTTGGCATACAGGAACCGTGTCAGCACTTCCCTGACGCTGTTCTTCATTTCCATCCAGTCTCCTGCTTCACCGCTTTCCAGACTGTCGGTAATTGCCTTGAGTGCCAGCCGCTTTGCCTCTTCCATCAACACCTCGGACTCCTTGACGTATACAAAACCGCGCGAGATAATGTCGGGTCCTGACACAAGGTCGCAATAGGAGGTATCCACCGTCGCAACCACAACAATCAGTCCGTCCTGAGCAAGATGTCTGCGGTCACGCAAAACAACGCTGCCGACATCCCCCACGCCGTAGCCGTCGACAAGAACCTTCCCGGCGGGAACCGTACCGTTCAGCCGTGCGCCCTTCTGGTCAATCTCCAGGACCTGACCGATGTCCGCAATAAAGATGTTACGCGGGTCAACACCCATGGAAACGGCAAGGGAACGGTTTGCGGCAAGGTGTTTGTACTCACCGTGCACCGGCATAAAATACTTTGGTTTTGTCAGTGCCTGCATCAGCTTCAGCTCTTCCTGGCAGGCATGTCCCGAAACATGCACCTCCACGGAAGAATCATGCAACACACTCACATCTCTGCGCACCAGTTCGTTGACAATCCGCCCGATCAGCTTCTCGTTGCCCGGGATCGCACTGGCTGACAGCACAACCAGGTCGTTGGCACCGAGCGTCACCTGACTGTGATCGCCAAATGCCATCCGGTAGAGTGCGGACATGGGTTCTCCCTGACTTCCCGTCGAAATGACCGTCAGCTCCCGCGGCGTATATTTACGGATCTCGCTGATGTCCACCAAAACGCCGGCAGGAACGGTCATATACCCGAGCTCCACTGCGGCATTGACGATATTGACCATACTGCGCCCGGTAATGGCAACTTTTCTGCCATACTGTGCGCTGGTATCGATAATCTGCTGAACTCTGTGCACATTGGAGGAAAAAGTCGCGATGACGATCCGCTTCTCCCTGTTGACGGAAAAGATATAATCCAGCGATTTCCCGACCTTCTTTTCGGAAGGGGTATATCCGGGGCGCTCCGCGTTGGTGGATTCGCACATCAGCAAAAGAACGCCTTCCTTCCCGAGCTCGCTCAGGCGCGCAATATCCATGACCTCACCGTCAATCGGCGTCAGATCCAACTTGAAATCTCCTGTGTGAACAAGAACCCCCAGCGGTGTGTGAATCGCCAGCGCACAGGCGTCCGCAATGGAGTGGTTCACATGGATAAATTCGACCGCCAGTTCTCCCAGCCTGACCGTATCTCCCGCATTCACACAGCGCAGATCCGGCTTGTGCGGCAGACGGAATTCTTCCAATTTATTACGCACGATTCCGAGCGTCAGGCGCGTACCGTACACCGGCGGGTGGATGGAGCGCAATACATACGGAACCGCTCCGACGTGATCTTCATGTCCGTGCGTCAGAACAATTCCCCGTATTTTAGCAGCATTTGCTTCCAGATAGGTAATGTCCGGAATCACCAGATCGATTCCCAACATATCTTCATCCGGGAATCCAAGACCGCAGTCCACAATGACAATATCATCACCGTATTCAATCGCGGTCATGTTCTTTCCGATTTCACTGATTCCCCCCAAGGGGATGATCCGCAGCTTTGCCCCTTCCGGCAGCGCCTTCTTTCCTTTGGCGCCTCCGCGTTGCCCTTTTCGTTCTTTTGCAACGGGTGCAGGGGTTGCTATCGTCTGTGCCATCGGGAACGGCGTGCCCGTCGCCGGTACAGCCTCCTGCGTATTTTTCTTTTTCTGTCTTCTGACCGGTTTTCGTGCAGGCTGAACAGCGGATCCTTTGACCTCCGCGGTCGTCGCGGCTTCGGCTGTTACAGAGCCGCCCTCCGGCACCGTTTTCTTTCTGCCGGCGGATGCATTTCTGCGCCTGTTGCCGCTATTGCCTCCTTTGCGTTGCGCACCGTGGGACTGCCGTTGCTTTTTTCCCGCATTTTCCCCCTGGGCAACCGCAGCCTGTCCGGATGCAGTCAGCACTTCGTTCTGTTCTGTATTCTTTTTGGTTTTTGCCATATAAATCCGATTTATCCCGTGTTTCGCGCCCATATCCGCGCGTGACGGGAATCATTGTCTCCTTTCTCTTCTCTTCTCTGATTTTCGATCCGACACGCCGTGTTTTTTCGGGCAAACAAGGTCACGCCGGGAGCTTTTACATGCTCTTTGAGCCCCCGGCGGGCATGTATCGGATATATGTATATCACAAATACAGTGTCGCCGCGCGGCAACACTGTGATGTTCATCTTACCTATTATACACCATATTACCATATTTGTCAATCACTTTCACGGATTTCTTTGCGGTCTCCGTCAAAGTGAGGTAATCAGCCATACAAGACCGACCAGAACGCCGCCGATCAACATACCGAAAAAAGCAGGAAGAAAACCGCGCAGGCGCCCCGCGAACGAACGGCGCTCGCGTTGACAATCGGTTGAATGCGCAATAATACGGTCTGCCTCCGCGATCATGTCGTGCGCATCCGCCTCCGGCATTGGCTGCGGACGCAACAGAAAATATGCCGTTTCAAACAGCTTGCTGTCCGGTGTCCGGATCTCCACCATTCTTCTTTGTGCACCTTTGATCATCACCAAACATCCTCCGTTTTCCATGATTCTGTGCTTCAAATGGTAGGATTCCCCATTCAGGCGGCATTAAACCAGATTCTGCAAAGAAAGCAGGAAAAAAAGATACAAAAAAACATAACGGCAAATGCACAGGGAAAGGCATGGCGTGTTTTCCGGATGCCGGCGGCGGAGAAATAGACGGTCAGAACATACACCACCGTATCCGAGCTTCCCATAATCACCGAGGCACACAGCGCGCAGAAGGAATTCGGACCGCTCTCCTGCAACAGCCGGTCATAAACCGCCATGGACGCACTGCCGGAAAACGGACGGGTCAGAAGCAGGGGCAAAAGATCCGCGGGAATTCCCAGTGCGCCTGCCACAGGAGAAAGCCATCCTGAGAGAAGCTCCGATGCCCCGGACGCGTTCAGAATACAGACCGCCACAACCAACGCGCAAAGCGTCGGCAACAATCCCACCGCCGTCTGCAGTCCCTGACGTGCGCCGCGCAAAAAGGCATCAAAGTAATTTTTTCTGCCAAACAGCATTACCAGTCCTGCCAGCACCACCGCAATGGGAATACCCATCCGCCCGATCGTACCGGCAAATTCAATCATGGCGCCTCCGTCCGTGCATAGGCGTCAGACAAACCCGGTGCCGCTTTCCCCATCTGCCCCAAAGCATCGTCAGAAGCAACGAAAAAAGCGCAGATACCGCAGAACAGATCCATATGGGCAGCACCGGCAAAAAGGGATCCGTTGCACCCGCTTTTTGCCGCAATGCAATGACTGTGGTCGGAAGAAGTGAAAGTGACGCGGTATTGAGCACCGCAAGCGTCACCATATCGTTGGTGGCAACTCCGGGTTCCGGATTGTTTTGCGCAAGCTTTTCCATTGCCCGGAGCGCAAGCGGCGTTGCGGCATTTCCCGCGCCCAACAGATTCGCCGCCAGATTTCCGCAAATTTCCTCGGCACCTTCCCCGCTTTTGTATACGCCGGGAAAGAACAGCGCAAGAAACGGGCGAAGCAGACGTGCGAACAACCGCATCACCCCGGCTTCACGCAGCACCTCGATCAATCCGCAAAAGAAACACATACTCCCGCCAAGTGTCAGCGTTAGCTCTACCGCGGAAGACGCCCCTTCAAGAACCGCACCGCCCAACGCCCCTACCTGACCGCAAAATACGGCAAACAGAAACCCGACAACGACCAGAATGCCGAATACACGTCCTAACATGATTGATTCCTCCTCATGTTCCCCGACTCATTCGACAAATGTCGTAGTGGGAAACAAAAATGTTCCATTTTTTAATAAAAAATTCCACGATTTTCCAAATTCAGGGATTGACAAACATTCGACACCGTATTATAATAAAGACATCCGGTATCGGTACGAAATCTGTGTCCTATTCGTAATAAACGTCCGGTACACGCGGATAATGTCACAGTTCGCCGTCTGTCTTTGACGGATGGCACAAGGAGGAAATAAATGAAATCTACGGGAGTCGTCCGCAAAGTTGATGAATTGGGCAGAGTTGTTCTCCCTATCAGCATTCGGCAAAACTTGGACATCAAGGAAAGGGATCCGTTGGAAATTTTCATTGACGGTGACCGCATTGTGCTTACAAAATACGCTCCGGCATGCATCTTTTGCGGAAATGCCGACGAGGTTGTTTATTTTGCCGGAAAACGGATTTGTAAGGAGTGCCTGCATAAGCTCAAGACAGAGTTCTGACCGACGCAGCGCCCCATCACAATACATTTTATGAGAGGAAATATGAAATATGAATCCTAACACTCTCTCCGCACTTCTTGATCGGAACGGAACGAATGCCGTGCTTGCCCACGTGTATGGGGAAGCATCCGACCGTGCGGCAGACCGTCTTCGTCATGCGGTCTGCCGTTTTTCAGATTTATACGGAAACAACAGGGATCTGTCCGTCTTTTCCGTCCCCGGTCGCTCCGAACTTTCCGGCAATCATACCGACCATAACCATGGACGTGTCATTGCCGCCTCGGTGGATTTGGACATGATTGCGGTGGTTTCTCCCCGCGACGACGCATGCATCAGAATCACAAGTGAAGGATTTGAAGAGATCGTCGTAAACATCGACTCCTATGTCACCCCCGACCCCGTGCGGTACGGTACATCCGCGTCTCTTGTTGCGGGCATGTGTGCTCTGTTCGGAGAGAACGGACTGCGGATCGGTGGCTTTGACGCATACATGACCTCCGATGTTCTGAAGGGTTCCGGACTTTCTTCCTCCGCCGCATTTGAAGACATGATCGGAAATATTCTGAATCACCTTTATAACGACGGCAAGGTAGGCAACATTGAAATTGCAAAATTCTCGCAAAAAGCCGAAAATCTGTTTTTCGGAAAGCCCTGCGGTCTGATGGATCAGGTTGCCTGTGCGCACGGCGGCATTGTTGCGATTGACTTTGAAACACCTGCCTCCCCGGTCATCACACCGCTTTCCTTTGATCTGACCGCGGCGGGGTATTCCCTTTGCATTGTCAATACGGGCGGCAATCATGCCGATCTGACTGAGGACTACGCATCCATTCCGGCAGAAATGAAAGCTGTCGCAAAGGAAATGGGGGTTTCCGTTCTGCGCCAGACAAATGAAGCAACTGTCATAGAGGCAATTCCGGCACTGCGGGAAAAGGTGGGGGATCGTGCCATTCTGCGCGCGTTGCATTTCTTTGCGGAAAACCGCCGCGTCGCACTGCAAACGTCCGCACTGCAAAACGGGGATGTCCCCGCATTTCTCGCAGGTGTCCGCGCCTCCGGACATTCTTCCTTTGAATATCTGCAGAATCTGTACACAATCAAAGATCCCTCCTGCCAGGGGCTTCCCTTGGCGCTTTGTTTGGCAGAACGCGTGTTGGACGGAAAAGTCGCCGCATGCCGGGTACATGGCGGCGGATTTGCCGGCACCATTCAGGCATTTGTTCCCGCCGATACGGTCGAGCCCTTCCGGCAAACCATGGATAAGGCATTCGGAAAGGGCGCCTGCCTGGCACTGCACGTCCGCATGAGCGGCGCGGTGCGTCTGTTCTGAGGCGTTCCTATGGGCTTGTTTCATAAAAAATCCGGGTTGCTTCCCGGCACGGAATCTACCAAACCCCAACGACAGAAAAAACCGATGTCCCCTGCCGCGAAAAAGCGCCTTCTGCTTACGCTGGTCAATACAATCGTTGTTTTTGTCCTCTACTACACACTGGTTGCGTTGATTCACTCGTCAGCGGGGATCAAAATTCTGATGACGGTTTACGCCACCTGCCTGGCAGGACTTCTGATTGCCTATGTTGTATACAACAAAGGGTTTGTTTACCGGAATGTCACACCGGAAATGCTGCCGGATACGTTAAGCGATGCACAAAAGACTGCCATTCTGGAAGAGGCGGAAAAGCGCCGGACACGTTCCGGTTGGATCTTGACCTTCCTGATTCCCTTTCTTGTGACCTTTATCGCGGAATCCTGTGTGCTCTTTATCTGGGAACCGTTTCTCAAGGACGCCTTTTCCAAGCTGTTCGGCGCCGTCATCCTGTTCGGAAAGTGAGGTCGCCCCTTTGATCGACTATGAAATATGCACCCTTTATTCCGGCTCTTCGGGGAATGCAACATTGGTTCGTTCCCCGAAGGCAACCATCCTGATCGACGCGGGCAAAAGCGCCCGCGCCCTTTGTCGTGCGCTTGCATCGGTGGGGGCTTCCCCGGCGGATCTTGACGCTGTTTTTATTACGCACGAACACAGCGATCACATCTCCGCATTGCCTGTACTGACCCACAAGTATCCGGTTCCGATCCATATTCTCTATAAATCCGCCCTGATCTTTCGCGGATCCAATGACCGGGCATTGTGCGAATGCCTGCAAATCGAGTTGCCCGGCTATACGGCCCATGTCGGCGATATGACCGTTACCTCCTTTCCCACCCCACACGACAGCGCGGACGCCTGCGGTTATCGCATTGACATCCGCGACGAAAACGAAGAATACGTTTCCGTGGGAATTGCAACCGACATCGGGCATGTCACCGATGCGTTGCGAGGCGGGCTGTGCGGGTGCCGGTCGGTTGTCCTGGAATCCAACCATGATCCGGACATGCTGCAAAACGGTCCTTACCCCGCGGATCTGAAGCGCCGCATCCGCTCTCCGCGCGGACACCTGTCCAATCCGGACGCTGCCCTGTTCGCAACGGAGCTGTATGAGAACGGAACCCGAGATTTTCTTCTGGCACATCTGAGCGAACAAAACAACCACCCCGATCTGGTGATGGACGCCTTTGTTTCTGCATTGGGAACCAATGATGTCAACATCCGGGTTGCGTCTCCGGACAGCGTCACGTGGTTGGTGCGAGGAAAGGCAGGTGTCGTATGCTGACCGTCCGCTTTCTGAGTGTAGGCTCCCTGAAGGAGGCATACCTGAAGCGCGCCTGTGAGGAATATGCAAAACGGCTCTCCGGTTTTTGCAGGGTCGAGCAGGTGGAAATCAAAGAGACAAGACTGCCGGATCATCCTACGTCCGGAGAAATTGCGGCTGCCTTGCGTACAGAGGGAAAGGCGCTGCTTACCGCCGCGGGAGAACGCTCCTATAAGATCGCGCTGTGTGTGGAGGGCACCCAATTTTCCTCGGAGGAGCTGTCACGCAAGCTGGAAACCGTTGTAGCCGGCGGCGCGTCCGTCATCAGCTTTTTTATCGGCAGTTCCTATGGATTATCCCCCGAGGTCAAATCCAACGCCGATCTGTGCCTTTCCTTTTCCAAACTGACCTTTCCGCATCAACTCATGCGGGTTCTGCTATATGAAACGGTTTATCGCTGCATGAACATCCAAAAAGGAACCTCCTATCACAAATAAGCATTTTTGCATCAAACGCCGGTGTCACATGCGGACACCGGCGTTCTCTTTTCGGGACACTTACAAAAAATAAAGCAGGACTGTCAGGGACAATAGCGCACCGAAATAAGCGGCGGAAAACTGGAACAGCGGCGGATCCGCACATTTCTGTAAAAGCGTTCCGAGCGCGGGACTGCTGGTCATTCCGCCGGCGATCACACAGCCGCGGTGCAGGTGAAACCGTCCGAAAAAACGTCCCGTACAGAAAAATCCGACCGCAAGAGCCGTCCACGTCACCAAAAGTCCGTATAAAACCGTCATGGGTTGCAATGCGTGTATCTGTAATCCCGCACTGACTCCTGTTCCTGTAAAAAACAGCGCAAGTCCCAGATTCTTCCCTATACGCAAAACCGACGGTTCCGGCACATATTTCCCCTTTGATAGCCCACATCCGAGCAGCATAGCAGTGCCGAGAATTCCTCCGGTAGCACCGAGCATCACTCCGGTTCCGGGCAGAATCAGACTGCCGAGCAGGTTCCCGAACAGTGCGCACACGCCGATGACAGTCACACACGGCGCAGCCCGCAGTCTTTTGCCGTCCGCACATTCCGCCTGTGCCGCTTCCCGAACCTCCGTTTTTTGTGTGCGACAGAGCCGCACTGCAAAAACCGCTGACAGGACGCCGCCAAGATAAGTGCATCCGTACCCCCGGACGGCTTGCGAGGCAACCATGCCTGGTCTTTCACAGATCGAAGACAATCCGGGGGTACTGGTCAGTGCACCGCAAAGAATACCGCCCTGCACCGAGCATGATATGCTCGGATCCAGGATATCGATGATGCGGATGACTGTGTATCCCGCACAGCTCATCAAACATCCCACTAAGAAAGCAATTCCTCCGCCGCGACTGCCATGTGCAAAGGACAACCCGGCGCAAAGCCCAGTCACCGCCACAAATACAGAGGTTCCCAGTGCGGAAAACGTCTGCATTGCCGCGATAAGTTGCTCTCCGTAAACCTCGTTTGAAACGGTTAGCGGACGCAATAACACCCCCGCCCAGATCGCAACAAACAACACGCAGACAATCCCCAGGGAGAATCCTTTGCAGCGGATTCCCCCAAAAAGGCAACCGACCGCTACCAACAGCAGCGTCAGATTCACCGGCGTCAAAACAGCCGTCATCATTTCTTTTTTCCTTTTTTGGACTGAATCCGAAGCTGACTGATGTAAACATCCGCCCCGGCAATCAGGACTCCCTGCGTCACGGCGGTAAACAGTGCAAGCGCCGCATCCCGCAGGCATCGAATCTCGCTGGTTGCAAAAGTCCACACCAGTGCAAGCAACACCGATACGGTACCAAGCGTTGCCGGGATCAGATGATCGGCAACACGGCTTTTTTTCAACACAACCCCGATCAGATACAGAACCGGAATCAGAACGGTCAGCTCCGGTTTGATCAATTCTTCAATATTCATTTCTCCACCTCACGACAGAATCATGCCAATGATGGCAGAGAGAAATCCGCCCGCCAGGGCGGCAATGATCGCAGTCACGATCTGCTGCAACCGTACACGCGGCTGATTTTCAATCCGGTCAATTTTCTGCTCGTGCCGCGCAAGATGCTCATTGGTATGCTTCAGTTCCGTTGCAAGTGTCACAAGGGTTTCATTCATACTTCTGATCTCACTCTGCACCGCTTTCAGATCGGTAATATCCCGTTCCAGCGTATTCAGCCGTTGTTCATGCCTTTCCAAGGTTATTTTGATCTCTTCCATTTTCTATTCTCCTTTCTTTCATTGACGGGCAAAGTCCTCTCCGAGCTATGCCCGATAGTATGCAGAGGATGTCTGCACAACTTCCTCTCTGTTGCCGCTTTCCGCATCCGCAAATACATATCGGTATTTCCCCTCCCGGTCGCAGTCCTGTGACACAAAACGCATCGGTTTGTTATGAATTCCTAACGGCCATGCGGATTCATACCGCCAACAGGGATAGTGACTTCCCTCAATCCCGAATTGTTTTTTCATTTCTTCACGCACCCATGCAACCCGTTTTTCCCGTTCCGGGAAAGCGGGCATTCCCGCCATCACCCGGGCGAATATCCCTGATTTTTCTGCGACCGCTTCACCGATACAGTGCGGGATCGCATCAAGTCCGAAGAAAAAACGTTCCGCAATTGCCGTTCCCATCCGAAGATCCGGATTCGGATAAACCTCACAGAGCAATGTATACAGCTCTCTTTGGGTATAGTAATAGGCATACCACCTGTTTCCGTGCCCCTCTTGCACATACTGCCGGATCACAGCCCCGATGTCGTAGGGAAGCATTTCCAAAGCGTGCGCATTCTGCCCGAATGCATTTTTTACGACATTGCATCGATACATCACCTTCCCCTTGGGCACGATGGATTGCAGCCAGTTTGTAATCTCCGGCTTTTCCTCCAACAGGCGGAAAAAATCGGCGGCATCGGTATCTTCGCGGATAAAACTGCGGACAAGATCCAGTACGCTGACCATTTTACGCTCCTTTCCGAATCATCTTTCCGGACGGTGTCCGGGAAACATGTGTGACAAGGCGAATCTGAGACGGAATCTGAAAATCAGGCAAAAGTGCCCGGCACAGCGCTCTGACCTCTTCCTCCGCGGCAAAATCGCCGGCAATCTCCATTGCAATCCGGGTGCCTCCCTGCTCATTACCAAAGCCCCGGACGCAAACCTCTCTGACACGCTCGTCCGTCCGCAGGGTATTCTCGATTTCCTGCGGGTAAATATTCATCCCTGCACGGATGATCATATCATCGGCTCTCCCCAGGATTTTCAAAAATCCGCTCGGATCACAAACCGCTATGTCGCCGGTACAAAGCCAGCCGTCCCGCAGCACCTCCGCCGTCCGGTCGGGTGCTTTGTAGTAACCAATCATGATATTCGGTCCACTGATCCACAGAACCCCAGGACTGCCTTTACCGACCGGCTTGCCGGCACCGTCCAGAATTTTGTACCGGACGGACGGCAAAGGGATTCCCACACAGGCACTGTACGCGGAAAACTTCTCCGGCGGCAGAAACGCGACACGCGGGCTTGCCTCCGAAAGACCGTAAACATGGTAGATATGCGCACCGCCGAAAATCACTTTCAGCTTGTCCGCAACCGTCGCCGGCAGACATTCGCCGCTGACTACAATGTTTTTGAGCAGTCCGGCAGGACACCGATAGCACCGCATCAAGGCATCGAACAGCGTAGGTGTTCCGCCAAGCGTCGTCACGGAACGCCGGGCAATCAGTTTTTTCAATGCAAACGGGTCAAAACCGCCCGACCAGAATACAATGTCCGTTCCCTTCACAAGTGCCGTGAGAAATTCGCCGGTCAGAACGGCAACATGGTACAGCGGTCTGGCAATCAGAATTCTGTCCTGTTCGGTCAGATCAAAATAGCCCGCAATGTCCTGCAGATTGGACAGAATATTTTCCTCACTCAGCATAATTCCCTTCGGTTCCCCGGTGGTTCCGGAAGAACACATCACCAATGCCGGATGTTCCGGCGGCTGTTCATAGGCAGAATCATACAGATCCAGCACCTGTAATTCGCCGTTCAAATCCGTAATCAATGCCGTCGGACTGACAAACTGCAGTATTTTGTTGCAGTACCGCGCACCGTAGCGCAAGGGGAGCGGAAGTGCCGTTACTCCCGCGGCAAAACAGGCAAGCAGTGCCATGGAGCCCGCCATTTCGGAATTACACAGAATCGCACAGCACTTCTGCCCCTCAATTTTCTGTGCAAACAGTTCCGCAAAGGCGCACAATTCGTCATAGTGCATCGCGGCATCGTCCTCCGACACGGTATGATCCGGGCACCGGGTCAATGCCTCACGTATGTATTTCCAAAGTTTCATTCTTCATTTCCTCCCCGAATGATTTTTGTTTTTTCCAGCGCAAGCAAGAACGCCTGCAGGATTTCCTTTTCCGCCGAATCCACACGAACCAACAGATCTTTGATCCCCGGCAGTACAAAATCGCGGCGCTTCCGGTGATGAACAGCATACATTCCCTTCATCTGTTCTGCCATTCTGACAACCGCCAGATAGCGGTCGCCAAACTCCGCATTGCCCGGCAGGGCAATCGCTTCCGCCTTACGGATCCGCTCCAGCATAAACCGTTTATGTTCCCAGATAACACGGAAGACCCGCCAATCCATTTTGTCATACGGAATTGCCCCCTGGTAAAGCCTGTCCAGATACCGCATCACATACTGATGCACAACCACTCCGCTGACCTCTCCGGGACCGTCTGATCGGATTCCATCCTCCGCGGAGGCAAGATAGCTTTGCAGGTTGCAGTCAATTTTCTGCGGATCCACCTCCACGCACACATCCTTCGGTTTCACGCCGCACACCGTACCGTACAGTCCCTGTTCCGTCATGGACGCCCTTCCCGCCAGGAACGAATCCCACCGGATCTGAAAGCAGGTGTAAAGCCAATTCTGATCATAGGCAAACACATCAAAGGTCCCGGTTGCTTCATCATAGCCGTAGATCAACCCGTCGTGGCAGAAATGACGCTCATGATACCAGGTCTTTCCTTCAAGATAGTAATCATCCACCCCGTCAAAGTTCACGTAATAGCCATGATCAAGCAACTGACAGATCAGGCGCAAAACGGTGTTGTCATCCAAAAAACGCGTGGGATAAATATACTTATCAAAATGCGGATACCATGTCCACGACGAACGGTCAATGGTGAGATGCGGCGAAGAAAATCCGTAAAGAAAAATTTTGTTGCAGTTCAGTTGCACGGACTCGTTCAGATACCAGTTCCGGACGTTTTGCGTATGCGGGCTGACCGCTCCGCTCAGTCCCTGAAAATGATAGGTTGTATAAAAGGGCGTCCCCAACGGAAGTTCAACTTTCCTGCTCATGTTTTTCTTCTCCTTTCTGCCGATACTTCTCCGCCAGGGCGAAGAGGTCGGCTACGGTCACAAATGACCCCGGATTCATATCGCCGTCTTCCAGAAAGAAGCCGCATTTTTCTTCCATTTCAAGCATCAGGAACACCATATTCAAACTGTCCAGCAGCAGATTGTCCGCCAGACGGTCCGTGGCGGCAATCTGCTCCTTTCCGCTCATCGCTTTCAGAATGTCCCTGATTTTTTCTCTGTCTTCCATCGTTCTATCTCCTTTCTTACCTGTTTTTTTACAATTCGATAGGTATCTTCCAGCGGCATCGCGGAAGATACCGCAATGCCTCCGTTCAGCCGGCAGATCTCCTGATACTCCGCGCGGAGACGGTATTGCAGCGCAAGATCGATATAGCGGTCCTTCTCCTCTTTGCGTGCTCTGACTCTTGCAACCGCCGATCCCACACTGGTATCCACAAAGAAGGCAAGGTTCGGTCGGATCATACACCCGGCAATTTCATAAATCCATTGGTCGTCACCGTATCCGCGTGCCCGCAGATTGGCAAGACAGGAATAAAAATAGCGGTCGCTGATGACAATCATTCCCTGCTGCAAACGCGGCTCAATGACCTTGCTGACATGCTGGACCCGATCCGACGCCGCAAGCAGTGAGAGACTGCGGTAATCAAATGCACTGTGGTCCGGCGAATCCATATAGGTGCGGAAGATTGCGGACTCCCGCACTGCGGGGGTGGGTTGCTTTGTCAGAAACAGCGGATAATCCGCCCCCAGTTCGTCCACCAACCGGTTGATCAGTGTCGTCTTGCCGCTGCCGTCCAAACCGCAGAAGGTGAACAGCAGCCCCGGCGTACTGTTTTCCCGAAAATGCAGTTTATTCATGATCATTCACCTCGATCAGATCATCAATCCGGCTGTCCGAAAAAAAGCGGTCAAGCAGATTTTCGGTTTGGTAGCGATACTTTTTCCTTTCCGACGGCGCGACAACAATATGCAGAAAATCTTCGATTCCGGGGCATTCCGTCGCGCGCCGGTATGCGTACGGATTACAGACATCCAGCAGCCGGCATGTCTGCACAATCGCATAGCAGCAAATGCGCAGAAGCCCCAGCGCTTTGGCGCGTGAAAAAACAACGTCAACCGCTTCCCGATCCATACTGCCAAGCATCAGGTAAATGTCGCAGTACTTGTACAGCGTCATATCCCGCCGCATGCGCACCCACGCTATGGTAGATGCCTCCTTGTGAAGGTGTGCGCACAGGTGCAGGAAAAAGTCCTCCCTGCACAGCGTGCAGACTGAGAAGTCACCGAAGTCCATTCGGATGCTCCTTTGCAGCATATCCGCAACAAGTCCGTCGTCGCCGTTGCTGTAGCCAAGCGAAAAATTCAGATCAACTTCCAAAAAGCGCATGCCGGGCAGATTGACCTCCCGAACATAAGGAACGGTTTCCCCGCGCATCATTCTGGAACCGATGATTTCGGCGCGGCTCGCCGGCTGTATCTGTCCGTTGCGGATGTATCCCTGTATGAAGCCGTTTTTTCGGAGGACGGATTCTATTTCGGTCAGATGCGCAGGGTGGACAAGCAAGTCCACGTCGTTTGCCGTTCTGTAACCGGTCGGATACGTTTTGCACAGTACCGCCCCCTTGAGCATCGCGTACTGCCCCTGATTGTCAGCCAGCAGTCCCGACAGCTCGGCAAGGCATCGGAAATAGCTTTCGTTATGCATCGCATTTGCTTCGTATGCCATCCGGACAGAATTTCTGAATTCACGCGGAACCCTGTCTGCAAAGCCGCCTTCGGTCAGCACGCCATAGGCAATGGCTGCAACACGGTTATAGAACAGTTGTCCGAGAACGCCGGGTGTCGCATACACCAGCTCCGATGCATCAAAAGCATCCGCGCGAAACCGGCAAAGATTCATCATCAGGTTTCTTTCCTGTTTTTCCATTGTTTTTTCTGCACTGTCGCCTTTCCCCGCAAAAACGACGGTGCACTACTCCTTTCATATTGTGTTTTCTGATCCGGCAATTTTTCTTTTGGTCTGCTCGGACAACCGGGGATAAGTGCACATTTTCCATGTGCGTAAAAAGACGTGTCGAAATAAGGCGAACGATTTTCTTCAAAAGGTATTATGCAGCCTTGACATCGTGCATCGCATATGCTATAATACATTTTGTGAATTCGATGAAGGAAGGAATTTATCATGAAAAAAATCGTCATAATAGGTGCACTTCTGCTTTCCCTTACTGCTTTCCCTTACTGCATTCCCGCTGATGGGCTGTACAGAGAAAAAAGACACCGTTGACACAACCGGGATATCCTCCACTGTGTCGGAACCATCCGAGGAGTCCTCTGCCGAGGAATCCACCGGAACACTCACCGAAACAGAGGCAAAAAATTTCCATTATAAGACATCGGATGACGGACAATCTGTCTGCATCACCAATTACATCGGAACAGAGGAAAATGTAGTCATACCGTCCAAAATAGACGGAAAACCGGTCACGGAAATCGGCGCGACTGCGTTCGGCGGAGCAAAAGCCAACCAGACCATTCTTCGCACCGTATACATCCCGGATACCGTCGTATCAATTGGCGACAGCGCCTTCAAAAGCTGCGCGTTGTTGTCCGAAGTACGTTTGCCATCGTCTTTGAAGCATATCGAAAAAGACGCGTTTGCAAACTGCGAGTCGTTGAAAAGTATCAGCTTATCTTCCGATTGTCTGGATGAAAACAGCTCCGGCGTTTTCTACAAATCCGGTCTGGAAACGGTCAATCTGGGAGAGGGCGTCACATATATTCCGACATCCGCATTTTCTGATACAAAGCTGAAAGAGGTTGTTCTCCCCTCTACTGTACGGTATATTGGTCTTGGGGCATTCGCCTTCTGCGACAGCCTCCTCACTCTCAAGCTGAATGAAGGCCTTAAAGAAATCGGAGCGGATTCTATCTATGTCTCTGCCGTCTCGGAAATCACCATTCCGGAATCCGTGGAAAAGGTATCCCAAAGATCGCTCCGGAACGAAGCACTTCAGAAAATCACCTTCTTAGGAAACGCCCCGGAAAATTACGCAGAAGATTTCTTTGACAAACCCGGCTCCTACACAATCTATTACCAGCCGTCCGCAAAGGGATTTACTTCTCCCACCTGGAACGGTTATCCGTGTTATCCGACAAACAGCACGGAAGAAATGCCCTATGAGGCAGGATTGGGATACGCCGAAAATGAACAGGGCGGTATCACGATATTGGACTATAAAGGAACGGAAAAGAATCTGAAAATCCCGTCCGCAATTCACGGAAAGAATGTAACAAAGATAGGAAATTCCGCATTTGCGGGCGCAGACCTGGTTTCTGTCGAGATTCCGGAAACAGTCACCGTTATTGAGGACAAAGCCTTCCACTCTTCTACGGTCAAGGTTGTTACCTTTTCACCGTCATCCAAACTTAAAACATTGGGAAGCGCCGCATTCAGCCAGAGTGAAGTTGAGCGCATTACTTTGCCCGATTCTTTGACTACCATATCATCGTTTGCCTTCGCCTACTGCAAGTCCCTGTCAAAAATAGTAATTCCGTCCGGGGTCACGCTTCTGGACACACAATGCTTTGTATTCTGCGACAGTCTCGCAGAGGTAACATTCAATGACGGTCTGACAGAGATCGGAGAGTCGGCTTTCGCAGAAAACCGTGCACTGAAGGAAATATCCATTCCCGCCAGTGTCAAAACAATCGGCGTGATGGCTTTCTACGGTTGTAATCATCTGGAATCCGTAAAATTACAGGAAGGTCTGACCACTATTAAAGAGTCCGCTTTTTTCAGAACAAAATTGCACGAAATCACGCTTCCGTCCACGATCACGCAGATTGATGAATCCGCACTGAATAACTGCACGGAACTGACTGCTGTCCGGTTTTCCGGAAATGCTCCGGCGCATTACAAATCTACAGGCCCTAATATCCGGATAGAGGCAAACTACACCATTTACTATCACAAAGACGCATCCGGTTTTTCTTCGCCGGAATGGGAAGGATATCCGACGCAACTGTGGTAACTGCCACCACACAAGATTCGCAAGGCACCGGCACCGACATTGGAGAACAACCGTACATTTTCCGTATGCATAAACGCACGTCAAAATATAATGCGAGGTTTTTCCCGCTGTTTGTTACAACGGATTGACAATTACTGCCAATCGTGGTATAATAACTTCTGTAAATCCAGCAAAGAAAGGAAATTATCATGAAAAAAATCATCATAAGCGCACTTTTGCTTTGCCTTGTTGCATCACCATTGATGGGATGTACGGGAAAGAAGGAACCAGCCGACACAACCGAGGCATCCGCCACTGCGGCGGAAACGCTTGCCGAGACACCTGCAGAAAATTTCAAGTATGTATTATCCCCGGACGGAGAATCCATTGGCATTACCGAATACACCGGGACGGCGGAAACCGTCGTCATTCCCTCAATGATTGACGGCAAACCTGTTAAATTTATTACTACAAGCACCAACGATGACGGATCTACCCATGGAGCCTTTGAAGGCAGCCGTGTCAAAAAGGTGGTTCTTCCTGACGGGTTTATCAGTCTCGGGTATCGCGCCTTCAAGGATTGCACTGAACTGACAGATATTAACTTTCCATCGACCCTTAATCGTCCGATTTCGGGATCGTGTTTTCTAAATTGCACCAAGTTGGAGAAAATCGATCTTTCCCAAACAGCAATTCCTTCTTTGGGGAATGATGTCTTTCGCGGCTGCGCTTCCCTGCGCGAAATCAAATTCCCTCCCGAGCTTACCGAAATAGGAGACCGGTGTTTCTACAACTGTTCCGCGTTGGAAGAACTGCAATTGCCCGAAAAGCTTCAAAAGATCGGGGAAGAAGCCCCTGCCGGTTGTTCCGCACTAAAAACGGTTACAATTTCTCCCCAGATGAATCTGAATTCTTTCCACCTTGGTACTTTTTATGACAACCCGGCTCTTGAAAAAATCATCTTTTCAGAGGGCAGAGAAGAGCTCGTTGGATACGCAATGTTTCATACTGTATCTCCCGTCGAAATCATCATTCCGAAATCCGTAAAAAAGTTTTCCACACAGACCTTTGCTGTGTGTGGCAAGGAAACATTTGTATTTAACGGCGACTGCCCGGAAATCGTAGACGCTGAATTCACCTCCAAGGTCACTATCCGTTACAATCCCTCAACCAAAGGATGGGACAATTGTGTCTGGAAGGGGCAATATACATTGGAGCCCATTCAATAACAACATGTACCTGTCCCCGCCCATGCGTACCGTCGTTCCATAACGACGGTACGCATGGTTTTTTGTCGCATATCAGTAAAATGCTGTCTGCCGTGAATTACTCAATAACACCTTCGATGTCCGCAATCGGAAGCAGTTTTCCGTCCTTCATTTTAATCAGGATATTGAAATCCAGATCGGTATCACAAGTGTCAAAAACCTTTTTGTAGTAGTTCGGGCCACTCTTAAAGGTATCTTCAAGCGCTCCCAGATCACTGCTGAATGACAACAACTGCGTTGCCCAACCCAAGTTATAATTCTCGGATCTGTATTGCACTGGGGTTACGAGATCTTCGTCCAATTCATCCCCATCAATTGTTCCCACGGCAATTGCTCCAATCGCTTCTTTGAAATCCCCTTTCAGAGTACTTTCCGCAACAGAACGCGCCAACGAATAGTATGAGAGAACTTTGGTAACTGCCTTTGCCCACGCAATACCACCTGCTGCCGGACATGCCAACGCCATAGAAAAGATGTCGATCATGACCGTTATGAGTTCGCGGAGCGTACAATAATCGTATATTGGATGGCGATCAAACAAAAATTCAGATTCCGACATCGTCTTACCCAAATCAGATGGCTTTTTCGCAGCTTTGTACCAAACACCACGAATATCTCGCAGATAATATTCCGGAGCTCGACCAAACAGCAATTGGAAAATCCGGTCTTTGTAATTCAATGTATCTGCCAAGGACGGCAGTTCTTGTGCATAATGTTTCACATACGCTGCTAAACCGTGCGGGTCGATGGTGTAAATCATCTTTATTTCCTCATCGGTGTATTCTACCATAGGCTTGTAATAGTAAACGTTTCCGGTTGCAGCATCTTCTCTTCTATCTGAAAATGTATTATCATAGAATCGCTGAGAAAAACTATCATTTCGATCCAAAGTATACTCGTTAATCAGATCACGGTTGATACAATTCCATACTCTTCCGTCTTCAAATAAAATCCGGCTGTATCCCTGGTCGTCTTTTTCAACGATGACCTGTTCTCTGTCGTCCACTCTGACTTCACAGGTACTGAAAATCGATCCGCCTGCCGCCGCCACTGTGATAGTTGCCTTTCCTGCCTTTTTGCCTGTAATTCTGCCATACTTGTCCACCGATACAACGTTGGAATTGCTGCTCCGCCAAGTGAGATTGACATTTGTTGCATTCTGCGGATAAGTACGAACCTGCAGGGTTTTGGACATTGACGTGCCGTTGCACAGACATACCTTTTTCTGTACCAACGCGATCTTCTCAAGCGGAACCCGTTCTATAACGTTTACCCTGCAGCACCCCATCAGATCTGTATCTTCCATCGATGTAACGGTAACAACACATTCGCCAAGCTTCTTTCCCGTCACTGTACAGAAAAGCGGGTTGTCCTGGTCCACTGTCAATTGGACAATCGGTTCCGTTGCCGCCCATATCACCTCCTGATTGGATGCATCAGCGGGATAAACGGTCGCATGCAGAATGCGTGTCCCCTCCTCCGTAACACAGATGCTGTTATCATCGCAGGAAACATCCTCAACATAGGTCCACGGAATCACCGTGACCTCACAATGTGTCCTTTTCTTACTCCCATCCGTTGTCTCTGCCCAAACCGTCGTCGTCCCGGGAGCGACCGGGCTAATGTACCCTCTGGAATTGACGGTACAAACTTTTTCGTTTCTACAACTCCATTTCACACTCTTACAGGTCGCGTCCTCCGGCAGCAGGTGGGCTTTCAGCCCAGTAAACCACTTCTGTCCGACCCGAATCGTCAGCTCGCTGTAATTCAGCGAAATACTTTCAATACATACCATTCTTTTTTTCTCCTTTGTTTTTTTATTTTTGATATTTCCGTAACAGCCCCTCATCTGACTGTTACACCTACATTGTAGCCGCTAAACTGTTCATTACCCGGTCACTTTAAAATCATATTTTCAAAAATTCAAAAAATTTACTCGCCACTCTCCCCAGGTCAAACGCCCGTCCGGTCACAAAATGATCGGGCGGGCGTTTTGTATTCTGCCTATTGTTCTTCTTATGTTTTCAAAACATATGATTGGTAATCACGGCTTCATTTCTGATCAGATTGATGTTAAAGCAAACCTCCCTGTCATTTTCATCCCCGATGGCGTGGCAGTCTTTTCCGTACTGCCATGCCGCAATGTCCTTTCTCCGGATACCGGAGGGCGCAAACGGTTTCCATTCATCGGGGTGAATCAGATGCGTGGTGGTGATGCGGTCATACTCTGCAATCGTCGGTGAAAGTGCCCAGATCAGGCACCGTGAAAAAATTTCACGGTCTGTCTGCATGCCGCGGCTGTATTCACGGTCAAAACCGAACTGCGCATCCGTTTTTGCACGAAAACCTGGCACATATCCCTGCGCAAGCACCCCCTGTGCGTACCCTTTCAGATAGGCAGTGGTTTCGGTGTCATTCGTTTCCGTAAAAATGGCGGCGTCACGCGGAATACACAGGTCCTCTGCCAGTTTCAGCGCCGCCGTTGCGTCCTGCGCTCCCTTATCTTCCGTATTTCTCTCACCGTCCGGCACATAAATTGCCGCGATTTTACAACCGGCAAGGTACAGATATGTAATCTCCTGCGCAGTCAGGCACCCGTCACCGTTCAGATTTCTTCCCCAGAAAACCGGATAAACCTTGTTGCGCGTTACCCATTCCAACATGGATAAATTGTTCTGTAGCATGACGTTTGCCGGCGAGGCGGAATCGACACCGAAAATCAAATCGGAAACTGCCTGTTCTCCCACCGTCGCAACTGCCCCGTTGCCTTCAAAAAACTGCGTCATGATACGTCTTGTCTTTTTCTTGTAAGAATTTCTGCAAGCCATCTTTTTACCTCATTTCCTTTTATTTTTTACAACACACATCGTGCATGTCATACCTGTATTAAGGCGTCACCGTGCAATCCGCGCGGCGCAATTGCGCCATGGAATGCGCGGTAATGCCTTAAAATATCCCCAAAGCGGATTACGGCAGCCGGGTCACAACCAACAACCGACCGGATCGCATCGCTCTCCCCTTCATACATTCCGGTTGAGCAAACGTGACATCAGTATTTGTAATGCCTCCTTGTCGCGGTCACCGAGAATCAGCTTTTCCTCTCTTTCGGCGGTCCGGATTACGGTATGTAACGCGGAAATCAGATCTTCCTGCGTAACAGGGGGCTTTCTCCGGTTAAAATCTACGATATATACGCCTCCGTTATATCTGCCGCTTCTCATTTCAATCGGCGCGCGCAGACTCAGCACATCAATATCACGACGGATGGTACTGTAGGAAACACCGAATTCGTGTGCAAGATTTTCAATCGTTTCGTGTTTTCTGCGATACAGCAAATGCAGTATCGCTTCGCGCCGTTCCGATGTCCCCACAGTATCACCTCCTTTCGCGTTCTATTCTAATTTTTAAACCGGTCAAAAACCGACCACTTTAAAAAAATAATTTCTGTTTTTTTCTCTGTTTCTCTGCGTTTTCTCCTGTAACAAATTTTCTTATGACACAAAATGCCCTTTCCACCGCAAGAGTAAGAAAGGGCAAAGCGAAATCAACTCAAATTGACCGGAACAACCTGTCCCAGAAACCGCATCCGACACCTGCCAGCACGATTTCCATGCGCAAATTTTGTCATCTTTTTTTCGATCTGCGAAAAAACACTTGCAAATGCCGACGGCTGTTTTGGAATTGTATAAAGTATGAAAATGGGACATAATCTTCCATATTCCCATTTATTCTGTTTTTATCTATAATCATTTTAACATTTTTGACATATATATTGTGTCACATACCGTCGTTTAATATTATTTTGCCGTATTTTATTAAAAAACATTTCGACTTTTATTTTTGCCTTTTGCGCTGTTACACTTTGCTTCTTCCATTTATTTCCTTTTGCGACAAAATGCGCGCAAAAAAAGCCCGGCTTCCTTTTTCGGGAACCGAGCTTTTACGATTTACAAGCATGGCAGAAATCGCCGTAGCTCAAATCAGTCAAAAATCGTTGGAATACGGTTACTTTGATATCGGAATCGCAGAAAACAGTGCCCCGGCGAACGTAGGATCGCCCTCTGCAATTCTATTGCTTTTGTGCCGGCAATGCCCCCACGACGCGGTGCGGCAAAGCCTTCCTGCGGCAAGCGGGCTGTACGGCGTCCGCGCCACGTGCATTTGTTCGCAGATTGGGATCAGCTCACGTTCGTCCTCACGATAGAGTAAATTATAGTGGTTCTGCATGGAAACAAGCGGTGTCAGACCATGGTCGCGTGCGTAGAGCTGCATATTATAGAACTGATACCCGTACATTGCCGACGCGCCGAGTGCACGGACCTTCCCTGCCCTGACCAACGCATCAAGTGCCTCCATGATTTCCCCGATGGGAGTGGAAGAATCAAAGCGGTGGATGATATAAAGGTCGAGATAGTCCGTCCCGAGTCTGCGCAATGTGCCGTCAATCTCCCGGGCAATTGCCTTTGCGGAAAGATATCCCTCGTTAAAGTAAACTTTGGAGGCAAGGACAACCCGGTCGCGCAGGATGCAGTTTTTGATTGCCCTGCCCAGATACTCTTCACTTGTCCCATGTGCATAGGTGTTTGCCGTATCAAAAAAATGGATTCCCAAATCCAATGCATGACGGACAACCGCTTCGGTCTTTTCCGAATCCAGCGTCCATTCATGAAAAGCCGCCGAGGTTTTTCCAAAGCTCATGCAACCGACACAGAATTTCGATATTTCAACGCCGGATTTTCCGAGTTTCGTATATTCCATACGCGCCCCGCTCACTGCTTTTCCGCCCATTTGGCGAGCTCTGCCTTCGACATTCCATTGACCATTCCGCCGCGTTTCCACACCGCATCCGGGCAAACCTTTTTCAGCACCTCAACCGTTTTTCCCATTCCGCTCCCACCGCTTGTGGCAAACGGAATCAGGGTCTTTCCGGAAAAATCATAACTTTCAAGGAACGTATCAATCACTGTCGGCGCGACATACCACCAGATCGGGAAACCGAGATAAACCGTATCGTATTCCCCCATGTTCCCGCACCGCTCTGCGATCTGCGGCCGCGATGTGAGTTCCTTCATCTCCAAAGTGGAGCGACTTGTTTTGTCGGTCCAGTCCAGGTCAGCCCTTGTATATATGCCTTCGGTCATAAACCGATACATAGTTGGCTTTGGGATTTTCTTTTCCCGCAGGGCGTTTGCAATGACCCGCGGACCTTTTCCCTCTGCGCATAGGGAGAAGATCATTTTTACAACCGGTGCGGTTTCCGGATTGATGAGCAGGTGTCCCTTGATCTCCGGATCGCGTTTGTACCCGTATGGAATTACCGTGCCGACCCGTTCGCCGCGCTCGGCTTTTGCCTTGATCGCCGCCCGGATTTTTTTGCTTGTGTCACGGGCAAACCATTCGTTGAACAGATTTTTGAGAGGAGCGTACTCATTGCTTTCGCTGTAAAGCGAATCGTAATTGTCATTGACAGCGATATAGCGGACATTCCACCGCGGAAAGAGGATCTCGGTATAATTGCCGACCTCAATATAATTGCGTCCGAGACGGGAGAGGTCTTTGGTAATCAGAGTAGAGACCTTACCTTGCTCCATCAATTCCAGAAGCCGCTGAAAATCCGGACGGTTGAAGCTGACACCGGAATAGCCGTCATCCACAAAAACTTCGATGTTTTCAAAGCCGTTATCCTTTGCGTATTTGGTCAGAATGGATTTCTGATTGATGATGCTGTCGCTGTCACCTTTGTTTTCATCTTCCTGAGAGAGACGGCAGTACAGCGCCGTGATTTTCTTTTCGTTTTGGTTTGACTTTATCATATTTTACCTCCTTGTGCAGTCAAACCGATTGAGAGTGCTTGGGAAGCGTATTTTCCCAAGGCAATCATACTCCCAATCGGGTTCAAAGTCCAGCGTTTTCCGGAAGAGTTCAGGAAACATTATCAATTTCACGCCCGAGCAGGTGACGGATATTGTCGTCAAGGTCACGTCCGGCAACATGCGGGAAGATTGAGTTGACACGGTATTTCTGCCCGCATGATTCCTGTACACGGCTTTTGGAAATACCACTGTCTGTGCGGTAAAATTCAACGCCGTTTCTGTGGCAGACCGCCCATTGCGGATCAAACTCCGCCCCGGCAGGCGTGCGGAATTCATATCTGTCGGGCGAGTAGTCATCCGGGAGCTGTGCGTTTTCGTAAATGATTTTTCGTTGTTTCATAAGTTACCTTTCTGCAAATTGCGATAGTTTTGTTTAATAAAATAGCCCAAAGCCCTGATCTTTCTCCTGCGTACTGTACGCGGAATATTGAAGCAGTGCTTTGGGTTCGACCTTGATGCCGAGCATCTCCAGCTCCATGACGGTCAGCTTATCAATTTGATAGTCTTCGACAGGTGGTGTAAAGCGCCCTTCATACGGCATGGTTTCGAGCAGACTTTTCAGCAGTGAAAACAAACCTTCGCCCACCGTGTAGCCGTGTTTCGGATGCAGGCGGTTTTCAAACTGCTGATACTGCACCGCAAGTCCCGACTCACAGCCGCCGAGGAGATAATAAATCTCCAGATTTTTTCGCAGAAGCTGCTCGGCAAAGAGCTTGTTGTCACG
>ERZ1106976.846-NODE-846-length-33407-cov-8.136873_pt1 | contig 33407 bp, 53 predicted proteins | sample MGYA00403687_ERZ1106976 | MGnify/ENA primary metagenome ERZ1106976 (study PRJEB35170, sample SAMEA104062446) | human gut metagenome | biome: human gut; feature: human-associated habitat; material: faeces | place: Denmark | collected 2013-02-22 ... | reverse complement strand
TGAGTATCTTTACAATACTAAAACAAACAACATTACTAACAATTAAAAGACAAGAGCAATGAAACATTCGGAAGAACAAATAAAAGAAATAATGTTGGCCCTATACGAACAACTTGGCGGACATAAATTTGTAGTTATGACAGGATCAAAATTTACCGGTTACGCGGAGAATGAATCTGGTGACATGGAGCAGGTTATTAAATTGAGCAAAAATAAATCTGGCGCAGATAAATTAATCATCACCTATGAAGAAGGTAAGGATACTTATTCTATGAGATTCATCAAATCCCCGAAATTAAACAAAAAGACTTTTTCTTTTTCCGAGGCCAAAGAGGTCTTCTTTTCGAGTGATATTTATGATGAACAGTTGCAAGAAGTGTTTACACAAGTGACAGGCTTATACACTCATCTTTAAACATATAATCGATGAAAGTAAACGAACCTAACAATAGAATCGAAATAGCATAACGATTTAATACATAAGAGCAATGAACACGTATTACAAGTTTGCGCCAAATGTATTTTTGGCAAAGTGCGACGAGAAGCACGAAAAAGGAGAAGTTATAGAAGTTACAACCAAGTATGGAAAAGAAAATGAAAGCATAGTTTTCAATCTGATTTTCGAGCGTGACGGATTCTATTATTACTCCATCGTAAGAGCTGACGGATTCAACGTACAAGAATGGGCTAAACGAAGAGCCGAACGTAGACGTGAATGGTCTGTATCAGCAGATAAAAAAAGTATTGAATATTCCAAAAAGTCAAATAAGGATAGAGATTTTCTTTCACTTGGAGAACCCATTAAAGTAGGGCATCATAGCGAAAGACGACACAGAAAAGCGATAGAGGATGCTTGGTACAACATGGGCAAAAGTGTTGAATTTAGCGACAAAGCAACAAAACATGAAAGAGAAGCCGAATACTGGGACAAGCGAGCTACAACCATCAACCTATCCATGCCGGAAAGTATCGACTTTTATGCGCACAAGCTGGAAGAAGCCAAAGAATACCATGAAGGTATAAAGTCAGGCAAATATCCACGTGAACACTCCTACACTCTTACTTATGCAAAAAAAGCAGTAAATGAAGCTCAAAAGAATTATGATCTTGCAGTAAAATTATGGGGAGAATAAAAATGGAAAAGTTGATTAGAAACGATAACGCACCATTAAAGAACAAGTTTTAGAATATTTATTCAAACATAGAACCCTCCCCAAATATTATCCATTCCAATGAAACTCCATAGTCATAAACAAGATAATATATCCATTCGGGCTTCAAAACACTACGGTCTGGATTTTTTCTCACATTTGCTATATTGGTACGAGTTATATTGTGCTTCCTCGTGAATGTTTTAAGCCCACGAATGCGTCTCTGTGCTTTGAGCATATCAACCGCTTCAAAGAAACGTTTGGTTATAGCGATTCCTTCCTTAGAAATTTTCATGGCTCAAGTTTTAGTAACTGTTCTATTTCTTGTTTTATATCTTCTGGAGTTTTAATATAAGTAGCTATTTTATTGAATAGCTCATCGTTGTCTTTACTACTCTGTTCAAGAAACACCATTGATTCCCCTCCGTTATCCATGACAAATAGAGTATCTTTATTTATCTTGTATTTTATTGTATCAGCCCAATATTCTGAGTGTATGCTTATTTGGTTCTCATTTATATGTTCCCAATTTATTAAATCAACCGTACCAATACTTGATGTAGAATCTTCCAGGAAAACTGACCACATGATTCCAGAACCTCCTTTTTTAAAAATAGCGTGGTTAATTGTCAAAATTTCTCCATTATATAGATGAATCGAATTCTTATCTTGCTCCCAATGTCCCACCAGTTGTTCATTTGCACAACTAAATAATGTCAATAATTGTAGTGCTATAATTACGTAGAAAAGGATTTTCATAAGTCACAATTTAGAATGCTTGTTTCTGCAGGTGGACAATTTTGTCTTTAACCGATTGATATGTTAGTAATTTCATGATTCTTGTAAATTTTAATAGCTGTTTCACTTCAAAGACATGCTTTGCAGGATTCTATATAATCCGAAAACATCTTGTAGCGACACCTCAAAAAAGGCGGATATTCCGGTGACATTGAGAGTCTTCTGAACTGTTATGGAGAACTCCGCCACTCCTATCTTTTGTGCTCATTGTGTTTATCATTGTTCAAATAATAAGATATATATTTTGATGGCTCTCACTAAGTATTTTCTTAATTAATTCTTTCATGACTTTACTATTATAATAGTTTTTCTTATATTAAGAAATTATTTAGTATATTGCGATTGTTAACCATCTAATCTTGTTTATCTAATGAGCCCCTCAAAATACATATTAAATCATCTTTGGATTTTATTGTTGTTTCAAGAGACTTTATCATAGCCTCATGTCCACTAACGATTCTTTCGAGGTATTGTATCCTTTGATTAAGCATGTCTATTTCGTTCAGGTTATTTTGGACGCCTGAACTGATATCCTCTATTGTGACTTTCCCGTCGGGATCAATAATTTTTTGAGTACCTTTTTCGGGCAATGATATAGAGATGTTATTATTAATATCTCCTCGATAGATATTGCCCTTATTATTGTTCCCGATAATTCCAGAATTGTATCTTAGCATTTCTCCTTCTCCATTCATAAGCCAAACTTTATCTAAATCATTATAGAAGTTCAATATTTGTTCTATTACTCTATCGGATAAATCTCTTCCTTCTTTTCTTGATTTTCCAATAGTTCCAACTGATAATCCTAAGTCAATAGTTACTTTATTGTCATTTAATCCCTTGAATGACATGTATTTATCAAAACGATCTATTTTTCTCATAATATTTTTATTGAAAAAAGTTCTATAAAATTTGTTTTGTATAGAAATATATTCTATATTTGTATCATCAATAACAAAATAAATAACCTATGATACAAAACAAATCAATTTACAAAGATATAGATAAAAACTTAAAATGCAAGCCGATAAGCAGAATTTCGCTTGCGGAGACGTTTCTGGCAATGCCCGTCGGCGGCTGGATTGAAATTCACAACAAAGAAGCGAAAGCCTGTTCAATAAGAACGACTGTAAGCCGCCTTCACAAGAGATACCCGGATGTGTTGTATACGGTAACCGAAGAGGGACTGGTATCATCAACGCTCGTTAAACGAATCATGTAAAATGACATGGACAAACAATTACAGTAATCCGCATGGAACAACTAAAAAAAGTAATGAAATCCCGTAGAAAAGTCGAGAGCTACTGAATCGAATTAGCCTACGGGAACAAACGATAAAAAATAAGAGAGCATGAATCGGACTGACGCAAAAATGATAGCCGAGGAATTATATAAACTCGTAAGAAAGGAACTGAGGACGGTAGCGGAGAATCTTGTTATCGAAGATACAGACGAGTTTCTCACTGTCGATGAAGCTGCCGACTTCATGAGATTGTCGAAATCTACTCTATACAAGAAGCGTAAAATAATACCATGTGTAAAAGTAAATGGGACTTTGCGATATTCTAAAAATGCTCTTATCAAGTACATGAATAAAGTTTAACGAAAATAGGGGAGTAGCTCAACGGTAGAGCAACCGAATAAAAGAACCAATATGTTGGGTATCGGTTCTTCGGAGCGAGCAAGGGTTCGATTCCCGCCTCCCCACAAAAAAGCTCATTGACATGTTGGCGTACGTGAAGAACACCGAGAGTCGCAATAGCGGGAACGCCGAGACTTGCGACGGGTCGGGGTGAAGTAACGAAGTCGTGACGTGTAAGTAATATCCGGCAATTCGGCAACCGGGCACGCTTCACCAAGTTCAATGAATAGAAACGAACAAAAAAATGGAGAGAGAAAGGGATTGCCTTTCTAGGCAAGAATAGTTCAGACAGCTTTCCATTACCCTATATTTCCCCTGCCCGTCGGATTCGGGTTGAAAAAACAGTCATCTGTTGCAGGGGAACGAAATTAAATAAGCCTGTGAACATGAACACAACCTGTATTATCCCACGGTCAACAATCGAGAAACGATACGACAAGGCAAGGGAAGATTTCAACGACCAATACGACAACTCCCCTTACAAATTGAAATGTAAGGAATTTTATCTGGGAGGCGGGGTAGAAAACTACGAGGTCGCCAACAAGATACTATCGATGAACGAGAAAGAAATAGCCAAATCCTACCTCGAAGATTGCGACCCGAAAGACTGGCAGAGCATTCGTCGATACCGGGAAGACCTCATGTGCGATGCCACGGACATCTACAAAACCGCTATCGCTATGGTAAAAGCCGATATTCAGAAACTAAAAACCATACAGGACGAGGTAGAAAGTTTTCTTGACGACCATATAGGAGAAAACATGGACGGTCACTATCTCGACGGAGATATAAACCATGAAATAGAGTTGATCGACAAATACGTCAAAGTCCGCATTCATTACGACGCATACAATCACAAGGAGTGGGACAACGGCAACTATTTAACGCCACGTTCCGACAGTGGCTACATCGATACGGAATACACGGTAACCGTATTCGACGAATGCGGAAATGAAGAATTTGAGTTTAACAGTAATTTCCAAATATAACAGTCATGATATTCTACAAGTTATTTACCCTGCTCGCCATACTGCTTATGCTTTCCTCGATATTCGGGGTAGTCGCTTCGCTCATCAATGCCAACCTTTGGCAACTGGTGATAAGCATATCCCTGTTCGCACTGTCGTCGATGGCTCTTGCAGGGCAACAACAAACCGATAAGAAACTATAACAAAATCACTATCACAATGGGAAAGTCCACAGAATATTATCGCACACACCCCGAAGCCCGGGAGAAGAAAGCCGAGACAGACAAAAAAATAAACGCCCGTCCCGAGCAAAAACGCAAACGGGCGCAGCTGGCGAAAGCCAATCGGGAGCACGACAAGCGATATGGGAAAGAAAGCCGAGCTGGGAAAGACCTTTGTCATACCAAGCACGGCCTTAGATATAAACCCGCATCCGTCAATAGAGGGAACAAATCCGATACTCCGGGCGATCGCAAAGCAAGAGGAAATAAATTATAATTCCATATAAATCAAGCATATTCACCGCCCGTCCGTGAGGATATGCGGTGTATAAAAAGAAACATAACCCTTTAAACAAAAAAAATATGTCAGAGTACGAAGTATTACAGGTTCAAGCACAGCCACAAGTCATGCAAATAGACGCTCTCGAAAGAGCAAATGTAGACACCCAAGTAGCCACGGCGAAAAAATATCCTCGGGATATGCGTCGTAGTCTTGATGACTCTATCGTTATGGCTACCCTCGATAAAGAAACGGCACAATCGTGTGGATATGCGCTACCAAGAGGTAACAAACCTATTACTGGGCCATCTGTTCACTTGGCGAAAATAATCGTTTCAAACTGGGGGAATATGCGCACCGAGGCAAAGGTGGTTCAGATTACAGACACGCAAGTGGTAAGCCGTGGCACAGCTTGGGACTTGGAGAAGAACGTGGCAAGTGCTTTTGAGGTTCGTCGCTCTATCATTGACAAAAACGGGAAACGGTATCCAAACGACATGATAACCGTAACCGGCAATGCCGCAAACGCAATAGCCTATCGAAACGCCGTATTTTCGGTTATTCCAAAAAGCATCACCGATAAAGTCTACCAAGCAGCTCAAAGTTTCATTACTGGCGACCTGTCCGACGAAGATAAGCTCAAAAAGACAAGGGCGAAGTGGATTGCGTTTTTCAAAAACGAGTATGGTATTACCGAGGAAGAGGTAATCAAGTTGTGCGGAAAGCAGACAATTAACCAGATTCGAGGAAATGAGATTGCGTTGCTGTCCGGCATTGACCAGTCGCTCAAAGACGGTGACACAACGGTAGAAGAACTTATGAAGCCATACCGAGGCACGAAAAGCAGCAAATTCAAAGATATAGCCGGAGAAGCAGCCGGTGTCAAAGAGGGAATCAATCAGGAAGGAACTAAACAGACACTGTTCGACGATGGAAGCACAAAGGACTCTTGAATGGTACAGGAAACGCCTCGGTTATTTCACGGGAAGCCGCATAGGCGACCTAATGAAAACGAAACGTAGCGGCGACGGGGTCGGAGAATGCGCCATGAACTATATTTACCAAGTAGCGGGAGAGCGCATGCTCAACCCGGCTATGATAAACGACGATGGTTTTTTCTCCGACTATATCACCCAGACCGACATATCGACCAAGCAAATGCGATGGGGAACGGAGAACGAGCCCGATGCCCGGCGCATATACGAACTTAAAACAGGTCGCCGTGTCGTCGAGGTAGGACTGTGCAAACACCCCACCATCGCCCATTTCGCAGCCAGCCCCGACGGATATTATTACGATGAGAATAATCGGGAAAAAGGGGTAATCGAGATAAAAAGCGTGGGAACGGCCACATACGCCAAATACTTCCACAAGATAAAGGATAACGATACCCTCCTGTTCACGGAGCCTAAGTACTATTACCAAATCATGTCCGAACTCATGTGCGTTGAAGCCAATTGGTGCGATTTCATCGTATATAACCCGTTCGAGAAACCCTCCATGTTTATCAGACGGATATATCCAGATGATAACATCTTCAAGAAGATAGCCGAAAGGATATGCGAAGCCGATGAATTAGTCAATGAAATAATCAATTCATGAAAGACTATGAAATACAGTCAATCGTCAGCCTGCTGGAAAGATCGGCAAAAGCGTTGGAAAAGTCCGACGACTACCGGCATAAAGAGCTGGCAAGATTGATGAGAAATAAAGTAAGACAATTAAATAAGAAATACAATGGACAAAAATGAGATCTTAAATAGCGACTGTGATGTCCGCGTTAGCGTGGCAGGGAATCCCAACACTCCCGCCGATGTGCTCACGGAGTTGGCAAAGGATAGCGACTGGTGTGTCCGCAGGAATGCGGCAGGGAATCCCAACACTCCCGTCGATGTGCTCACAGAGCTGGCAAAGGATAGCGACTGGTGTGTCCGCAGTTATGCGGCATGTAATCCCAAGTTAAAAGAAGTTTTAACCGATAAAAATAAAAGCGATGAAGACTAGACATAATTTCAACAGATGCCTAAGAATGGACTTGGCATGCAGCAGAAACGACTATTTCAGACCTGTATTTTCATATATCCATTTTAAAGATGGTTACGCTTATGCAAGCGATACACATATCTTGGTAAAAAACAATCTATCCGAATGTTCCACATTCACCGATGAAGAAATAGAAAAGCTCGATGGCAAGTTTATAGGCTCAAAAGCCTACAAGTCTATCCTCTCTTACGATATGGTACAAGTTACGGACATGGGGTTTGAATGTATATTGTATGACAATCAAAAAGTTATATACCCATTCTCCGAAGTCTATAAATACCCTGAAATGGAGAATGTAATTTCAGAACATCTAAAAGAGAGCACAGAAGGAATCACAAAGTTACGGATAGATCCTTCGTTCTTCTCCAAGATCGAAAAAGCTCTATTCAATTTTGAGTACGCATATATGCAGCTTTCGGAAGGCAATAAATCTTTGCTCGTTAAAAGCAAAGACAGCGATAGTATCGGAATCATTATGCTAAAATCAATATAGATTAAATACGAATCATTATGTTTTACGAAATCAAATTGAAAGTCGATAAAGAGAACGACAAAGGAGAGATGAAAGAAGTAATCGAACGCTTCATTACCGATGTAGAACTGTTCGCCGAGGCCGAAGCCAAAGGACTTGAACAGTACAACGGAAATTGCGATGTATTCTCTATCACCCGCTCGAATGTCGTCGAGATAGTCAACGAGAAGGAAGAAGACAAGCCTTTCTACAAAGCCACGTTGATAGACATATTCATCGATGACAACGGCAATGAAAAGGAAACGAAGTACTACAACCTCGTTTGCGCCAAAGACATCACCGAAGCCAACCGCCTCATGCAAGAACACATGAGACAAGGACTTAAAGACATGCGGCTGGACGGGATTGTGAAAACCAAAATCATGGACCTGATATAGGAGCATAATGTGAGACATTCCCCGCAAGCCGATCCGGGTACGTGGTCGAGCACCATACGGAGGAAGGAACTGCGGGGAGAAATAAGCCATAAGTGTTTTAGGTGGTATCGGCAGTGTCGGAATTGGTATACGATAAAGTGTAGCTCTTATAGATAGGTTGGCAATGGCACAGCTTGTAGAGGCGTAGCCGTAAAATAAAAATTACCGCTTGACAATTCTCCTCCGAGTTTAGGCATACGAAAGTATCGCACGGTGAGCGCAACCTCACAAATTAAAACTACTAAGTGAAAGTCTTAGGAAAACTCCTATCATGCGGGTTCGAGTCCCGCCTGCCGAACAAAAAGAGAAAGATATGCAATTAAAAGTCTTTACAGCATTCAGCGGATATGACAGCCAGTGCATGGCACTCGACCGGCTCGGAATCGGTTACGATCTGGTCGGCTGGTCGGAAATCGACAAGTACGCCATACAAGCCCATAATGCCGTATATCCTCAATACCGAGACAGGAACTTCGGGGATATATGCCATATAGACTGGGCAAAAGTTCCCGACTTCGACCTGTTCACATATTCTTTCCCCTGCACGGACATTTCAACGGCCGGAAAGCAGGCGGGATTGAAGAAAGGCAGCGGAACACGCAGCAGCCTGTTATGGGAATGCGAGAAAGCGATAGAGACCAAGATGCCGAAATACCTGCTCATGGAAAATGTAAAGTCCCTTACCGGAAGGAAATACAAGTGTTTTTTATCGGCATGGGAACAATACCTTTCCCAATTAGGGTACACGAACCATACGAAGGTTCTGAATGCGAAAGACTACGGCATTCCCCATAACAGGGAAAGAGTATTCATGATTTCGATACGAGACTCGGAATCGTATTATTTCCCGGAACCCTTACCCATTGAAAAGAGATTGAGGGACATTCTCGAATGCGACGTGGACGAAAAGTATTTTTTGAGCGAGAAAATGATAAAAGGTTTCATAAGACACAACATCGCTCACGTAAAAAAAGGAACAGGCTTTTTATGGTTGCCTAAAACAAGTGATGGCACAGCCAATTGTCTGAGAGCTAACGGAGCATTAAGTCCGACCGACAATTCGATAATCGTGGGGGAATATTCGGAACCCGAGATAATACAACGCAGCAGAGGATTCAACAAAGGAGGGACATACACGATATGCCCTGCGATAACAAGCAACTCGTGGCAGGAAAATAACTTTCTGTGTCTGGAAAAGATAAGAAGGCTGACACCGAGAGAATGTTTCCGGTTAATGGGTGTCAGCGAATCGGATATAAACAAGATTCAAAATGCGGGAATAAGCGACAGCCGGCAATATGTGATGGCAGGTAACAGTATCGTCGTAGATGTCCTTTTCCACATATTCCGAAAACTGTTCACGGACAAATCATGCGAATCTATACAAAAGAAACTTTTCTGATAAAAAGACAAAATATAATGGAAGAACAGGCCACATACAACCGAAAATTCAAATACGATGTAGTGATAGGGATAGACCCTGACGTGGAGCGTAGCGGACTTGCCATACTAGGACTGTACGACATGAAGCTGACGGTTAACAGCCACCCGTTCCCGGAGTTGTTGGAAATCGTCCGTTCGGTGGCATTCGAAGGTGCGGAACTCGGCCATGCCACCGTGGTGTATGTCGAGGCCGGTTGGAAAAACAAATCCAACTGGCACTTGTCACCGAAAGACACACGGGCGAGCGCAGCCAAGAAAGGCGAGCATGTAGGTCGCAACCAAGAGACCGGTCGCAAGATAGTCGAAATGCTGAGGCATTACGGAATACAAGTCATGGAGCAATCCCCATTGCGCAAGTGCTGGCAAGGGAAAGACGGCAAGATCACCCATGAAGAATTGAAGCGGTTGTGCCAGATGAGCGGGGTAGAGTTTAACAGACCCCGCAGCAACCAAGAAGAAAGGGACTCTGCCCTGCTCGCTATCACCTGCTCCGGATTGCCCATTAAATACAAAGTCGTTGAATCTAAAATAAACAAAGAAAATACGCTATGAAAACGAACCAACTGATGAAAAGAAAGATGGGTGAATTTAACGTAACCCAGCGAACAAAAGACGGATTCTTTTGCGCAACAGAGCTGTTGAGGCAATGGAATGAATATGCAAATCTAAATAGGGGGAATTCCCCCCATTTAAAGCAAAAGGATTTGAAAGAGTTCTTTTACAATAAAAACACAAAAGAATTTATAGATGCCTTGTTGGAGGAAGAAAAATTGAGCACGAAGAATCTTGCGTATTTAAAATTGAGAGGTAAAAGCGGAGGAACATGGATGCACCCTGTATTATTCGTCAAATTTGCTATGTGGCTAAATCCAAGATTTGAAGTACAAGTAATCAAATTCGTCTATGACGAAATGATAAAGTACCGCAACGAAGCCGGCGATGCCTACAACAAACTAGGCTCGGCCGTTTCAAAGATCGTTCGGAAAGACTTCATGCCCCAAGCCATGCAGAAAGTAGGAGAAGCGTTGAACTGGATTGTGTTCAACGAGCATGAAAGGAATATCCGCAACCAATACGGCGAAGAAAAGAAACAGCGGGAATTGTACGAGCTGGAAAGAAAAGTCGCCGACCTTATCAACGAGGGCTTTATCAAGAGCTACGACCAAATGATAACCTATCTGAAAAACGTTTACCGGCACAAGTACCTGCCGGCTGTATTCTCATAACCCAGAATTGTTAAAACAAGAATAGCCATGATTATAGCCAAGCAAGTTATATCCTCCATTATCGAGGAAAAGAAAAAGAATAACAAGGAGCCCTCCATAGCGAGCTTTACCGAAATACAGTCGGTTGTTATCCGGTTACTCAAATCAGAGATAAACGAGCTATGCAAAACCGGTGAGATTGACAAGCACAAGACCCTGAACGGGTGGGCATTCACTATCAATATTGAGAATAAATGAAAGACAGCTTTTTGATTTATAAATCATTTTATAAACCCATATCGAGATTATCTGACAAACAACTGGGCAGGCTGTTTCGAGCAATATTCAAATATCAACTTGGCGAGGAGGTTACGGTAGAGGAGGACATTGAAATGGCATTTGAGTTTTTCAAGAATCAATTCGAGATAGATGAACTCAAATATCAGGGCATTGTCGAGAGAAACCGGAACAACGGGCGTAAAGGAGGTAATGACAAAAACTCTGAAACGGTTAAATCAAAGTCCAGTGGGAGCCAAACGAGCCACTCGACCCCAAATAACCCAGTGGGAGCCAAACGAGCCAGTGGGGGCTTAAATGATAATGATAATGATAATGATAATGATTTAAAAGAAACTTCTCTATCGAGAAGCAAAGAAAAAGAAGAAGATTTTGGCAAAGACGTTGACAAGCCACTGACAGAACTGAGTGAAGAACTACTCTCAAATCAAACGTGGATAGAAACGCTATCGATGAACAACCACATCGACGAGAGCGAATCGAGATTATATATCGAGGCATATATCCGTAAGCTCCAAAACGAGGGTATTGCAAGAAAAAGCGTCAGCGATGCACAAAAACACTTTGCCCGCTGGTTAATAATCGAACTAAAACGAGCACGAGATGAGCAATCCGGAATCCATCAAAAACCTAATTCCAAGACCAAAGAGCAGCGATATGCAGAGTTTGCAGAAGCTATCGCCGCCAAGCTGGCAACGGGAGATACTGGCAACCTACAAGACGGGGGAGAATCTGCTCTGCCTTTTTAGCCCCGACAATCAAGTCCGCTATTGCCAGAGCCTCGAACGATGCTTTATCGGCAAAGCTCCGAGCATAGCCCGTGTGTCGAGGACGTTCGGGAGCCACATCGCCGAGTCGTGGCTGGAAATACAGCTTCTCGACCTAGCCGAATTTTCGGGAGTCCGCAAGGACGGAATGACGGAAAAGGAATACGAGGAGATAGCCCGTATCATCATCTCCGGCTATGGTGATTTCAAACTTACCGAGTTCATGGTATTCTTCCAGCGGTTCAAGCAAGGTCTTTACGGGACGTTCTACGGAGTTTTCGACCCTATGGTGATAACAAGGTCTCTTCGAGAGTTCAGAGCCGACAGAGAGAAACTATTGCGGTTCTATGAGGACAAGAAAAGGCAGGAGGAAAAGGAAAGGGAGAGAGAGCTACGTGAAAAGGAGAAAGCGACACCCGATCAGATTCAAGAAATTATCGACAAATACAGCAAAAAGGAAAGTTAAGTATGAAAGACATAGAGCTTTACAACGACTCATTCCAGAATTATAAAGTCTATGGGCTGCCAAAAGCGCAGCTGATTATAGCAGATGTGCCGTATAATTTGGCGAATAACGCCTACGCCAGCAACCCCGCATGGTATATTGACGGAGACAACAAGAACGGCGAGAGCGCATTGGCAGGCAAACAATTCTTCTCGTCCGACAGCGAGTTCCGTCCGGCCGAGTTCATGCACTTCTGTTCCAAAATGCTCGTGAAAGAACCGAAAGAAGCCGGCAAATCCCCCTGCATGATACTGTTCTGCGAGTACGAACAACAGTTCAAATTCATAGAGTTAGGACGCAAATACGGGTTAAATCACTACATACCGCTGGTTTTCCGCAAGGACTTCTCGGCGCAAGTGTTGAAAGCAAACATGAAGGTCGTCGGCAACTGCGAATACGGTCTTATCCTTTATCGGGACAAGTTGCCCAAATTCAACAACAACGGGAGAATGATATTCAACTGCTTCGACTGGGTGAGGGACAACACCACGCCCAAATGCCACCCTTGCCAGAAACCAGTCCCGCTTCTCAAACGGTTGATAGAGATATTCACGGACAAGGGCGATGTTGTCATCGACCCGTGCGCAGGAAGCGGCACGACCCTGTATGCGGCAGCCTCATTGGGAAGAAAGGCATATGGTTTCGAGGTCAACAAGCAATTTTATAACGACGCAAATGAAAAGGTCTTGAAAAGAATACAAGTCAGTTTATTTCAATAGATTATAAAAATCATACAGATATGGGAGAAATAGAACTTATGAAAGGAGGAGAGCAATGAGAAAAACGATATTAGATGCCTGTTGTGGGGGAAAGATGTTCTACTTCGACAAACATGACGAAAGAGTTCTTTTTCAAGACATTCGAAAGGTCTCTACTCATTTATGCGATGGTAGATCATTTGAAGTAAATCCCGACATACAAGCCGACTTTACAAATATGCCCTATGAGGATAAATCTTTTTCGATGGTAGTTTTCGATCCGCCTCACTTATTAAGGAATGTTGGAAAGTCAAAGATGGCAGATATGTACGGAAGTTTGAACGAAAAAGCATCGCCAACAGGCTACCAACAAATTAAATACGGAGCTCTGTATTCAGATTGGCGTGATATGCTGGCAAAGGGATTTAAAGAATGTTTTCGAGTCCTGAAACCCGGAGGATTTTTGATTTTCAAATGGAACGAGACCGACATCAAAGTGTCGGAAGTTCTCAAACTCACACCTGAAAAGCCAATATTCGGGCATATATCCGGCAAACGTTCTAATACACATTGGATTTGTTTCATGAAAGATTTTATAAAGGAGGAATAAGAGATGTTTATTTTAAAATGGATAAAAGCAAAGAAAAACGGTATACCATTATATATTAAAGACAAATGGTATAATTATAGGGCGATGATGACAGAAAGTGAAGCGAAAACAACAGATCATATACAGATATACGATGACAATGGAAAATATATCGTCCCCAAAAGAGGAGTTACTGTTAATGTTTTTTTCTCAAAAAAGAAAGTTATAGCTACTTATGTAATAATAGGGATTCATGAAGAATCGCGGAATAAGGATTGGTTATATGCTTACGATTGGGTAAATGTAGATTTATTTTTCGTTGGAAATATAAAAAAGATATGAGAAAGGAGGAAAGCAATGATTGAACGATTAAAATGCTGTATCAACATTCTGTTTGCAAAGCAATATATCGTTTTTACGGCAGACAAATACAAGATAGGTAAGTTCGGATCAGGATATATCCGTACAACTAATAAAGCATTCTTACAAGCGGCTATTGAGGTTATAGAGGAAATAGACAGTCATCTAGTTGAAGTTAATGAGAAAAATTGATAGGTAATGAAAATAGAAGATATTGAAAAGAAGTCATTAGAATATGCCAAAACAGCAACCCCATCTTGTGTCTTTGGAGATTTTGATAAGTACGCAATAGCTGATGCTTTCGAGCATGGTGCAAACTGGCGGATAAATTCAGTGTGGCATGAGGTAAGTGAAGAACCCGAAAGGAATAGAATATATCTTGCTCAACTTGGAGACAGTGCCTTTGATACCTTTTATGACTCTGGAAATTGGGTAAAATTTTCACGTGGAGTTAACATGCAACGTTGGGCATATGTAGAAGACTTGTTACCAAATAAACAGGAGGAATAGCAATGAATATACTTATAAGTTTTGTAATTTTAATAGTAGCAGCCAACTTATATATTCTCATAAGAAATGAAAAAGTATTTGTTTTCAGAACGTATATACTAGATAGAGCTTATGATGAGCTACTTCGCATATCACATGAAGATATTGATAAGTATGAATCTATGCATAAAGAATGGGATAAAATTTATGATAGACATTCCTACAACAAAATGCTTTTTAGCTTTAAGCCTTTGAAATCAGAACATTGGTTTACTGAGGAAGAAATCAAGAAATTTAATCTATAATGTTTCTATTTGGTATGCAAGAAATATGAAAGACTTAAAAAGAAAAGAATATGACAGTACAAGAATTGATTGACGAACTTGAAAAAGTGGAAGATAAGTCAAAACTTATTAAAGTATCTTCGCTTTATTAGACTAATGATATAAATCGTACAGTTAATAGCGATTATGTATTTATAATTTGAATTTAATTAATGGCGATTGAAATATGAAGAAAATAATGTTCAATGATAAATACAGACTCACACAAGCCGTACTTGGAGGCAGAAAAACTCAGACAAGGCGGGTAATGAATCCACAACCGGAGGACTGTTCTACGGTACATCGTTTGTATAAATCAGCATATTGGAAGGACAAACCCATGAGTTTGGTTGTCAACGAAGATGGTAGTGTTTATTGTGAGTTCTGTGGTTATGGAGCAAAGCTGGAAGGTGGTAGCATATTCCGACTCCCGTATAAAGTAGGTGAAATCGTAGCCGTCGCTCAAAGCTATCGTGATTGTGGAGGAGTAAATGAAGAAGGGATACCGATGTGGGAGATTATATCCTCAAAAGTGGGTGGTACAAATGCCGGTTGGAGCAATAAGATGTTTGTTAGGGCAGAGCTAATGCCACACAGAGTTAGGATAACAGCCGTCAGAGTGGAGAGGTTGCAGGATATTACCGATGAAGATTGTTTGAAAGAAGGTGTTGTGTCTTTTGAACATGAAATACCAACCCGGGCAAAACAAGTAATAACAAGATATTATCCATGTAAATATTTAATGGATTCCGCTAAATGTATTGGCTGGGGGAGGGTTTATGATACTCCACAAGGAGCTTATTCATACTTAATCGACATGATAAGCGGTAAAGGCACATGGGATAGCAACCCCTATGTATTTGTGTATGATTTCGAACTGGTAAAGAAATGGAAATAGATAAAATAGAGGCATTTGATTATATGCTCCACCTTTTTGAAGAGTGGCGAGATTCTCATGAAGAGTTAAAAAATAAGCCGTTGTCTAAACTTACAGCCATGAAACTGCTGTTTTTGGCTGCTGCTCCTAAGAAAGATGGAGGCGATGACCTTTTAGACATATTCGATAATTTCTATGCTGTGCCTTATGGACCGGTAGAAATTGATGTGTATAATGCGATTCAGGAAAACAAACTTCCTTCATATACAGTTAATTATAGGCATATCGAACGAAAGGTTGATGAACTATACAAGCCAAGAAATACAATCGTATGGACCGGTAGAGAACATGGAGATCTTTATAATCGAATACGGGACGCTGTAAATGATCTGAAAGAGAAAAATGAAAAATTGGTATTACTAAATGCTTTTGAACTAGTAGAGATTACTCATAGATGGTCTAGTTGGAATCGGGCGATGGATTTCGCTGAATTTATGGGGCAAATGAGTGCCAAGATGTCTATTGATTCTATTAGGGATTCAAGCAAGATATTCGATTAAAATGAAATATAATCATGGAAAGAAAAGAAGTAGTAGTAGAGATGAAAGGGAATGCCTGTACATTCCCATAGAAAGCGAAATCACGCACTTTTCTTATCGCTCACCAAGAACGAAAAGTATTTAGACCTTTTAGGGTAAATCTTTTTACCGTTCTTGATGATATAACGGCAGAATATGCGGATTTTCCCACTTTCATTTTGAACTTGATCTTTCACATTAACACCTCCTTTCCGTTTTGCCTGCCGACCTGTATCGACAAGCTATAAGTTGCACCCTGTCAAGTGCAACTAAAAAAAGCCCAAAGTTACAGGACATTGGGCTTAATGTCTTTCTCACACGAGAATGGACAAGATGATGGCGAATGACAGTTCGCCGGAAAGGAGGTGTCAATGTTCCGAATCAAGTTCGATGCAAATCGACTTCGATATTTAGTTATCAAATATCAAATTAACTCTTTTAATAGTTTAGTTAACATTGTTGTATGATGAGTAAAAAGAAAATCTACATCTCCCTACCCATTACCGGCAGGGACTTCGATGAAGTGGAAAGCGAGATACTATACGTTTCGGGAGTCCTCGAAATGAAAGGCTACCGTGTCGTCACACCGATAGACTTCGATGTAAACCCCGATTTGGACAAACCCTATCATGAACTTCTGGGAAACGATATAAAGGCACTAATGGAATGCGATGCGATATGCCTTTGTCCCTGTTGGGAAAAATCCAAAGGCTGCCAGTTAGAACATTTCGTGGCCCAACTATGGGATAAGGAGATAATAGAATTTGAACGATTAAAATACAGTAAGATATGGAAAGAAAAGTAGGAGAAATATTTGAGTACAACGGAGAATGGTATCAGTGTATTCATACAAAATCTCTTGGATGTGAGAATTGTGATTTAGCTACCAAGAGTGATATTCATTGTAGTGATGTATTTGAGATAAGAGGAGAATGTTTATCATGTTATAGAAAAGATAGTAAATCTGTAATCTTCAAGAAACTTGAAAAGGTCGGAGAGCCACATTTTATATACGACAAAATTTTTAAAGGCGGTAAAGTTTATGTTCAAAACTTCATGGTATATGAAGATTTTAAAAATCATAAACCTATATGCGATGATTATGTATTATATGATTGGCATGAAAAAATAATAAGTATAGAAATCAAACAAAACAAAGAAGATATGGAAGAAAAGAAATTGAGTCTTAAACCCTTTGACCTTGAAGCAGCCAAAGCTGGCAAGCCAGTCTGCACAAGAGACGGAAGAAAGGCAAGGATTATTTCCTTTGATAGACATGGTGAAGATTGCCCCATTATTGCTCTTGTAGTTGATTCGAAAAATGCAGAATGTGAGGAGGTTATTGATTATACCTTAGACGGAATTTGTAATGAGAATATAATCAATCACAATAAATACGACCTCATGATGTTCACCCGGAAGAAAGAGGGGTGGTTGAATATCTTTAAAGATTTCGAGGATACAGTTTGTTGTGTTTATCCAACAGAAAAAGAAGCTCTTGAAGATGGAGAAATAGAAAAAGATTACATCACAACTATTAAAATCGAGTGGGAGGAGTAAGTTATGTGGATAGCAAGAGACGAAAGTGGAAAATTGTTTATGTACTCAACTAAACCATTTAAACGTGAGTGTACATGGGGATTTAGAGACAAAAATACTACTGTTGTTGTATTAAGTGACAGTTTATTCCCAGAAGTAAAATGGGAGGATAAAGAACCAAGAGAGTTGATATTGAAATAATTATGTAAGACGAATAAATCTGATATATATATTTTAACAAATAAAGTCATTAAAAATGATTGTTTTATTAACTGGAATACGTATATTTGCAACGTCATATCGTTTGATATGAAAATTTAAGGGTTTTACCTTGAACCTTGAACATGCGCATTAAGCGCGATTACAATGGGCATTATGCCAGATTTATACTAAGCCATCTATTGTGGGATGGCTTTCTTTATTTTTATTATTTCATTTATGGCAAAGACAGTAGTAGTTTTAGTAGATGGGCAGAACCTGTATTATAGTCTGCAAGAGATGAGTATTATAGAGAAAGAAGTTGATTGGACGGTATTATTCAATTCAATGATTGATGCCGGAGAAGAACTTATACGAGCCTATTGGTTCAGGCCAGCCAAAATACTTGATACGTATTATACGGAAACCAATATTCGTAATTCAATTGTATACAAGAAATATAGGACCCATCTTGAAAATTATAAAAATGGTAAATTTTCCGCTATACCTAAGACAGTACAAGATAGTGTGAATAGTGAATGCTCTTCAATTTTGGAATGGATTAAAAAGCAAAAGGAGAAATTTGCCAATATAGAATATGCCTACGATCAATTATGTCTTGAACATGATAATATAGAAATGGTTAAAACAGGAGTTTTAAAAATTGATCCATATAAACATACTTATGTTGGTGAAAAAGGAGTTGATATTTCACTAGCTGTGAAAATGATTTCCCTTAGTGTTGGTAAAAAATGTGATAAAATTATTCTTGTCAGTGGAGACTACGATTATTCAGAAGCAATAAGGTTTGTTAAAGACAATATGACAAAAATTAATGTAGTAAAATTCCATAAAGGCTATCCACCGAGGAATCGTAGCATGTCAAGAGATCTTAGTGTACTTGCCGATAAGGTCGTAGATGTTTATGAAACCGACCTTAAAGGGAAATATAAAAAGGTATAATTACCCTCTTTTTTAGGTATAGAGCTGCCTACGGGCAGATTTCCTTTTTTTTCGATGCTATCTCAAATTTTATTTTGAGATAGCTTTTTTATTTTATAAACCTTATAAAATTATATAAGACAATAAATAATGAAACGAATCATTGAAGAGATAGTTAAGATTGAAAGTAACGTTGAACAGTTAAAATTGTCCTGATATGAACATTGAAATATTGAAAGAGGAGTACAGTCGCAAGATGGAGAAGGCTCTGAGAAGGGGTGAATTTGCTCTGTTTGAAAACTTACGAAGGCAATACGACCGGCTACTGCAAACCCGTGAGCAAGTCACGGCAAAAACAATCACCGACACCATGAGCAAAGAGGACAAAGAGAAATGCAATCGCCTCCTGAGAAAAATCCCAGTGTTGGCGGACATTGCAGAATCCTCCGCCGTCGATTTACTTTCACTACTGAAAAAATATGACGGTACTGTTACCCTTCCTATGTTGGAAGAACTGCGGGCGTTCAACCACATCGCCCGTGACCTGCGATCCATCATAGACCGTGTAGGCGACGAATCTTTTGCCATTTCCTTTGGAGATACATGTGACAGGGTGAACGAAAAAATCGAAAGCATATTTGATGAAAATTAGGAGTAAAATATGAGTTATAAAAAATTATTTGAAACATGATTGAGAGTATATACAAGTCATATCCTTTCTGCGAGAATTGGGAGAAGAAACATTGCAAGAGTGTCATTGAGGAAGCCTATCAGTGGGGTGAACAACTCAAAAAGAAAAATATTAAGCAAAAAATTAATACAAGAATAAACATGATGAGATTTTATAATGGGACGAAGCAGGATATAAATGGGAACTGCAAAGTTACCAAAAGTTAAACTCCTGATTATGAGCAAAATAAGGCTGTAAATATTTGGTTAACTCACTGATAATGAGTATCTTTACAATACTAAAACAAACAACATTACTAACAATTAAAAGACAAGAACGATGAAATACCAAGTATCAAAGAAAGGTTCAAGTGTAACATTTAAGTTTGAAACATACGAAGAAGCAGTTGATTTTTGCAACACAATGATTTTTTTGGAAAATGCAAGAGGCGCAGAATATCCATAACTTACAATAAGTGAAATAAAATAAGATATATTACATAAGAGCAATGAAAACATTTGATTTTTATCAGGACCGCAAAGTAACATGTTGGGAGCGTACCCAGTTTTCTATCGAAGCAGAAAGTTATAAAGAAGCGTTAGAAATAATAAAATCATGGGAAGGTGAAGATGTACTTTGTTTTGAAGATGACAAGCAGATAATGGTTACAGACGGAGAAACTTTATATGAAACATCAGAGGCTATTTCTCCTATTGATAACGGAGGTAGACCAACTATAGAAGTATTTGATAGTACAGGTAACAAAATTACTGATAATGTATTACAAACCAAATCATGTAAAAATATTTGAAATAAGTAAGTAATAGGTAATCATCTATGATAATAACAAGAAAAATAGAAATATTTGTTTGCGAAAGTGACAAAGATTTGAAGAAGTTATATTTGAAAAAACTATACGATAACCGCAATATAGCTGTTAAAGTAGCTAACATGTGCGCTTCTCATCTCTTTGCGCTAGATAATACGATGCCCTACCTATCCGACACAGATAAGGAAATTATTACGTTTCTCGGAGTAAAAGGAGATAAATCTTCACGTGATAATGCACCATATGTTGTAGCGAGTCAAACATTTAAAGGAAGTGCTGATATGGGAATGGTGTCATGCGTCATTCAAAACGTCAGAAAGATGTATCAAGATGACAAAAAAAATGGAGGAACATGGGATAAGTCACTACGTAGCTATAAAAGCAACATGCCTGTCCCTTTCAAAGCTGACAGATTTACCAATATGCGTTTTGAAGAATACATCTCAAGAGATGGAATCACGAGAAACGGGTGTTTCTTTACACTCATTGGAATACCGTTTCAAATGCGATTCGGTATGGATAGAAGCAACAACCGTGTAATTGTCGAACGTATACTAAAAGGAGAATATAAGATGGTAACATCTTCCATACAGATAAATGATGGAAAAACATTCTTACTATTATGTGTAGATATTCCCAAATCTGAAAATAGCCCTATAAAGGGTAAAAAATTGTATGCTTTTCTTGGAGTATTCAACCCAATCTGTTGTTTTGTTTCCGATAAGGTAAACAACGACATCGACAAAATGAAGTTATATGAAATAGGCACGAAAGAAGAATTTAACTATCGTCGTCGTCAAATACAGGAATCCCTCAAACGTTGCCAGATCGAGAACAAATACACCACAGGAGGGAAGGGACGCAAACGAAAAGTTCAGGCTCTCAAACACTTCCACGAAAAAGAGAAACACTATGTTGACACAAAACTACACACATACAGTCGTATGTTAGTTAATTACGCCGTAAACAACCGTTGCGACGAGATCATTCTACTTAACCAAATACAACGTGAAAAAGATGCAAAAGAGGAAAACACAGAGGGTATACCTTTCGTCTTGCGTAACTGGTCATACTACGGGCTTAAAACTAAGATAGAATATAAAGCCAAAATGAATAATATAAATCTAACTATAAAATGATAAAATCATGGAGAATGTATTGCAACAGAAAGTTGTATTCCAGCAAATTGGGAATGTGAATATGGAAGATTTCATAGCAGACCTGCTGGAACGGATTGAAAAAGGAGAAGTGGAAAAAGAAAATGTAGAGATGCAAAACCAAGTCCTAAAACAACTCAATAACAGGCACAAGAACATCATCGATGCCCAACGAGTAATGAACAAATGCTTGGAGATAGAGCTTGCTCATCTAATTAAGCAGGAATAATAAACTTGAACATCGGGGCGGCTGTACGCCCTTAACGGTAGGGATTTTCCACTACTGAACTATCTTAATAAAATTGGATATGTTGAACTTACAGTGATTATGATGTATCATATCCCATTACTTAGATAAGATACAGCGAGGGTCATATTGAACCTGCTTCACCATATGATTGTATCATATCTCCTATTTTAGATAAGATACGGCGACTAAATACAGTAGACTACATACTGTGTGAAATATAGTTTAAAAGTATATGAAATTCATTCACTTTTACTATTTTTGAAAAAAAATCGTATGAAGTAATACGAAACAAGCCTATGGACGAAATAACCGCTATATTAAACAGTGCCCGACCCGTTGATAATATTATCAATGACTTAAAAAGAAAATCCGTTTGTGTTCCTTCATGGGAATTTCTTATTAAAGCGTATGAACCATCATTCCATGAAATAGCCAAAGATACTATAACACGAAAAGATAAAATACGCAAAGACGGGACAAAAGAAGAAGCATCACGCATTTACATTGGACTTGAAAAGCTGCTTACAAAGCGTATGACCGAGTTCATTTTTGCCATTCCTGTAAAACGTATCTACCACAACACAGAAGGATTTGAAGTCCGCCAACAGATAGCAAAGGCTATAGAGGCAATTTACAAGTATGCCCGAATCGATACAGAAAATATTAAACGTGCAAATGCGTATTTCGCCTCATGCGAAATTTTCACAATTTGGTACGTAGTAGAAAAGCCCAATACATTATATGGTTTTAATAGTAAGTATAAGCTAAAATGCAAGACATACTCGCCAATGGAGGGAGTAAAACTATATCCATTGATCGACGAGCTTGACGATATGCTTGCAATGTCCTTTGAATACACCAAAAAGGTAAAGGACGAAGTAATTACTTATTTTGAGACATACACATCGGACAAACATTATAAATGGAAACAAAATGGTAAAGGTTGGGAACCTGTCGGTACTGTTGAACAAATACGATTAATGAAAATACCCGGTGCATACGCATTTAGACCTGTACCTATATACCACGGATTAACTCGTATTCGCAAAGAATTGGAATATACACTTTCTCGTAACTCCGACGTGATTGCCTATAATTCAGCACCAATTTTGAAAATAGCCGGTGGTATAAAAGGTGGAGAAGATAAAGGAGAAAGCCGTAGAGTTTACCGTGTGGAATATAATGGAGACGTATCGTATGTATCATGGTCGCAATCTATCGAAGCATTGAAGTATCATGTGGAAACCCTGCTTAAACTCTATTGGATGCAATCGCAGATGCCGGACGTTTCTTTTGACAACATGAAGTCTTTGGGGAACATAGGTTACGATGCCAGACAAATGCTTTTGACTGACGCCCACTTAAAGGTTGGAGACGAAAGCGGCTCATGGATTGAGCTTTTCGAACGTGAGGCAAGTGTCATCAAAGAATTTTTGAAGCACATGAACACATCATGGGCAAGCGAAATTGATAATATAGAGATTGAACATATCATTACCCCCTTTATACAACAAGATGAAGATGCCACAGCAGATCGCTTATTGAAACTTAATGGCGGAAAACCAGTCATGTCTCAGCTTGAATCTATCCAACAGGCAGGTTATAGCAATGACGCGCAGGCTACTTTGGAGCAGATACAGAAAGAAGAAGCTGCCACATCACAAAATAGGATTAGTAATTTATTTGAGGGAGGAGTAGAATAATGGCAATAGAAGATATAAAGAAGGGGGTTAAAGAAATCAATGAGCGGAAGTCTGAATTAGAACAAAAAGTTTCTGAAGCATTATTGGAATTTGAAAAATGTACAAGTTTACAAGTTGAATCTTTGAGTTTTATTCGCCGTTCATGTTGTACGGAATTAGGTACGGAGATTGAATTTAAATATGTAACAGAAGCATGTGTATTAATAAAATAATAAACAATGAAAAAGTACATTGGAACAAAACAGATTGAAGCCGAACCTATGACAATGGGTGAAGCGTATGAGAAAGGCTTGCTTCAGGCAGGCAAAGTACCAAACGAGAGTGAAAAAGACAAAGCCGGTTATCATGTGAAGTATCAGGACGGTTACGAAAGCTGGTCTCCGGCAGAACCGTTTGAAAAAGCATATAAGTGTGCTGATACATTCCTTGACCGACTTTTGATAGAGGATGAAGAACTTTTCGACAAATACGAAAAGTGTTCTGTATTTGTAGATTCTGATAAGTTCAGAGAGGTTGTAAAAGAGGATTATCCTGCATTTTTACTCCATTTACAACGTGAAGCTATGGGTAGTTATCTTGGTACACTTCATAACCGGATTGAATATGCTAATGGAACGAAAACAAAACCAAATACAAAGTACGGCTTTGGTGAAGCCATTGAGGCATTGAAATTCGGTCTTGCAATCCGTAGAAGCGGTTGGAACGGTAAAGGATTGTTTGTCATCAAGCAAGTACCAGCACGCATTGAAAGCGATATTATCCCAAAGATGCAGTCGCTTCCCCAATCGGCAAAAGACCTTATTCTGAAAGGAAAGGGTTTCATTGACTACACAAGCCAATGTCTTATCTACAACGAGAATACAGGTCGTGCTGATTCATGGGTTCCGTCTATCAGTGATGTGTTTGCGGAAGATTGGGAAATAGTAGAATAACCTATCTTTCATGTGTATAAAAGGTAACAGGTGCGTTAGAGATTTATAGCACTGACGCATCTTGCTAAAATTAAGATTATGAAGATTAAAAACAAGTACAATATCGGAGATTATGTGTGGATAGGTAAGGATAATCCTACTTGTCATAAGGTAGAAGGACTAAATGTGTCCATTCATTCCAATTATGGTATCCGTATTTTTTATAGATTAGAAGGAACGCCTATCGACATTATAGGATTTACAGAAGATGAATGTTTCCTCAGCAAAGAGGAATGTACTCAAAACAAGCCTTATGAAGGTGGTAAGGCTATTGTAGTTAGGGTTAATAGTGTTTTTACTCGTTTATGTTTGATTCTTGCTATAACATTACTTTTCGTTCCTTTTATAATCATTCAAGTTGTTTATTGGCTTTTTACAGGCCGAAAAGAACAGATTACCTATCATTTAATGGATAAAATAACCGATAAACTTGATAATGAATAGTATGAAAGTGCCAATAGAAAATATGACATTCGCAGATAGCGAATACCATCGTGGTAATAAGATTTGGAATGCTCAAACTCTCTATGATTTTGCCAAAGCTAAAGAATACCCTATACTTGATATGCCCTTATGGAATATTGACTTGACAGCAGAGCCGTTTGAGTGTAATCAACTTCATAGTTTTATATTTCAGTGCAAACGGGTGAATCAATGTTCTCTTGAATATCCTATTATTCTTGATGATGTAGGACATACCACCGCTTATGTAAAGCAATACTAGAGGGTAAAGAAACAATTAAAGCTATTCGTTTATTGGAAATGCCAGCACCTGACAGGGTTGAAAATAAATAATACGCAATGGCAAAGCCGAAAACTCCAAATCAGAAACGCAAGTACGGCGAGCTGAATAAACGGCTCGCCAAATACGTCATGCTTGTGGAATCCATATACGAGGATTTGAATTTAGAGGCGGCTAAAATAGTCGGAATTACCGATTTTACCATTGATAGTGATAGGCCGTTTATGTGGTCGGATTATCCCCAAACAAGAAAACGGATAAGAGACTTACAAGAAAGGTTCGTTGAGGACATCGGAGCCGTAATATATAGTGGCACTTCTGAAGAATGGAAAAACAGCAACGAAGTTCAAGATCTTCTTGCCAACAAAGTATTGCAAACTTATGGCGCAACCATAGGAAAGGAGAAATACGAAATCCTATACCAGCCCAATAATGATGCATTGAAAGCGTTTCAGCAACGTAAGGATAAAGGATTTACCATATCAGATAAGTTGTGGAATCAATCGACTCTGTATAAGCAGGAACTTGAAGAAGCCATATCATGTGCCATTCAAAAAGGTACGAGTGCAATTACATTAAGTAAGCAAATCTCCAAATATCTGCTCGATTTCCCGCAACTACAAAAAGATTACAAGGAAAGGTTCGGAAAAGCATCACGGGCAATGGATTGCGAGTATCGTTCTATCCGTTTGGCTGCTTCCGAAATCAATATGGCATACCGCCAAGCGGAAAATCTACGCTGGCAGCAGATGGACTTCGTGGTGGGATATGAAATCAAATTAAGCAACAACCATACTTGCAACGGAAAGCCTTTCCAAGACATTTGCGATATACTAGCTGGAAAATACCCGAAAGACTTCCAATGGACCGGTTGGCATCCCCTTTGTTATTCAGATGATAGCGAAGTTCTGACGAATAGAGGTTGGAAGTTATTCAAAGACGTTTTAGATGATGATTTGATATTATCGTTAAATCCAAATACACGTAATATAGAATGGGTTGAATTTATCGATAGACAATGTTTCTCATATTATGGAGAAATGATACATTTCTACAATCGCTCTCTTGATTGTCTCGTAACCCCAGAACACAATATGGTGTATTTGAATAAGAATGATGGAAAAATTAAGAATTGCCAAGCGAAAGAATACACGAAAGGTAAAGGCAGATTTTATAGAGGTTGCGAGTATGAATCAGGCGATGTCGAATTTTACCAAATTGATGATTTGATAATCCCATTTGATTTGTTCTGCGAATTTATGGGGTATTGGCTTTCTGACGGTAGTACAATGAGCAATTCAGGCGTCGTAATATCCCAGCAAGAGGGAGAAACGGCAAGAGATAAAATAGTTGATTGCATCAAGCGTATGGGATTTGAACCACATCTTGAAAAACAAAAGGTCGTATTTTATAACACTACCATACGCAACTATTTGAAGATTTTTGGACGGTGTATAAACAAATTTGTCCCGTATGTTATAAAGAATGCTTCAAAGAGGCAGATAAGGATTTTTCTTGATGCCTTTGTCCTTTGCGACGGTTATAAGCGTCCTTGCAGATCATTCATAGGGAATCACGGTAATGAATTCAAGTCAGATAAAGATGAAATCATATACTTCACCACATCTGAACGCATGGAAGGAGACTTATCCGAACTAATACTGAAATCAGGACATAGGCCTTCTTTTTCTATAAATAAAGCAGGAGTATCACACAAAGCGAATGGTCCAATTATAAAGTCAAACTATGATTGTTACTCTATACGTGAATGCTATTCTGTCACGTCTTCGGTATTTAATAAAGAGATACAGCATTATGATGGTCTTGTCTATGATTTGACACTGGAACGCAACCATATCATGTATATCCGCAGGAACGGAAAATGCTTTTGGGGTAGCAATTGTCGCTGTTACAAGATACCCATTCTAAAAACCGAAGAAGAATTTTGGGAATGGGACGGTCGGAATGAAGCCACGACAGCAAGCGTGAACGAAGTTAAAGACGTACCGGACGCTTTCAAAAAGTGGGTATTAGATAATCAAGAGCGCATCAGCACAGCAAAAAAACGTAATACTTTACCATACTTTTTGCGTGATAATAAATCCGTTTATCAGAAAATAACAGTTGAAAGTTCCATTTCGGAAATTGTAAAACGAGCATCATCAGTGGGAGATGAAGTACAGTCCATAGCAGAACGGATCGCAATAAAAAATGGTGGTTATGTTACGCCTATTAATTTCAAGAGTACAACTTCTATCACAAGAAAAGTCATCACAGAAGGTATAACTCCATACGATATTAAAGGTGCTGTAAGAACAACCATAATCGTTCCGAAGTCCCGAATAGAAGATGTGTTAGAAGAACTGTACAAAACGGAAGGCTTCTTACGCCTTAAAAGGCAAAAACCAGAATCATTCATGGGATATAGTGGAAACATCGTAAACATAAGAACCACAAATGGTCTTACTGCGGAAATACAGGTTAATACGGAACGTATGATTTTTGCAAAAGAAAGGCCGGAAGATGCGAAACGTATTCTTGGGGAAAAACGTTGGGAAGAAATACATAATGAGACAGGAATGGAAGGTGGTCTCGGACATAAATATTATGAGCAATGGCGCATACTCGATAAATCAAGTAATGAAGCACTAAAAATAGTAGAAAAATCTATTGAATATTATAGTCATTTCCGATAAAAATAATTATCTTTACATATAAATATGAACCCAAATATCCTACAAAAAAAATTACAAGCGGGTGAAGAAGTCTATATTTTAGACGATTTTGAAGAATCTGCAATACGTCTTGTTCTTGAAAATGGAAAGACAAATGCTTTCATTAAGCACAAAGGAAGACGCAATGAAAAGGAAATATCACAGTCAAATGAAACCGTTTGCGAGATAATATTAGGAGGTATAGAAATACCCAAATCAGAATATGACATGTACTAAAAATTCACTATTAGAAAAAGCCCTTCAAATCGCCGTCAAAGCCCATAGCGGACAAACCGATAAAGCTGGAGCAGCCTACATCTTCCACCCTATCCGTTTGGCAAACCGATGCAAAACAGATGAGGAGCGCATAGTAGCTTTATTGCATGACACGATAGAAGATACCGAAGTTACTGCTGAATATTTACTAATGGAAGGCTTTCCTCATAATATTGTGGATGCTATACTTTCTGGCACTCGTAACGATGATGAGATCTATGACGATTTCATAAAACGGTGTAGATTGAATCCTATTGGAAGACAAGTAAAGCTGCACGACTTGGAGGACAATTTGGACGTAACCCGTTTACCTCAAATAATAGAGGAAGACTTACCGAGATTGAACAAGTATCTTAAAGCGTATAAGTTTTTGCTGTCATTGTAGAGAAACGGTCATGAAGCAAATCAAGCTATCAAAACAGGAGAAGCAAGTGTTGCGTTTAATCAGCAGCGGGATTGTCTGCCCAAACACTTATCCGCACCATATATTCATTTCGTGCGTAGACTCGCTGGAAAGATTAGGTCTTGTCAAAGGTCTATGGAACGAAGGGCATGAACTTGAAGATGTCCGCATGACAAAATATGGGAAAATCTATCTTGCTACCAATCCTAACTTGCACAATCCCATAGACTGGAAATGGATTATAACTACCATCATCGCAATAGCAAGTGCCATATTCGGAGCTATGGCCTTGTTCGTGGTTTGCTCGATAAAATACGGATAGTTCCTTTGATTTTAAAAAGAAAGAAAAGAATTGATGTTTGTACGACTCTAATTTGGCATTTGTTTACACATCTATTTTGAGGCATATAAAAAGCGGTGAGATTAATTTTTCATCGCTTTCTTTTCACCTTTTCTACTACAACTTTTGGGGAAACATCTTTCACCAATTTATCCGTTTAATATGTTAAAAACATACTTTTCACCTATTTATGCTTGTATATATGTCGTTTATAAAATACATTTGCAACATATAAACATTCAAAATGACAAAATACGAACAAATAAAATTAATCCAAATAGCACTATATGTGTTACAAAAAACAGGTGGTATTGACTATTACCATTTGTTCAAGATTTTGTATTTTGCAGAATTGAAGCATTTAGAAAAATGGGGAGCACGTATCACATCGGATAGTTTCTACGCCCTTGACTATGGACCTGTACCCACATATTTATATGACGTTGTAAAAGGAGGCGATATTCCGAACACCGATTTGCTAAAACTCTTCTCAGACAATGTCCAGTTTGCCGGTAAAGATGCGCCAAATGTCCTGTTACCAAAGGCGGAAGTAAATATGAATTATATTTCCCAATCTGAAATAGAAGCATTAAACGCTTCGATAGAGGAAAACGCTCATCTTACTTTTAGCCAATTAAAAAATAAGTCGCATGACAGTGCGTGGTATGAAGCATACAATCAGACAGGATCAAAAGCAATATCTTCTATCAGTATGGCTAAGGCTTCAGGTGCTGATGAGGCTACACTTGAATATATAAAGGAACAAATAGAATTGGAAGACGCATTGTCATGACAAAACTATCTGATTTATTAGATGAAGATTCAATGAAAGACATTACCCGAAACACAATTAAAGTGGGCAATGTCTTTCGTATTGAAATGAATCAGAAAAATGGCATAATCCCAAAGAAAGGAGATATTTCACGTCACAAGTTCTTTATCGTACTTGGATTTGATTCTGACGGCAACATATATGGTGGAGTAATCATAAATTCCAATATCAATCAGCATGTTCCACAATCTGTTAGAGATTGGCAGATGCCTATAAAATGTTCAAAATATTCTTTTCTTGAATATGATTCTTTTGTGGATTGTTCAAAATTAAAAAGTGCAAGTGCCGACAAGTTCAGTACATGGAAATATTTAGGGTTTATAGAATTAGAAGACGTAGAGCTTATAATCGGTACAATAAAAGAAAGTCCAAATGAAACACCAGAACATTTGGCTGTGTTCGGACTATAAACTTTTAATTCACTCTCAGAATTTGCGAAGATATGGGGATTTTACTTTAAACTGAATTTTGCCTTACGAAATACCGCCTTACGAAATCGTATAATAGCCCTCAAAGGTTAATAATATTGAATTATGTATGAAATTCATACACTTTTGATATATTTACACCGTAAAAAGAACAAAAAATGAAGATTTTTACATTTCAGCCAAAGAGTGTGGTTCGATTCCATGCGTTATGCTGGTAGCGGTCAATCTGACAGCTTGGAAAGGCACGCAAATTTGGTGGTATGGCGGAATTGGAAGACGCTGACAACTCTTAGTAGACTTGGTTACGATGTTATGAAAACTGGGCATCATTGTAAAACGAACCAATCCAGTGTTACACGAAAGATGTAGAAGATTGCCAAGCATTGCAGGTTCGAGTCCTGCTACCACCTCAACCCTTATAGTAGTAGCGATAAGCAAAAGCAAGAACATTGAAGCTTGTGCAGCTTACGGGGTGATGGAAATTACCATCTGACACGACTGAAAGAAGCCGAAGAATTGCATAAGTGTTCTTGTAAGTAGCTTGAAGAATGATTGAATTTGTGTTTAAGTCTGCTGGGAATACGCTCGGCATACTTAACGCAAAATGTATATGAAGTTATATACAACCTATCATAACTAAAAAACATGAAAGGACTTACAATCAAACAAGAGAACTTTTGCAATTATTACATTGAAAGCGGTAATGCTTCCGATGCTTATCGTCGTGCCTATTCATGTGAGAAGATGAAGGATGAAACGGTAAATATTAAAGCGTCTGAACTGTTAAATAACGGTAAGATTGCGGTAAGGGTAAAAGAGTTGCAAGAGGAACAAAAAGAAAAGTCAGATATAACCAAAGAACGAGTTTTGCAAGAATTGTCCGGTATAGCATTTTCTTCTATCGCTGATATGCACAATACTTGGATTGAGCGAAAAGAATTTGAAAAACTTTCTCGGAAAGAAAAATCGGCAATAAAAAGTATCTCCACAAAGATTTTTAAGAAGAATATCGGAACAAGCGATGAGCCGGAGATAGTGGACGTTGAATATGTGAAGATAGAGCTATACGATAAAATAAAAGCTATTGAACGTATCTGTAAGATGCTTGGGTTTGATTCACCGACCGAAATGAACATAAATAGGACCGAAGAGGAAATGTCCCGTGAAGATATGCTAGATGAGCTAGAACGTTTGGAGAAATTGCGTGAGGAATGAGACTGACTGATGCACAAGTTAAGAGGAAATTGGAGTTGGAGCGGATGTTATTGAGAATGGACGCTCCAAACCGTTTGTGTAAGTTCATCCCATACATGAATCCGCAATACAGTCAACAGTGGTTCCATAGGGTTATAGCAGACAACTGCCAAAAACTTTTGGAGGGCAAGATAAAGAATTTGATGGTATTCGTAAGCCCGCAGCATGGCAAATCGGAAATTATATCTCGCTCCTTTCCGGCGTATGCTCTTGGGCGCAATCCTGATCTGAAAATCGTTGGTACATCGTATAGTGCTAATCTTGCAGAACAGTTCTCGCTTTCTATTCAGCGTATTATAGATAGCAAGGAGTATCAAGCTATATTCCCCAATACTTATCTTAATGGAAGTAATGTCAGGACGAATGTAAAAGGTTATTTGCGCAATGTGGATATGTTTGAGACGGTGGGGCATAAAGGTTTTTATAAGGCGGTTGGTGTCGGTGGTTCTTTGACTGGAACGCCAGTAGATATAGCCATTATTGACGACCCGGTAAAAGATGCTATGGAGGCGTATTCCCCTGTTTATAGGGAAAGGGTATGGGATTGGTATACGTCCGTATTACTTACTCGTCTGCATAATGAGAGCAAGCAGCTTTTTATTATGACGAGATGGCATGATGATGACCTAGCTGGGCGCATATTGAAGAGAGAAGCCGATAAATGGACGGTGCTCTCAATCCCGGCTATACGCGAGACTCTTGATGATGGGAATGATTTTGATCCGCGTGAGGTAGGCGAGGCGTTATGGCCAGAACGCCATTCATTAGGAAGGCTTCTTGATGCACAAAAACGTTCTCCGCGATTCTTTTCGGCGTTATATCAACAGCATCCGACTATTGAAGGCGGAAACATTATCAAAGAGGCATGGTTCGGTCGTATTTCGGCGTTTGACTTCAAAAAGAAACGTATGGACGAGCCTATAATTTTCTTTGTCGATACGGCGTATACGGAAAAAACATCTAATGACCCGACAGGTATACTCGGTTCTTGTATGATTGGTAACAACATATACATTGTATGTTCCAAGAAAGTTAATATGAAATTCCCCGAATTATGTCGTTTCCTTCCCTCTTATGTACGAGATAATGGCTACGGAAAAGGAAGTTCCGTTCGCATTGAACCCAAAGCAAACGGGCTTTCAGTAATTGACCAATTGTATGAGAGTACTGATCTAAATGTCGTATCTACTCCCTCTCCAAAAGAAAGCAAAGAAACAAGACTCAATGCTGCATCCCCTTATGTGGAAAGCGGAAGGGTATATCTTGTTGGAGGGGATTGGAATGACACGTTTATTGATGAAGTGTGCGGTTTCCCGGCAAAGCCCCATGATGAATTTGTGGATTTACTTTGCTATTCCTTAGACTATCATCACAGGAGCTTTAATGAATTAAGTGACGAAGAAATTCTAAGGGATTTTCTTTAATTTATATAAAAATATACGGGACAATTATAGCGTCATACGGGACACCGAAAGAGTATATACTAACGCCGATACAGGGAATAGGGAAAAAACAAATGAGACATTGCAAAAGTACTGCGACTTTTAAGACTATACCCCTCCCTATTTTTTTGAGAAACAAGGCAAAATAAGGCGATTTATGGATTATCGTTTTCAAGGATAAAAACCAGCAAATCGAAAATAAATAAGCGAGAGAGATATTTGTGATATAATTAAATATTGTTTGTTATGGTGAAACGTGTAAAGTACGGACATGTCAAAGTCGAGGATGCCGGAGAGGTTATCCGCCTCCATGTCGGAAATGTCTACCGTGATTTAAGCGTGTCATACGCTCGTATATTGGCGGGAACAATTAAGAATGCGTCCGATAGGATCGAACAGAAGCAGAAAGGAGGAGAGTATGCCAAAGAGGATTGACCCGGCCGGATATGTCTCAAAATGCAAAGAGATAATCGAGAGTAATACTATTCGTACTTTGTGCGAACTCGGAGAAGAATGCGTGGGAAGAGTACGTGAT
>ERZ1106976.844-NODE-844-length-33450-cov-11.658422_pt1 | contig 33450 bp, 33 predicted proteins | sample MGYA00403687_ERZ1106976 | MGnify/ENA primary metagenome ERZ1106976 (study PRJEB35170, sample SAMEA104062446) | human gut metagenome | biome: human gut; feature: human-associated habitat; material: faeces | place: Denmark | collected 2013-02-22 ... | reverse complement strand
TCTGCCCCTCGGTGATATAGCCCGTCAGGTCGGGGATGGGGTGGGTCTTGTCGTCTTCGGGCATCGTCAGGATGGGGATCATCGTGATCGAGCCGTCCTTGCCCACCTGACGGCCCGCGCGCTCGTACATCGTCGCAAGGTCGGTGTAGAGGTAGCCGGGATAGCCGCGGCGGCCGGGGACCTCCTTTTTCGCCGCGCTGATCTCGCGCAGGGCTTCTGCGTAGTTCGTGATATCCGTCAGAATGACGAGCACGTGCATACCGCAGTCGAAGGCGAGATATTCTGCGGCGGTCAGCGCCATGCGCGGCGTCGCGATACGCTCGACCGCGGGGTCGTTGGCAAGGTTCGTGAACAGCACCGTGCGGTCGATGGCGCCGGTGCGCTTGAATTCGTTGACGAAGAACTCAGATTCTTCAAATGTGATGCCGATGGCGGCAAAGACAACAGCAAAGTTGCTCTCGCCGTCCAGCACCTTCGCCTGTCGCGCGATCTGCGCGGCCAGCTGCGCGTGCGGCAGGCCCGAGCCGGAGAAGATCGGCAGCTTTTGTCCGCGGACAAGGGTATTGAGGCCGTCGATGCTTGAAATGCCGGTCTGGATGAACTCGTTGGGGTAGTTGCGCGCCGCGGGGTTCATCGCAAGGCCATTGATGTCGCGGTGCTCGTCGGCGATGATCTCGGGGCCGCCGTCGATGGGCTGACCCATACCGTTGAAGACGCGGCCCAGCATGTCGCGCGACACGGCGAGCTGGAGCGGATGGCCCAAAAAGCGGATGCGCGAATCGGCGAGGTTGATGCCCGCCGACGCTTCAAACAGCTGCACGACCGCGCGGTCGCCGTTGACCTCGAGCACCTTGCAGCGGCGCGTGCTGCCGTCGGAGAGGACGATCTCTGCCAGCTCGTCATACGTGACGCCCTGCACATGGTCCACGACCATCAGAGGGCCGGAAATTTCGCGGATCGTCTTATATTCACGGATCATTCTTCTTTCTCTCCTTTCTCAGCGATCGCGGCGATCTGCTCTTCCATCTCGACGAGCAGGTTCGCGTAGGCGTCCTTATACTGGTCGGCAGGCACGCCCTTGGCGCGGCCGATCTTCTCGCGCGCGGGGATGGCGAAGAGCTCGCTTAAATTCCCGCCGCGCTCGGCGGCGCTCAGGCATTGCGTGTCGTACTGGCGGATCATCGCCAGCATGCGCGCCTGACGGTCGTACTCAGAATAGGCGTCGTTGTCGGCAAACGAGTTCTGCTGCAAAAAGTCCTCGCGGATCATACGCGCGACCTCAAGCGTGATCTGGTCCTTCGCGCTGAGCGAATCCTTGCCGACGAGCTGCACGATCTCGTTGAGGTTCGATTCCTCCTGCAGCATCGCCATGGCCCACTCGCGGTTTTCGAGGAATTCGTGTCCCAGGTGCTCGCTGTACCACGGGCGCAGGGAATCGAGATAGAGCGAATAGGAATTCAGCCAGTTGATGGCCGGGAAGTGGCGTCGGTAGGCAAGTGACGAATCCAGTGCCCAGAAGACCTTGACGATGCGCATCGTCGCCTGCGAGACAGGCTCGGAGAGGTCGCCGCCCGGAGGCGAAACCGCGCCGACGGCGGTGAGGCTGCCCTGCCGCTCGTCGCTGCCGAGGCATTCGACCACGCCCGCGCGCTCATAGAACTGCGCGAGGCGCGAGGACAGATACGCAGGATAGCCCTCTTCACCGGGCATCTCCTCGAGACGGCCCGACATTTCGCGCAGGGCCTCCGCCCAGCGGGAGGTCGAGTCCGCGATGACTGCGACGGCGTAGCCCATGTCACGGAAGTATTCGGCGATGGTGATACCGGTGTAGATGCTCGCTTCGCGCGCCGCGACCGGCATATCCGAGGTGTTGGCGATGAGCACCGTGCGTTTCATCAGACTCTCGCCCGTGCGCGGGTCGACGAGCTCGGGGAATTCGCGCAGAACGTCGGTCATCTCGTTGCCGCGCTCGCCGCAGCCGATGTAAACGACGAGATCCACGTCCGCCCACTTGGCAAGCGCATGCTGCATGACGGTCTTGCCGCTGCCGAACGGGCCCGGGATCGCCGCCGTGCCGCCCTTGGCTACGGGAAAGAACGTATCCACAATGCGCTGGCCGGACTGGAGCGGCGTGACGGGCGGGTACTTCTTCGTGTAGGGACGGCCCACACGAACAGGCCACTTCTGGATCATCGTAAGTTCCTTCGTCTCGCCCTTGTCGGTCTCAATAACAGCGACGACGTCCTCCACAGTGAAGCTGCCGGACTTGATCTCCTTCACAGTGCCGCTCATCTTGGGCGGCATCATGATCTTGTGCAGGATCGACGGCGTCTCCTGCACCGTGCCGAGCACGTCGCCGCCGATCAGGTGGTCTCCCACCTTGGCGACAGCGGTGAAGTCCCACTTCTTCTCGCGGTCGAGCGCGGGGACCTCCTCGCCGCGCGGCAGGAAGTTGCCGCCCGTCTTCTGGCGGATGACCTCCAGCGGGCGCTGGATGCCGTCGTAAATATTCTCGATCAAACCGGGGCCGAGCTCAACAGACAGCGGCGCGCCGGTCGTCACGACCTCTGCCCCCGGGCCGAGGCCCGAGGTCTCTTCATACACCTGAATGGCGGCAGAATCGCCGCTCATCGTCAGAATTTCGCCGATGAGATGCTGCTCGCCCACGCGGACGACATCCGCCATATTCGCTTCCGAAAGTCCCGACGCCACGACCAGCGGGCCGGAGACCTTAACGATCTTTCCCATAAGGCTTTTGCTCCTTTTTTACAAAATGTCCGCGCCGACGGCCTTTTCCGCAGCCGCGTGCACGCCCGCTGTGCCGATGCCGAGGCTCCCCTCCCTGCCCGGGATGAGGATGACGGCGGGCGAAACATCCTCGCGCCGACGCTCGATCTCCGCGGGGATCTGCGCGGCGAGGTGTTCGGTGATATAGATGATGGCGTAGTTCTCCTTCGCCATGCGGTGGAGGGCGGCTTTCGCCTGCTCGCCGTTTTCCGCGATGCAGGTGTCGAGCCCGAGGGCGCGGAAGCCCAAAACGCTGTCGCGCCCGCCGATAACTCCGATCTTATTCATGCTGCCGCCTCCCTTAGAGATAACTCATGCGCAGCCGCGCGCGGATGTCCTCCGCCGCGATGCCCGCGATCTTGCCGGATAAAATGGTGCGCACGGCGGTGAACTCCGCCTCTTTCGCGCCAAGATAGCCCGCCACGACCTCTGGGCCGAACGGCGTGCGCCGCGCCCGCTGCAAATAGGACATGAGCGCATCGTCGCACGCGCGCTCAAATTCCGTCAGGCCCCCGCCGCTGTCAAGCAGTTTGGCCGCGAGCTCGCCCGCGCTGTCAAGCGGCGTGCCGTGTGTGAGCGACGATAAATGATCGCCGCGCGCACCTTTGAGCTGACCCGCCGGAATGTGTCCGCCCGGCAGCATCGCCGCAGCAAGCACATCGTCCTCGCAGCCCATGCGCCGTGCGCGCACGAGCGTACGCAGGTTGACCGCGTCGATCTGCAAGGCGACATAGTCCTTCAAAAACGTGCTGCCCGTCTCGCTTGCGAGCGCGCTCATCTCCTCGTAGCAGGCGCGATCGAGCAGCAGCTCCGCCATGCGGAGATCGCCGCTGTGGCCCGCTTCGCTCTCCGCCTGCGCCATCGCGCGGCTCATCGCCGCGGAAACCGCGCTCGTCTCGCCGCGAAGCACCTTCTGCGCGTCGAAGCGGCCGCAGTCCATCGCAAGGCGGGAGACGTCCTCGCCGGTGCGCTTGCTCTTGAGTGCGAGCTTTGCGTTGTGATAGTCGTACTTGACCTGAAAAAGCTCGATGATGCGCTTGTCCGGTGCCAGCACGCTCACCTCGTGGTAGAGCTCTCTGCGCACCTTGGAGAGCGCGTGTTCCACATTTTCGAGCGTGCATCGCTCAAGCGGCGCGTAGCCGCATTCCAAAAGCGTCTTGTAGCTCTCTTCCGGCGTGGCGGCGTCGATCATCCGCTCGGCCATCGCCTGCGTCAGGAGCTTCGCCTCGCGCGCATGCAGCGCCGCGGAGACCGCTGCGTAGTCCGTATCCCGATACTGCTGCATCCGATCCCCTCCTTATTCCGCGAAGAGGAGCTTTGCCGCGCCGCGCTCGGTCTTCTCGCGCGAAAGGGCGAGAAGCGTTTCAAACGAGCAGTTCACGTCGCATTCTTTACTTATAAGCACGAGGCCCGCGCGGATATCTGCCGCTTCGCCCGCAAGCGTATAGTGCGCGTTCAGCTCCTTGTTCGCTCGCTCGACGAGCGTTTCGCCGATCTCATCGCGGTCCTTTGCGCTCAGGGCGATTTTCTCGTCGCCCTTGCCGCCCGCCGCTTTCAGCAGGCGAACCAGCAGCGAAAGGTACTCCTCGCGCGGCATGGAGCAGAGGATCTCCAGCGCGCGGTCATAGGTCTCGGCGAGCACTTTCTGCTTGGCGCTGAGCGTCAGCTTGCGTGTCTCCATCTCCGCCGCGGAGCAGAGGCGCTCATAGCGCTCCTGCGCGGCGAGATGCGCGCGCCCGCCCGCCGTCTCGCGCTCTTTTTCCGCGCGTGCGGCACTCTCCTCGCGGATGCGCCGGAGCTCCTGCTCGGTCTGCGCATTCAGCTCGCTCAGCGAGCGCGCCGCATCCTCTTTCATGCGCGCGGTGATCTTTTCCATTCCGTTCATTGCGTTTCCGCCTTTCCGTGGGCGCATCAGCCGATGTTGAGCAGCATCATGATCGACGCCAGCAGCGAAAGGATCGCGTAGAACTCGACCACGATGCACAGCACCATGCCCTTCGACCAGTGTTCAGGCTGGCGCGCCAAGATGTTGATCGATCCCGCGGCGACGCGGCCCTGCGCAACTGCCGAAATGCCGCCGCCGATGGCGATGGGCATGCAGGCCGCGAAGTAACGAAGGCCCTCCTGAAGCGACATATCGACATACGTGCCGTTCAGGACGCCCATACGCATCAGGCAGAGGAAGCCGATGACCAGACCGTAAAGGCCCTGCGTGCCGGGGATGACCTGCAGGATCATCACTTTACCGAATTTGCTCGGATCCTCGCAGAGAAGACCCGTGCCGGCCTCGCCGACAAGACCCGTGCCGCGTGCGCTGCCCGCGCCCGCGAGGCAAACAGCAAGACCCGCGCCCAGCATACCGATGGCGCCGCCCGTCGTCAGTTCAAAGATACCCATTTTTTATCCTCCTTACGGTTTTTCCGTTTTTTCTGCAATTTACTGTAAATCGACATATTCCGTGTCCAGCGTCATGGGGCGGAAGGGCTTTCCGCCGTCGACGTAGAACTTGTTGAAAAATTCCAAGCACTGCAATCTCAGATCGTGCACGTAGCAGCCGAGGAGATTGAGTCCGAAGTTCATCGCGTTGCCGAGCATCGAGATGATGATGAACGCGATCACGTTCCCCGGCATCGCCGCGAGCATGTTGAACACCTGCGCGATCACGCTGCCCGCAAGCATCAGGGCCATCAGTCGCGTGTAGGACAAAATGTCGCCGAAGTAGCCCGTCACGTGGTTATAGAGTGAGCCGAACACGCCCGTGAGCTTGCCCCAGCCTTTGCCCTGCACGATGGGGCCAAGCAGCACCAGCGCGCATCCGACATACAGCACCGCCGCACCCTTGCCGAGCGCCAGAAGCGCGATGCCGACAAACACGATCCACCACGTGATCTCCTCGAAAAAGGCGTCGAGGAACTTTTTCCGCTTGCACTTTTCGATCAAACTGATGGCCATGCCGGTGACGATCTGCACCATGCCGAGCGCCATCGAGCCGATCAGGATCATCGTCAGATCGTCGAGCGGGTCGAAGAGCTTCGGCAGCGCGAAGACCGTGCCGGGGCTGACGATGGCGACGAGCTGCGTGAGGAAATCGCCGAAAAATCCGCCTGTCAGCGCGCCCATGATGAACGTGCTGACGCCGCAGAGGCCGAGCAGGCTGAACAGCTCGCCGCTCGTGCCCTTGGGCCGGTATTTTTTGCTGATGATGACCGAGGCGATCATCATGAGTAAGCCGTAGCCCATATCCGCCATCATAATGCCGTAGAACAAAACGAAAAACGGCGCCATCAGCGGGTTCGGGTCAAGCGTGCCGTAGGCCGGGAGCGAATACATCTCCGTGACCATATTGAGCGGCCGCGTCAGCTTGTTGTTTTTGAGCTGCACCGGCACCTGCGGGTACTCGTCCTCTGTCGGCTCGCGCGTTTCGATTGCGCAGGTAAACGGCTTGAGCGTTTTCTCGATCTCCGCGCAGCGGTCGGCAGGCAGCCAGCCTTCCAATAAGAAGACCTTATCCGTGCCGACGAGGCGGCTTTTCGCCTCCTCGCGCCGCAGCGCGATGGCCGCGCGGTCGCTCGCTTCCAAGAGCACCTCCCGCTTGCCTCCAAGGCCCGCAATGCGCTGTTCGATCTCCTGCCGCTCTTTTTCGAGCGCAGCGAGATTTTCCGCAAGCGCCTTGTCGTTTTCCTTCGCCGTGCCGGTCATGCCGCGAAAGCTCACGGTCGAAAACCCGAGGTCGCGCAGCGCGCTCAGCGCCCGCTCCTTCACGCTCCCGTGACACATCACGAGAAGATAGCGCAGCGACCTGTCGCTCGAGGCCTGCTGCCAGGTGAGAAGCCCGTCCAGCGAATCGGCCAGCGCTTTGAGCGCATCGTCCGTCACATTCAGGCCCGCCGTGCCAAAGAACACCGCAAGCGCGCCGTCCGCGCCGCCGAGCGGCGCATCGACCGTCAGCCACGGGGCAAGAGTCGCTCGCAGCGCCTCATTTTTCGTGCGCTCGCTCTCGATTTCGCCGAGGCGGCGTGTGTCCTTGTTGATCGTCTCCGCCGCGGTGCGGGCATTTTCCTCGCTCTCGGCGCTGAAAAACGCCGCGCGGGAAACGCCCTGCCGCTTGCGGAACATGCCTTTTTTCTCCGGCGCAAAGCGGTCGAGCGAGGCAAGCGCCGTGCGGTACGCACGCGACGCTTCCTGCGCGCTCATCAGCGCCTTGTCGTCGGGCTTGGCAAAGCCTGATTTCAGTGCCTCTTCGCTTCCGTCGATACTTGAGATCTCCACGCACTCCATGTCCTGCATGGCCTTGAGCAGCGCCTCGCGCTCACTCTCCATGCCGAGGAGGCGGAGATGCTTCATTGCTACGATTGCCATTTGTCGTTCACAACCTCTTCCGCGATCCACTGCGCCGCACGCTCAAGGTTTGCGCGCGCCGCACTCTGCATCTTTTCGCATTCCGTGCGCGCCTTGGTGAGGATCTTTTCCGTCTCCTCACCGGCGCGCTGCTCGGCCTCCGCCATCAGCTGCCGCGCCTCCACGTCGGCGTTGCGGCGGCTGTCCTCGATCTCTCGGGCAGCGGCGCGCTGCTCAACGGCGATGCGGCGCTTGGCGTCCGCCTGCGCGGCGGCATACTGCGCTGCAAGCTCTTTTTCGAGCTCCTGCACCTGCTGTAATTCTTCCATTGCCATGTTGTCGTTCACCTCTTTTAGCACTGCGGCGGGAAAATGTTTCCCGCTCAGCTTTTTCATATTATAGATTGTTTCAATAAATAAATCAATATTTATTCTTCAAATCTGTTATGCATTTTAGTGATCGTTTTGTGCATTTTTCTATACAGCTTCTTTATAGCACACTTCGATACCCGAATCCATGGACACTCGCTACCTTTTGTATAGGAACGTACACCCTTTACAATTTGTTCACTTACTGGTATTCTGCCCGTTTTTGCCAAGGCAACGCGCGCCGCCGCACTTTTTTTCAGGTGAAAAAAAGAAGCGAGAGAGATGGCTCGTCCATCTCTCCCGCTCAGGGATCATTCTCAATTTCTGCCCGCTTACAGGTCGATCGCGCCATCCTCCGCGGCGGCGTCGCGCAAAAGCGGCGCGCACTCGTCGAGGAAGCGCAGCACTTGCTGCTCGCAGCGGCCGATGTAGAGCTTGGGCTCCATGACCTGATCGAGCTCCTCGCGCGTCATGCCGAACGCGGGGTCGCCCGCGAGGCGGTCTAAGAGATCGCACGGCTCGCCCTCTTTCATGCGGGCGGTCGCGGCCATGGAGTGCTGGCGGATCTTCTCGTGCAGTTCCTGACGGTCGCCGCCGCGCTTGACGGCCTCCATCATGATGTTCTCGGTCGCAAGGAACGGCAGATACTCGCGCAGCGTGCGCTCGACGATCTTTTCGTTCACATGCAGGCCGTTCGTCACGCTCTGGCACAGGCGCAGCACCGCGTCGGCGCAGAGGAAGCCCTCCGGCAGCGAGATGCGGCGGTTGGCCGAGTCGTCGAGCGTGCGCTCGAGCCACTGGGTCGAGGCCGTCATCGGCGCGTTGGCCGCATCGGCCATCAGGTAGCGGCTGAGCGAGCAGATGCGCTCGGAGCGCATGGGGTTTCGCTTATAGGGCATCGCGGACGAGCCGATCTGGTTCTTTTCAAACGGCTCTTCGACCTGGCGGTCGTGCTGGAGCAGGCGAATGTCGTTCGCCATGCGGTAGGCGCTCTGTGCGATGGAAGAGAGCACATTCAGAATGCGGCTGTCGGCCTTTCTCGGATAGGTCTGGCCGCTGACAGAGAAGCACTTTTCAAAGCCGAACTCCGCGGCGATGCGGCGGTTCATCTCGTCGACCTTGTCACCGTCGCCCTCGAAGAGGTCGACAAAGCTCGCCTCCGTGCCCGTCGTGCCGCGGCAGCCGAGGAAGCGCATCGAGCCGATGACAAAATCAAGCTCTTCAAGGTCCGAGCGGAAGTCCTGCATCCACAGCGTCGCGCGCTTGCCGATCGTCACGGGCTGCGCGGGCTGATAATGCGTATAGCCGAGCGTCGGCGTGGCGGCGTATTCGCGGGCAAATGCCGCAAGATTCACCATCACGCTGAGAAGCTGCCCTCTCAGGTATTTGAGGCCGTCGCGATACAGCACCAAATCGGCGTTGTCCGTCACATAGCAGCTCGTCGCGCCGAGGTGGATGATGCCGGCAGCGGAGGGTGCCGCCTTGCCGTAGGCGTACACATGTGCCATCACATCGTGGCGCACCTCGTGCTCGCGCTTTTCGGCGACCTCGTAGTCGATGTCGGTGATGTGCGCAGCGAGCTCGTCGACCTGCTCCTGCGTGATCGGCAGGCCCAGCTCGTGCTCGGCGCGGGCAAGCGCCACCCACAGTCTGCGCCACGTCTGGAAGCGCATATCGGGGGAAAAGAGGTGCAGCATGTATTCGGACGCATAGCGGGACGAAAGCGGGGACTCGTAAATATCCTTGCGCATAGGGTTCTCCTTTTCTTTCTCAGCGGTCGCTGTTCGTATTTTATATAGAATGAAGCAAAGTTGCAATAGAAAAGTAAAGAGGGGGCCTTCGTCCCCTCTTTACTTTGGTGTGTCAGCGGATGATCAGGCTCTCGCGCTCCGCGCCGACGGAGACGAAGCCGATGTGGCAGCCGATGGCCTTTTCAACGTATTCGACGTAGCTGCGGGCGGCTTCGGGAAGATCCTCCCACTTGCGCGCGCCGGAGATGTCGCACTGCCAGCCGGGCAGATACTCGACGACGGGCTTGGCGTCCTGCAGCAGCACGGGGAACGGGAAATCGTCGGTCTGCTCGCCGTTTAATTCATAGTGTGCGCAGACAGGGATCTTGTCCATGTAGCTCAGGACATCGAGCTTCGTCAGGGCGATGTTCGTCGCGCCCTGCGTCTCCACGCCGTAGCGCGTCGCAACCAGATCGATGGGGCCGACGCGGCGGGGTCTGCCGGTCTTCGCGCCGTACTCCGCGCCCGCGTCGCGCAGCTGCTGCGCCCCTTCGCCGAACCACTCGCAGACGAACGGGCCCTCGCCCACGCAGGAAGAGTACGCCTTCACCACGCCCACGACCTCGTCGAGCTTCGCCGTGGGAAGGCCCGAGCCGACGGGCGCATACGCCGCAACGGCGTTCGAAGAGGTGGTGTAGGGATAGATGCCGTAGTCTAGGTCGCGCAGCGCGCCGAGCTGGGCTTCAAAGAGGATGGACTTGCCCTCCCTCTGCGCGTTTCTCAGGAAACGGCCGGTGTCGGTGATGTAGGGCTTGATGGCACCGCAGTAGGTGTCGACCCACGCCATGAGCTCGTCCATCGTGTAGCCCTTTGCGCCGTAGATCTTCTGGAGCATCAGGTTCTTCCACTCAAGAAGGTCGGCAAGGTGCTCCTTTAAGTGCTCGGGGTGCAGGAGCTCGCCCGCCTGCACGGTCTTTTTCTGGTACTTGTCGCCATAGAACGGCGCGATGCCTTGCTTGGTCGAGCCGTACTTCTTGTCGGCAAGGCGCGCTTCCTCGAGCGCGTCGAGCTCGCGGTGCCAGGGCAGCAGCAGCGACGCGCGGTCGCTGACCTTCAGATTCTCCGGCGTGATGATAACGCCCGCGGCGCGCAGCGTCTCCATCTCCTTGAGCAGGTTTTCGCAGTCCAGCGCCACGCCGTTGCCCAGAATGTTGACAACGCCGTCGCGGAAAATGCCGCTCGGCAGCAGGTGCAGGGCAAACTTGCCCTTTTCATTCACCACAGTGTGGCCCGCGTTGCCGCCGCCCTGATAGCGGACGACCACGTCATAATGGTCCGTGAGGTAGTCGACCATGCGGCCCTTGCCTTCATCGCCCCAGTTGATACCTACGATCGCGCAATTTGCCATTGTATTGATCCTCCGATCCGGAGCGGGCCCGCTCTGCGAGTCCTGCTCAAATTTTTCAACCGAGTTATTATAGTCACATTTTCCGCCCATGAAAAGAGTTAATTTTGCATAGCTATCATTAGCATTACTTATGTCTTGTTGATTTTTACATCAAATTGAAATAATGCGCTATTCCGCTTCATTCAAGGTGTTTCGTCAATAGTGTCCAAAGTTGGGGCTCTGATATTGTTTCCTTTTTCAGCACTTAAGACTTGCAATGTTGAGTCTCATGTGCAATAATTAGTTTGCTGTTATGAAGGTCACCACAAGATATAGTGTTATGTAAAGGACATACCAAAAGAAGAGGAGACGGGAATACATGAGAGTTATCAAGCGCAACGGCGCAGAAGTAGAATTTGATATCGTCAAGATCATCGCCGCAGTGACTAAGGCTAACGACGTTGTGGATGAGGAGGCTCGCATGACGCCCGTCCAGATCCAGCGCATCGCCGAGAGCGTGGAGTTCTCCTGCCAGAGTCTGGGCCGCGCACCCACGGTCGAGGAGATCCAGGACTTTGTCGAGCACCAGATCATGGCGCACGGCGCGTTCGAGGTCGCTAAGCGCTACATCACTTATCGCTACAACCGCTCGCTCGTGCGCAAGAGCAACACGACGGATGACAAAATTCTCTCCCTCATCGAGTGCAACAACGAAGAGGCCAAGCAGGAGAATTCCAACAAGAACCCCGTCGTCAACTCCACCCAGCGCGACTATATGGCCGGCGAGGTGAGCCGCGATCTGACGAACCGTCTGCTCTTGCCCGAGGATATCGTCAAGGCGCATGAAGAGGGCATCATCCACTTCCACGACACGGACTACTACGCCCAGCACATGCACAACTGCGACCTTGTGAACCTGGAGGACATGCTGCAAAACGGCACCGTCATCACGGGAACCCTCATTGAGCGCCCGCATTCGTTTGCGACCGCGTGCAACATCGCGACGCAAATCGTCGCGCAGGTCGCCTCGAACCAGTACGGCGGCCAGTCCATCTCGCTGACGCACCTTGCCCCCTTTGTCGACGTATCGCGCCAGAAGATCAGAAAGCAGGTGCTCGCCGAGGTCGAGGCCCTCGGCGTCGACCCCACGGAGGACAAGATCACCGAAATCGTCGAAAAGCGTCTGCGCGAGGAGATTCGCCGCGGCGTGCAGACCATCCAGTATCAGGTCGTGACGCTTCTGACCACGAACGGTCAGGCGCCGTTCATCACCGTTTTCATGTACCTCAACGAGGCGAGAAGCGAGCAGGAAAAGCGCGACCTTGCCGTCATCATCGAGGAAATGCTCGAGCAGCGCTATCAGGGCGTCAAAAACGAGCAGGGCGTGTGGGTCACGCCCGCCTTCCCCAAGCTCATCTACGTGCTCGAAGAGGACAACATTCACGACGACTCGCCGTATTATTACCTCACCCGCCTCGCCGCCAAGTGCACGGCGCGCCGCATGGTGCCCGATTACATCAGCGAAAAGAAGATGCTCGAGCTCAAGGGCGATGTGTATCCCTGCATGGGCTGCCGCAGCTTCCTGACACCCGACCGCTTCACCGACGCGGGCGTCGGCAACATCGCGAATGCCGGCAACTATGTTCCCGGCAAGCACAAGTACTACGGCCGCTTCAATCAGGGCGTCGTCACGATCAACCTGCCCGACGTGGCACTCTCCTCCGGCGGCAACATTGAAAAGTTCTGGACGATCTTTGAAGAGCGTCTTGAGCTCTGCCACCGCGCGCTGCGCTGCCGTCACGACCGCCTGAAGGGCACGCTCTCCGACGCGGCGCCCATTCTCTGGCAGTACGGCGCGTGCGCAAGACTCAAAAAGGGTGAGCCCATCGACAAGCTCCTCTACGACGGCTATTCCACGATCTCGCTCGGCTACGCGGGACTTTACGAGTGCGTGAAGTACATGACCGGCAAGAGCCACACCGACCCCAGCGCCACGCCGTTCGCCCTCTCCATCATGCAGAAGATGAACGACAAGTGCAAGGAGTGGAAAACCGCCGAAAATATCGACTACTCCCTCTACGGAACGCCGCTTGAGTCCACCACCTACAAGTTTGCCAAGTGCCTGCAAAAGCGTTTTGGCGTGATCGAAGGCGTAACGGACAAGGGCTATATCACCAACTCCTACCATGTCCATGTCACCGAGCCGATCGACGCATTCAGCAAGCTCAAGTTTGAGGCGCAGTTCCAGCACCTCTCCCCCGGCGGCGCGATCAGCTATGTTGAAGTACCCAACATGCAGCAGAATCTCGAAGCCGTTTTGCAGGTGATGAAGTTCATCTACGATAACATCATCTACGCCGAGCTGAACACCAAGTCTGACTACTGCCAGGTCTGTGGCTGGGACGGCGAGATCGAGATCGTCGAAGAGGACGGCAAGCTCATCTGGCGCTGCCCGAAGTGCGGCAACACCGATCAGGACAAGATGAACGTCGCCCGCCGTACCTGCGGCTACATTGGCACCCAGTTCTGGAATCAGGGCCGCACGCAGGAGATCCGCGAGCGCGTGCTGCACCTGTAAGATCCCATTGCCGATCAAACTGAGGTTGGGAGCGAATTTTCGCTCCCAACCCTTTTCTTGAGGAGGTCACTTTTATGCACTACGGTGAGATCAAAAACTGCGACATCGCCAACGGTGAGGGCGTGCGCATCTCCCTGTTCGTTTCCGGCTGCACCAACCACTGCGAAAATTGCTTTCAGCCCCAGACGTGGGATTTCAACTACGGAACCCCTTTTACAAAGGAAACGGAGGACGAGCTGCTGTGCCTTCTCGCCCCCGATTACATCAACGGACTCACCCTGCTCGGCGGCGAGCCGTTTGAGCCTGACAATCAGCGGGCGCTGCTGCCGTTTTTACACCGCGTGCGGCAAGAACTGCCGCAAAAGAACATCTGGTCGTTCACAGGCTTTACCTGGGAAGAGCTGCTTACGCCCGGCTCCTATCCCCGCTGCGAGGTGACCGACGAGCTTCTCTCCCTGCTCGACGTTCTGGTGGACGGCCGCTTCGTAGAAGCGCTGCACGACATCTCGCTGCGCTTCCGCGGCTCATCGAATCAGCGCATCATCGACGTTCGGAAAACGCTCGCGTCCGGCACGCTGACGCTCTGGGACGAAAAGACAAACACTTAAAAAAAATCCGTCAGGACTTCCTGACGGAGTTTTTTTATAGTATCGCGTTAAAGAGGATCAATGCGTTCACCACACCGAGCAGAATGCCCGCAATGACCTGAAGCGGCGTATGGCCGACGAATTCCTTGAGCTTTGCGGCCGCCAGCTTTTCTGACATCAGCGCGTTGAACGACTCCACAATGTCGTTGATGATGGCCGCCTGCTTCCCCGTTTCAAGGCGCACGCCCATTGCGTCCTTGCACACAACGATGGCAAAGATGAACGCGATGGCAAACTGGAACGACCCCGGCCCGTAAACGATCGCCGCCGCAGTTGCAAGTGAGGAGACGGTGGCCGAGTGTCCGCTCGGCATTCCTCCGTCGCCGACAAGACGCGTAAAGTCGATCTTCTTTGTCACGATGGCATGAATGACCGTTTTGATGAGCTGCGCCCAAAACCACGCCGAGAGCGCAACGAGCAAAAAACCGTTCGACAGCAATTCCTGAAACCAATTCATAAATTCCGCATCCTTTCGCGGCGGGCCGTTTTCAGCCCCGTATGCTCCCTATTATACCACCGTTTTCTCCCACGGCAAGAAACATTCTCTTAAATTCTTTCTTAACTGCGCATAAGAAACGGCCGCCCGTAAAACAGGCGGCCGTTTGTCGGCATTTTCTATTCTGTTACAGCGCCCGCTGGATCAGCCCGAGGATCAGGATATGAACGGGATAAAACGCATAGCAGGCATACTGGAAGGGCTTGCTGTGATACCCCTGCCGCCCGCGGTAGAGCCAGATCGGTATGAGCGCGAGGAGCGCAAGTCCCTGCTGGCAAAGCTCAAAGTTGAAGCCGAAGATGCTGATGGGATACAGCAGCCCGCCCATCAGGTTCACGTTGATCCAATAGAGCGCCAGCACCTGCCCGAGGAACTGCCACCAGTTCCTCCCGCGGAAAAAGTAGAATACAAATACCGTCAGCACGCCCATGCCATAATAATCCAGCATTGCCAGCGTGCCGATCGCATAGCCGAACACGCAGACTGCCGCACAGGTCAGAACGTACAGCCAGGTCTTTTTCTTTTCGCGCACAGCCTCCATCGCCCGGATCCCGAGAAGGCCCAGCAGCAGCGTCCAGATGACGTTCTGGTGGACGGGATAGAACCACGTCCCGCCGTACATCAGGTCAAACGGGAGCTCGGAAAGAACGGCAAAGAGCAGCATGCGCTGCGCGTACTTTTTGAAGTTGTGCGTGTGGAAATAGCCCTCCACCGCCATAAAGGCGAAAATCGGAAAGGCAATTCTTCCCACGCAGGTCATCCACTCCTGCGCAGGCAGGAGCGTCGCCCAGAGGTGGTCGCACAGCATAAACGCCATCGCTAAGATGTGCAGCGTTGCTGCGCTGATGTCAAATCTTTTTTTGTTCATAAAAGGTCTCCTTGAACGGTAGCCGTGCCGCGTTGGTACACAGGGTCGTTCCCCGTCGGTGCCCTTACGCCCCGCACACCTCCGCCGCCAGCTGGGCGACGGTCTTGTGCAGCAGGGGGTGGCGCTTGCCCGGGGCAATTTCCTTGAGCGGCAGCAGGACAAAGTCCCGCATGTGCATTTCAATGTGAGGAATGATGAGATCATCGTCGTCCATCACAAGGTCATCGTACAGCAGGATATCAAGATCCAGCGTCCGCGGCCCCCAGTGGACGAGGCGCTCGCGGTGCGCCGCCTGCTCGATATCATGCAGACGATCGAGCAGCTCGTGCGGCGGCAGGAAGGTCTTGAGCTCCAAACAGGCGTTGAGAAAATCGTCCTGCTCCACCCCGCCGTAGGGCGCGGTCTTGAGATAAGAGGACACCTTCTCGACCTTGCAGCCGTGAAGCGCATCGAGCGCGCGCACTGCATCGTCGAGATACGCCTTCTTGTCCCCGAGATTGGAGCCGAGGGCGATGTAGGCGGTGTGCCAGAAGCGCGTGATCTTCACCGACACGGTCTTGACAGGAAGGCCAACCGGTGCCCACGGCTTTTTGAGTTCCAGCGTCAGCCCCTTCACGAGCGGATAGTGGAGGAGGACTTCCTCCGCCATGTGCTCCGCCGCCGTTTCGATGAGCTGGAAGGTATGCTCGTGCATATAGTCGGTGAGAAAGGCGCTGACTTCCCCGTAGTGGACGGACTTTTCAAGGCAGTCCGCGATTCCCGCCGGGCGGGTATCCACATAGAGGACAAGGGAAATGACAAACTTCTGCCCCAGGCGGTTCTCCTCGGGGAACACGCCGTGGCGGGCAAAGACCTCCAGATCCTCTACATGGATCTCATCATAAGGAAGCGTCGCCATATCAGCCGTTCCTTCCGTCGCGCAGGATGGCCTGCGTCATGCGGATCGCGCGCAGGTTCTCCTTCACGTCATGGACGCGGACGAAGGCTGTGCCCTTGAGCACGCCCATCACGGTGGTCACCATCGTGCCCTCCACGCGCTGATCGGTGGGCAGATCCAGCGCCTGACCGATGCAGGACTTGCGGGAGGTGGCCAGAAGCACGGGATAGCCCATGTCGCACAGGCGCTCCAAATGATGAATGATGGTGAGGTTGTGCTCGTAGTTCTTGCCGAAGCCAACGCCGGGGTCGAGGATGATCTGATCGTCGGCGATGCCGGCTTCCTTGGCGATAGAGAGGCAGCCGCGCATATCCTCGCAGAATTCATCGAGGAAATTGTTGTACTCCGCCTTCTCGCGGTTGTGCATCAGGCAGCAGGGGACCTTGTACTGTGCGATGAGATCCGCCACCTTGCGGTCGTACTTGAGGCCCCAGACGTCGTTGACAAGGTCAGCGCCCGCCTTGAGCGCCTCCGCCACCACCGGGCTTTTGTAGCTGTCGATGGAAACAGGGATGTCGAATTCCTTCTTGATCATCTCGATGACGGGAACGACGCGGTCGATTTCCTCCTGCACGCTGATCTGCACATGGCCGGGACGGGTGGACTCGCCGCCCACGTCCACAATGGCCGCGCCCTCGGCGATCATATCGGCCGTGTGGCGGCGGGCATCGTCCAGATTGTTCCAGCGTCCGCCATCGGAGAAGGAGTCAGGGGTCACATTCAGAATACCCATAATGGAGCAGTCGTGCTCCACATCAAAAAAGCGATTGCCAATTTTCATCATCGTAAACGGCTCCTTATGCTTGTAATGTCATATTTTTCTTTTCTCGGCTCCAGTTGCACTCCGGCTCCGCCGTACAGAAAAGGCACGCGCGCGAGGCCTTGTCCGCCCGGTAGAGCAGCGCCGCCAATCCGTCGCGCGACCGGTCTCCATCGCCCCGGTGCTGCAAGATCGCCTGCATGATCTCTGCGCGCTCCGCGGGCGAAAAACCGCAGTCCGCCATAATGATCTCCGCAAGCTGCGCGCCGGCCTCGTCGTGGGGAATGTTCTGCGTGTATTGGAGGTGGCGGCCAATGTCGTGCAGCAGGGCGGCGGCGTAGATAAGTTCCTTGTCTACCCCCAGCCCCCGCTCGAGGTTTTCAATGTAGGCAAGCCGCGCCACGTCCAGAAAATGAGCGCGGTCGTGGCGGCAGAACGCTCTGTCCTGCTCGAGGCGGGCGATCTCATCCACGCTTTCCCGCCACAGCTTGTGGCGGCAGATGGCATTGACGCGCTCCATCTCAGCAGTGCTCCAGCATCCGGTAGAAGTCGGTGCGCAGGCGCTCGTCATCGTCGAATACGCCGCGCGTCACGACCGTCACAGTCTTTGCGCCCTGTTTTTTGATGCCGCGCATGGTCATGCACATGTGCTCGGCCTGCACGAGCACCATCACGCCCTTGGGCTTGAGCTCGTCCATAAAAGCGTCGGCGATCTGGGCGGTGAGACGCTCCTGCAGCTGGAAGCGCTTGGCAAATACCTCCACCGTCCGTGCCATCTTGCTCAGGCCCACCACTTCCCCGTTGGGAATGTAGGCGATGGCCGCCGTGCCGTAGAAGGGCAGCATGTGGTGCTCGCAGAAGGAGTAGAAATGAATGTCCTTCTCCAGCACCATGTCGTTGTTGTCCACATGAAAGCGCTTTTGCAGGTGGGTCGCCGCCGAATCGGTATAGCCGCCGGCAAGCTCCTCATACATCCGCGCGATGCGGTCGGGGGTCTCCAGCAGACCCTCACGGTTGATATCCTCGCCGATCCCGCTGAGGATCAGGCGAACGCCTTCTTTGATCTTTTCCGAATCCATGCTCTGCGCCTCACTTTCCATTCACTGCGTCCGCGGCCTCGCCCAGAAAGGACAAGGAGCCGAAGACGATTACTGCATCTTCTTTTCCGGCCATTGCAAGCGCTTTTTCGACGCCATGGGCCACACTGTCGGCCCACTCAACACTCGGGTTCACTTTTCCCACTGCCTCTGCCAGCTCGCGGGCGGGCATGGCACGGGGATTGCCGGGGGTCTCCACGGTGATGATGTGCCTTGCAAGGGGCGCGGTCAGGTCGATGACCTGCGCATAGTCCTTATCTTTGAACATTCCCATGACGAAATAGAGCGTCTTTCCGGGGAAATACCGTTCCAGAGACTCTTTCAGTTCCAGAGCCGCGGCGGGATTGTGCGCCCCATCGATGATGACCGTGGGATCGCAGCGCAGCGTGGTAAAGCGGCCGCGCCAGGCAGTGTGCAGCAGCCCCTCGCGCACCTGCTGGTCGGAGAGCGCGTAGCCAAGCTTTCGCAGTGCCTCCACGCCCTCGAGCGCAAGGGCGGCGTTTTTGATCTGATAGCTGCCCGCAAGCGAAATGGCAACATTCTCCCACGTTTTATAGGAGAAGGTCTGTCCCTCCGCGCCGTAGTGCACATTGCTGATCTTGCTCTCGTCCACCATTTGCAGGGTGCAGTGCTGCTCTTTGCAGGTATCCTCGATGACCTGTGCAGCCTCGCTCTTCTGCTGCGCGGAAACCACCATGGTATCCGGCTTGATGATGCCAGCCTTCTGCGCGGCGATCTTGGCGAGCGTATCGCCCAGAAGGTCTGTGTGATCCATGCTGATGGAGGCAATAACCTCCATCAGCGTGGTGGTGATGACGTTGGTGGCGTCCAGAAGGCCGCCGCAGCCCACTTCCAGCGTCACGATGTCGCAATGCTTTTCCTTAAAATAAAGAAACGCCAGGGCGGTCTCTATCTCAAAGACAGTGGGGCTGGGAAGGCCCGCTTTCTGCATATCCTCGGCAGCGGCGGCAATGTCCGTCACGTGGCGGGCAAGCGACTCTTTTTCGATGTACTCCCCGTCCACCTGAATGCGCTCCCGGTAGGAAAACAGCGTGGGAGAGATGTAGCGTCCGGTACGGTAGCCCGCGCCGGACAGGATCGTGGAAAGATAGGCCAAGACCGATCCTTTTCCGTTGGTACCGGAAATGTGAATGAACTTTAACTCGTTCTGAGGATCGCCCAGACGATGCAGCAGTTCTCTCATGCTCTCCAAGCCAAGCACACTTCCGTATTTGGAAACTTCGTCCAAATATACTCTTGCTTCTTTGTAATTCATACTGCTCCTTACCGGAGGCGGTCAGCCGCCTCCGAACGTAGTTAAGATGCATTATATTCCCGCCATCGCATTCCTGCAATCATTTCCTGCATTTTTTCACCGTTTATTTTTAAGAATATCGTCGAATTCGGATTAAAAAAACCGAATTTGCAAGATTACGTGCAGATTCTAATGCTTTAGCGCACGCCCCGCACCCTTTTCACCTCTTTTGCAGGAAAAAGGCGAAGCAGAAAACGCTGCTTCGCCTTAGAGGGTTCGCCATTTGAAATTCTTCACACATTCCGAAAAGCAGGAGACCGCTCAGCGGTAATGCTCAAGCAAATTCTTGTAGAAATCGACCGCCAAGTGGAGCTTAGTGGAAGTCGAGATACAGGGTATTGTCCGTGCTCTCCACCACGTCCATCTCAAAGACCCAGCGCGCGGCCTTGGTGAAAAGCGTCTTTTTCAGCCCCTTGAGGCTCTTGGTGCCGCCCTTTTTCACAAGATCCGTACCCTGAGAAATGCCGCATCTCGAGATCGCGGCCGAGGCGAAATCAGTTGGATCGAGCCCTCTCTTCTCCGCCTCGTCCGTCAAAAGGTAGAGCCAGAAGGCGCGGTGCTCCAAAAGCTTTCGGATTTCGACCACAAGCGGGTTTTTGATCTTTGCTTCATTGATGATTTTTGACATTGTTCTTTTCTCCCTCTTCACATTTCACAGAAAGCATTACGCAAATCCGTTCCTATTGTGGCCCGAGCCGCGAAAATGCCAAGAGGAATCCCTTTCCGGTCCATCGAGAGCCGTTTTCACCGTGAGCAGCGCGAGTTCTCATTGCCGTGAAAATTATCCCTCCCGCCGCGGAAAGTGCTTTGCACAGCGCGCTCCGATGCGGTATAATAGATAAGTTCGTTCGCCCATCTACGGGCAGACGTCCGATATTCTCACAGATCCCGCCGGACGCAGCACGCTGCGTCCGGCCATCGAAAGGAACCTTCTATGGACATCATTCAAACGCTTGCGCAGGAGCTTGACAAAAATCCGCAGCACGTGAAAAACGTTGTGCAGCTTCTGGACGAGGGCAATACCATTCCCTTTATCGCCCGCTACCGCAAGGAGCTGCACGGTGCGATGGACGACACATCGCTGCGCACGCTCGAAGAGCGGCTTCAATATCTGCGCGGCCTTGCAGAGCGCCGCGAGACGGTAAAAAAATCCATCAGCGAGCAGGGCAAGCTCACAGACGAGCTCGCCGCCGCCATCGACAATGCCAAAACGCTTGCCGAGGTAGAAGACCTCTACCGCCCCTATAAGCAAAAGCGCCGCACCCGCGCGACCGCCGCGCGGGAGAAGGGGCTTGAGCCGCTTGCATCGCTGCTCTTTGCGCAGGAGCGCGGCTGTCCCCGCCCTGAAGACGCCGCGCGCGATTTTATCGACCCGGAAAAGGGCGTGGAAACGCTCGCCGACGCCTTACAGGGCGCGAACGACATCATTGCCGAGTGGATCAGCGACAATGCCGCCATTCGCGGCTCGCTGCGCGAGATGCTGGAAAAGCGCGGGACGCTGCGCTCGCTCGCCGCGACGGAGGAGGACAGTGTCTACCGCCTGTACTACGATTTCGAGCAGCCGCTCTCCCGCTTGCAGGGACACCAGATCCTTGCCATCAACCGCGGCGAAAAGGAGAAAATGCTCAGCGCAACCGTCTTGCTCGACCGCGAGCAGGCGCTGCCGCTGCTGCGCCGCGCCGTGGTGAAGCCCGGCTCTGCCGCCATGGATTTCGTCAAAGCCGCCGCCGAGGACGCTTACGACCGCCTCATCTATCCCTCGCTCGAGCGCGAGATGCGCGCTTCGCTCACAGAACGGGCAGACGAGGGCGCTATCGGTCAGTTTGCGCTGAATCTGAAGCCCCTTTTGATGCAGCCGCCGGTCAAGGGCAAGGTCACGATGGGGCTTGATCCCGGCTACCGCATGGGCTGCAAGGTCGCGGTCGTGGACGGCACGGGTAAGGTGCTCGATACCGCCGTGGTCTACCCCACCTACGGCGAGCGGCAAAAAGGTGAGGCTATCGCCGCACTACTCAAGCTCATCAGAAAGCATGGCGTGGAGCATATCGCCATCGGCAACGGCACTGCCAGCCGCGAGACAGAGCAGATGGCCGTGGAGCTGATCCGTCAGGCAAGCGCGTCCGGCGCGCATGTGAGCTACATGATCGTTTCCGAGGCAGGTGCGTCGGTTTACTCGGCAAGCAAGCTCGCCGCCGAGGGAGTTCCCGCAGTACGACGTGAACCTCCGCTCGGCGGTGTCGATCGCGCGGCGCTTGCAGGACCCGCTCGCCGAGCTTGTAAAGATCGACCCCAAGGCCATCGGCGTGGGGCAGTACCAGCACGACATGCCGCAAAAGCAGCTCGACGATGCGCTCTGCGGCGTGGTGGAGGACTGCGTCAACGCCGTCGGCGTGGACATCAACACCGCCTCGCCGTCGCTTTTGCAGCGCGTTTCCGGTCTGAACGCGACCACAGCGAAAAATGTTGTCGCCTATCGCGAGGAAAACGGTGCGTTCACCTCTCGCGCTCAGATCAAAAAAGTGCCGAAACTCGGCCCCAAGGCCTTTCAGCAGTGCGCGGGCTTTTTGCGCGTACCGGAGAGCAAAAGCGTTCTCGACAATACCGCCGTCCACCCCGAGAGCTACGAGGCCGCAAAAGCGCTGCTTGCGCTCTCAGGATACACGCTCGCAGATGTGAAGGAGGGCCGCATTTCCGATCTGCCGGAGCGCATCAAGTCCTACGGCGAGGGAAAGGCGGCGGCAGAGATCGGCGTGGGCGTACCCACGCTGCGCGACATCGTAAGTGAGCTTTTAAAGCCCGGCCGCGACGTGCGCGACGAGCTGCCCAAGCCCATTTTGCGCACCGATGTGCTGGAAATGAAGGATCTGACGCCCGGCATGGTACTCACCGGCACGGTGCGCAATGTCATCGACTTCGGCGTGTTTGTAGACATCGGCGTACACCAGGACGGTCTCGTTCACATCTCGCAGGTGGCGGACAAGTTCATCAAGCACCCCTCCGAGGTCGTCTCCGTGGGTGATGTTGTGAAGGTCGTGGTGCTCGAGGTAGACGAGAAGAAAAAGCGCATCAGTCTCAGCATGAAGCAGGCATGACATTATTCCAGGATCGTGGCAGCATCAGGGCATCAAAAAAGTCCGCAATCTGATCGATTGCGGACTTTTTAAGTCTTGAACAACAACTGCTGAATCTAACAGGGACAGCGTTTTCCTTTCGCTGCTCTCTGCTGAAACGCTGCAGCAAGGCGGAAGCTGTTATTCCCCCATCTCATCGTCAAAGTAAAGTCTCATGCCGCATTTCTGGCACGTTCCGGCTTCCTTCGCCCAATAAACGCCGCGGAAGTACTTTCCGCAGTGCGGGCAGCGGTTTGTGGCGATCAGCAGCGCCATAATGGGCAGAAACAGCAGAACGGAGAGATTCATCAGGTTGGTCGCTTTCGTCACGACACTGGCCAAAAACAGCATCGCATTTGCAATGACCAGAACAAGTACCATTTTGTTTCTGACTCTGCTCACACCGCTTTTCTTCATATTCGTTACCTCCACGATTTCCGACATAATCGATTTATTATATCATCGGATCATGTTTTTAGCAAGGAACAGTTCATTGCAGCAAACCAGAAATTATGTATTCCGCTCTCTTCTCTTTTTTGCGGCCACAAATCCAATCAAGAACGCCAGATTCATAAAAAGCACAATGATGCTTCCTTCGATTTTACAGTTGCCGCCGGACAGAATCGGATTGCCGTGAATCGTCATATCAAACAAGTGAGGATAATCTTCCGCCAGAGAGACTCCTCCCAGAATGATCGCGCCCACACCGTTCCACAAAAAATGGATCACGATCGGCGCGATCAAGGAACCCGTGTATTCCAAAACCACCGTCATAAAAAGGCTCATTGTGATGACATTGAGCACAGGAAGGATCCCTGCCTCAAACGCGCCGCCGTGCGCAAATGTAAATAAGCCCGTAGATACGATAATCGCGGCGGCGATGCTGCCGTTACTTTTTATCATCTGGTATAAATAGCCGCGAACCAGCATTTCCTGCATAGCGGTATTGAGAAGAGCCGAAATCAGCCACAACCACAGCATAGCGATTTGATTTTTGCCTTCTATCTGTACAACTCCGATAATAGACAAGATGCCAACAGATGCCCCCAGCCAAATCGTCCCTGTTACGCCGCCCAATATGACGTTATAAACAGGCTTTCCGGTCAGATGCAATCGTATCTTTTTCCGATCTGCCAGCCAGAAAATAAGTGTGATCGCAATAACGGACAAAAGCGGGATCAGTTCTGCCCAAAATCTCCAGATTACCGCACTTGCGGTATCCGGTATCGGGATAACCGATACGCATATGGCCCAACCCACAAAAAAGATGATCGTCTTTATTGATACCGATAGAACTTTTTTCATACAATACACTTCCCTGTCCAATTCAAACATCAATGTGTCAACGCAAAAAGCCCGCCGCAATTTGACTAAAATCACGGCGGGACTTATGGTGGAGGCGGCGGGAGTCGAACCCGCGTCCGAAAGCACTTTAACAGGACTTTCTCCGGGCGCAGCCAAGATTTAAATATTCCCTCCGCGCAAGGACACCTGACAGACCTTACGCTTCAGTAGAGTCATGATGCGTGGGCAGGTCAACTCTTTCCCGCCTCACGGACGCCACGTTTACGACGCCTTCCCCGGCCCGTGGCCTCTCCGGTTCAGACGGCCGCCTACTTAGGCAGCGAGAGCAACTTCGTTGTTGTTCTTTAATTTATAAGTTACCCGTTTTATAGAGGTCAGGCGCCTCTGCCCGCTTATCCTGCCTCCACACCCCCGTCGAAACCGGTACGCCCCCATGTGAGCGGCGCACGACAAGTGCGCCGCGAATACGGAAAACCCGTCAGGTATGCGAAAGCAAAAGGAAATGAAATTACATCTTCTCCGGTGCAGGATAGTCAACGCCCTGCGTATCCACGCGGATGGACTTGATGACCTGCGGCTTTTTCGGCATGTCGTTGAACATGTTGCGGTTCACGCGCGAAATGTCCACCGCGGCCTGCGCGTTCTCGGTGATCTTGCCGAAGGCGGCATACTGACCGTCGAGGTGCGGCGCGTCGGCCACCATGATGAAGAACTGGCTGCCCGCGCTGTCGGGGATCATCGTGCGTGCCATGGAGAGAACGCCCAGCGTGTGCTTGAGATCGTTCTTGAAGCCGTTGGCGGAAAATTCGCCCTTGATCTCATAGCCGGGGCCGCCCGTGCCGTTGCCGTCCGGGTCGCCGCCCTGGATCATAAAACCGGGGATAACGCGGTGAAACACCACACCATCGTAAAAGCCGGAATTTGCCAGCGCGATGAAGTTGTTGACGGTGTTGGGCGCAAGCTCGGGATAGAGCTCACCGCTCATCACCGCGCCGCTTTCCATTTCAATGGTCACAATAGGATTTGCCATCTTTCTTCTCCTTATCTCCGCGCCTTCATCGCGCGGTCCATCTCGCGCTTTGCGTCGCGTCTTGCGGCGTCCTCGCGCTTGTCGTAGTTTTTCTTGCCCTTACACACGCCGACCTCGATCTTCACGCGCGCGTCCTTGAAGTAGACGCTCAGCGGGACGAGCGCGTAGCCGTCCTGCTTGACGAGCGCGTAAAGCTTATTGATCTCGCGCTTGTGCAGCAGGAGTTTTTTCGGCCGATCCGGGTCGTGGTTGAAGATATTGCCCTTATCGTAGGGGGAAATGTGCATCGAGAGGACATTTGCCTCGCCGTTTTTGATGATGACATAGCTGTCCTTCAAATTCAGCGTTCCGGCGCGGATGGACTTGACCTCCGTGCCCTTGAGCTCGATGCCCGCCTCATAGCGCTCTTCGACAAAATAATCGTGGAACGCTTTGCGGTTCTGTGCCACGACCTTGATTCCCTTTTTCTCCGCCACGGCACATCGCCTCCTTTGCGTTCGGATAGTAGTTTAGCATACTTTTTTGCCCAGCACAAGGGCTGTCACAAAAACGTAACAAACGAAAAATCGTCCCGCCCATCTCCATTCTGCCCGCTTACTTTATTTTATAGTAGAATTCCTCCCGCCGCCGTGCTATAATTTTAATATCTATATCATGCTCTGGCGGCGTCCTGCCGCACTGAGGAGGCAGTTTTACCATGGATCTGACCGAACGCAGACTTTCCCGCAAGACGATCTACGAGGGAAAGATCTTACATATTTACCGCGACGACGTGCTCCTGCCGAACGGCAGAAAAAGCGTGCGCGAGGTCGCCGATCACCCCGGCGGCGTCGCGATCGTCGCCCTCGACGAAAACGACAATATACTCACCGTGAAGCAGTACCGCTATGTTTTTTCCCGTGTGCTTGAGGAGATCCCTGCTGGAAAATTAGAGCGCGGTGAAGACCCGCGCGAGGCCGCAATACGCGAATTGAAAGAAGAGACCGGTGCGACGCCCGCCCGAATGATCGACCTCGGCAAGCTCCTTGTCTCCCCCGGCTGTTACAGCGAGGTACTGCACCTGTACCTTGCCGAGGGGCTCGCCTTCGGCGCGCAGCATCCGGACGAGGACGAATTTTTAGAGCTTTGCCGCACGCCGTTTTCCGAAATGCTCGCGCGCGTCATGCGCGGCGACATTGAGGACGCAAAGACCGTCTGCGGTATTCTGAAGGTACACGCCCTGCGCGCGGCACAAAAAGAGAAAGAGGAGAATGAAAACTGATGGAACAGAAAAAGACTGTCCTTATCGTGGAGGACGAAAAGAACATTGTGGATATTATCCGTTTCAACCTCCAGCGCACGGGATATGATACGCTGGAGGCTTACGACGGCGAGGCAGGTCTCGCCATGGCGCGCGAAAAAAAGCCCGACCTCATTCTGCTCGACGTGATGATGCCCAAGATGATGGGCTTTGATGTCTGCCGCGCCCTGCGCGAAGAGGGGGATAACGTCCCCGTCATCATTCTGACCGCGCGCGAAGAGGAGGAGGACAAGATTCTCGGCCTTGAGATCGGCGCAGACGACTATATCACCAAGCCTTTTTCCATGCGTGAGCTGCTCGCGCGCGTCAAGGCAAACATTCGCCGCACGGCGATGCTCTCCGCGCCCGCCGCGGAGGACAGTGCCATGAGCGCCGGCGGCGGCATCACCATCAACACCGACAGCTTTCAGGTGCGCAAAAACGGTGTCCCCATCGACCTCACGCAGCGCGAGTACGAGCTTTTGACATTCCTCGCAAGCCACCCCGGCAAGGTTTTCTCGCGTGTCGACCTCATGGAACAGGTCTGGAACTACGGCTACGTCGGCGACGATGCGCGCACGGTGGACGTCACCGTCCGCCGCCTGCGGGAAAAGATCGAGGATAACCCCGCTTCGCCCGTTTACATTCTCACGCGCCGCGGCGTGGGCTATTACTTCTCCGCGCAAGCGTAAATTGCGCGCACTCTTCGGGGAAAGGAGTTTCCTGCTATGTTCCGCAGCCTGCACATGAAACTCGTGATGATCATGCTGCTGCTCGTCACCTCGCTGATGGCGGTGGTGGGCGCATTTTTGATGACCAGCGTCACGAATTTCTACATTGATGATTTTTATGCGCAGATGAGCGAGGTGTTCGGCGAATCCAATGCCGCGTTTGTCAGCTCTTTGCGCGAAGAGGCCGCGCAGGAGGACGGCGCTGTGCGCCTGCAAGCCATGCTTGAGGCCTACTCCGGCACGCTGAGCATCGACTCGCGCAACCGCAACTACTACATTCTCGATGGCCGCAGCGGCGAAGTGCTCTCCTCAAGCAACGACGATGGCGAGCTTTTGGAGCAGACGGAAAATATCCTCACCGCGCGCAACGGAGAGGTCGGCGACCACAGTGACCTTGCCGCAAGCTATATGGACGTCGCCATTCCCATCTCCGGCGGCGACAACAGCTTCATCATTTATATCCGCGACAGCCGCACCACCGTCTCGTCGCTGAACTCTGAGCTGCTGTTCATTATCCTGCAAGCACTACTCGTCGGCCTTCTCGTATCTGTGCTTTTGTCATTCCTGCTCGCCAAAACCATGATCGACCCCATCGAAAAGCTGACCGAGGGTGCCGAACGCATTGCGACCGGTGACTTCAATGAAACGCTTTCCGTCGAATCGACGGACGAGATCGGCGTTCTGACCACCACGTTCAACGACATGGCGTCCGTGCTGCACTCTACGCTGGAGGCCGTGGAAAACGAACGCAACAAGCTTGATACCCTTTTTCTCCACATGAGCGACGGCGTGGTCGCCTATGACGGCAGCGGCCGCCTCATTCACTGCAATCCCGCCGCCTGCGAGCTTTTGAACCGCACGGCGGACGAATGCGTTTACAGCGAGCTCTTCGAGTCCATCTGCCCGTTTTCCCATGTCATCACCATGCAGCGCAGCGACTATGTGGAAGGGGAACTTTCCGTCGGCGAGCGCAGCGTGGAGCTTTACTTTGCGCCTTTTTCCGACGAGGAAAGCGGCGGCGTTCTGATCGTGCTGCATGACGTGACCGAGCAGCGCAAAACCGAGGAGCGCCGCAAGGAGTTCGTTGCCAACGTTTCCCACGAGCTGCGAACCCCCCTCACCAATGTCCGCTCTTATGCCGAGACCATTCGGGAGGCGGGCGATGATCTCAGCCGCGAGACAGAGAATGACTTTCTCGACGTTGTCATCAGCGAAACGGATCGCATGACCCACATCGTGCAGGATCTTCTGACGCTCTCGCGCCTTGACTCCGGACGCAGCGAAATGAACATGGCGCGTTTCCCCTTCTCCGCCGCCATCGATGCCGTTCTCCGCTCGACCGAACTGGAAGCGCGCCGCCACAAGCACGCGCTCACGCACGATTACAGTGAAACTCTGCCGCTCATCATGGGCGACCGCGGCCGCATCGAGCAGGTCATGCTCAATGTCCTCAGCAATGCCGTGAAGTACACGCCCGACGGCGGCCATATCCGCGTCACCGCCGGCAGCGAGGGCGAAACCGTCTGGATGGAAGTCGCGGACGACGGCATCGGCATTCCCGAGGCCGACCGCTCCCGCATTTTCGAGCGTTTCTACCGCGTCGACAAGGCGCGCTCGCGCGAATCCGGCGGCACGGGTCTCGGCCTTTCCATCGCAACGGAGATCGTGCAGCGCCACCATGGCACGCTCACGCTCGTTGACCGCCCCGGTCCCGGCACGACGGTAAGACTGGAGCTTCCCATCACGCAGCCCATCGGCGGGGAGGAAAGCCATGAATAAGAACGCCAATTCGGTGCGCCACCTGCAAAATGCCGCAATTGCCGTCTTGACCGTTTCCGCCGTGTTTCTTCTCGTCCAGACGCCGCTTGTCGGCGACCTTGCAGGAAAGACGCCCTATGAGCTTGCACAGGACTGGCTCGCGGGCGACACATCGGCGGAAACCAGCGTCGCCACCGATCTGACAGAGCTTGCCCTCCCTGTGCGCGTAGCGTTTACGAACGAATACGCCCGCTACGGACTCAGCGCCATCACAACGCTTGACGCTGATTTTGAGCTTGCCGGTGCGTTTTTCAGCGAGGCGCTCGATTCCGCCGGCGTCTATGAGGCGTGCAGCGGGGAGAAGCTCCTCGCCGCGCTGCATGCCAGCAGCATCTATCTCGACCTGGAAACGCCGACGCCGCTCAATGTTCTCAGTAAAATCCTCGGTGTCGCCGACGCGCCGGAATCGTCGCTCATGCACGTCACCCGTCTGCTGCTCTGCCCTGCAGAAAGCGGTACAACGCTCTATTTGCAGGATACGGATCAGGGCTTTTTCTTCAGCAAAACAAGCGTGAGCAGCTCCGCGCTGCGCGAAGCGCTCGCTGCGCTCGACGGCAACGGAACCGATTTTGCTTTCTCTCTCTCCGGTGATTTTGCCAAACTCTCGCCCTACACGCTCATCTTCAGCGATCCGCCGCAGCGCTACGTGCTCTCCGCAAGCAATGCGCTCACCGATCAGGCAGCGTTTCTGCGCCTTGCCGAATTCAACCCTCATACGGAAAGCGGTTACACCGATTCCTCCGGCAACACCGTCATCAAGGAGGTCTACGGCACGCTGCGCATTCCGCCAGACGGCACTGTCACCTATCAGGGTGCAGACAGTGCCGAAGCCGACTCGATCTACTATGTTGCCGCCGCTTCAGCCGGAAAACCTACCCCGCTTGAAGCCATCGCAGGCGCACAGCGTCTGGTCTTTACGCTGCTGCGCGACACCATCGGCGATGCAGAGCTGTATTTGAGCGGCTACGAAGGCGGCAGCAAAAGCTGTACCGTCACCTTTGACTATGCCGTAAACGGCACACCGCTGCGCTTCTCTGACGGTACCCATGCCGCCAGCGTCACGATCGAAGGACAGACCATCACGGAGTTTTCCCTCCACTGCCGCAGCTATACCCTCACCGATTCTCCCGCGCTGCTGCTGCCCATTCGGCAGGCCGCGGCCATTGCAGTCAACAAATACCTCAACGCCGAGCTGCGTGTCTGCTACGATGAGCGCGGCACAGACACGGTCGGCGTCGGCTGGTTTGCCGACTGACTCTCTGAGAAAGGACGCCCGAACATGAGAACCTCGCGGCTCAAAAACATCGTCATCGTCATTCTGCTGCTTGTCAATGTGTTTCTCCTCGTTCTGCTGCTCAGCCGCCGCGCAGAGGAGCGCGGTGCGAACGAGCGCCGCATCGAGCAGCTCTGCGAGCTTTTCGAGCGCAGCGGTGTTACCTTTGACCGCGCGCTGCTGCCGGAGGTAAGTTCGCCCCTTTCCCTTTCCTTTGAGCGTGACCCTGCGCGCGAAGCCGACTTTGCCTCTGCCCTGCTCGGCAGTGCCGAGCGCAGCGACTCCGGCGGCGTGAGCCGCTTTACGGGCGAATTGGGATCCTGTTCCATTCGTTCCGGCGGCACAGTTGACGCGCTGCTCTCCCGCCCCGTTGAAGATCCGGAAATCTTTGCCCACCAGCTCTTCAAATCCTTTGGCTACGCCCAACTGCCCTCTCAGCTCTCCGATGGCAGCGGCAGCATCACAGGGGTACGCAGCACAGACGGCCTGCTTATTTTCAACGCCGCGCTGACGCTCACTTTTTCCGACGGCGCGCTTACCGGCGTTTCCGGCACGTTTCTGCCGGAGCTTACCGAAGGCCGCCGCATTGACGGCATCGACGCGGTCGATGCGCTCGTGCGCTTTCTTGATTATTGCAGCACCTCCGGCGTTGTGTGTACAGAAATCTGCGCGCTCGACACGGGATACCTGCTCCAGTCGTCCGCCGCTTCTCCGCTGCGGCTGCAAAGCGTATGGCGTATCTCCACGGACGTCAATCGCTATTATGTAAACTGCAAAACCGGCGAGATCACGAAAGAATAGAATCTTTTTTCCCGCATTTCCAATTTCTTACCGCGCAGCATTGCTTTTTCTGTTTTTTTTGGTATACTGTAGATGTATTATGTGAATACCATAAACAGACGGTTCTTTTCCTGCTGTTTTTCCAAGTTATAAATAGAAGTCTCACCCTCTCTTGCTAAGGAGTTTTTATGACGAAATACATCGTTCAGGGCGGTCACCCGCTCTTTGGTGAAGTGCGCATCAGCGGCGCAAAAAATGCCGCGGTCGCCATCATTCCCGCCGCTCTTCTGGTCGACGGCGTCTGCCGCATTGAAAATATTCCCCAGATCTCCGACGTGACCGCGCTGCTCAAGATTCTGGAGCAGCTCGGCGCGAATGTCCGTTTTCTCAACCGCAGCAGCGTCGAAATCGACTGCCGCCACATTTCCACCACGCAGGTCTCGCAAGAGCTTGCCCACAAGATCCGCGCCTCCTACTATCTCATTGGCGCGCTGCTCGGCCGCTTCGGCGAGGCGGAGGTCTCCATGCCCGGCGGCTGCAACTTTGGCGGTGTTCGCCCGATTGACCAGCACGTCAAGGGTTTTGTTGCCATGGGCGCTGAGGTACGCGAGGGCGACTTTATCTGCGCCAAGGCCGAAGGCGGGCGCATGAAGGGCGCGAACATTTATCTCGACGTGGTCTCCGTCGGTGCAACGATGAACATTATGATGGCCGCCGTGCTCGCCGAGGGCACCACTGTCATTGAAAATGCCGCCAAGGAACCGCACATCGTTGACCTTGCCAACTTCTTAAACTCCATGGGTGCTGACGTCAAGGGTGCCGGTACCGACACCATTCGTATCTTCGGCGTGGACAAGCTGCACGGCGGCAGCTACGCCATCATTCCCGACCAGATCGAAGCCGGCACCTACATGGCGGCCGTCGCCGCCTGCGGCGGTCAGGTTCTCGTGCGCGGCATTATCCCCAAGCACATGGACTGCATCACTGCCAAGCTTCAGGAGATGGGTGTGCAGGTCGAAGAGCAGGACGACACGCTGCTCGTACGCCGCTCGGGCAAGCTCCATCGTGCCAACGTCAAGACGCTTCCCTACCCCGGCTTTCCGACAGATATGCAGCCGCAGATCACTGTGGCGCTCTGCCTTGCCGAGGGGACGAGCATGGTCACCGAGGGCGTGTGGGACAATCGCTACCGCTATGTCGGCGAGTTGACGCGCATGGGCGCGCAGATCCGCGTTGAAGGCCGCAGCGCTGTTGTCGAGGGTGTTGAGCATTTGAATGCCGCCAGCGTGCAGGCCTATGATCTGCGTGCCGGCGCTGCAATGGTCATCGCCGCTCTGGCCGCCGAAGGCACGAGTGAAGTTTCAAATGTCCACTATATTGAGCGCGGCTATGAGGACATCATCGAAAAGCTCCGCAGCATCGGCGCACAGATTGAAAGCGTCGAGTGTGAAGAAGTCGTCGAGACCCGCCAGATCGGCTGAACAACCGACCAAAAGCGCCCTGCCGCAAGGCAAGGCGCTTTTTTCTTGAAAGAGAGCATTTTTATGTACTTGGAGATCTATTCCGAACTGCCGCAGCAGCTGCTCACCATGGCGGAAACGCCCGCGATGCAGCGGCTGAAGCACGTCGGCATGCACTGCGGCTGCGAATACACGGCATATCCCATCTACCGTGACGCGCTCGCGCCGTATTCGTGCTATACGCACTCGCTCGGCACAGCGGCCATCGTCTGGCACTTTACACACGATGTCAAGCAGGCTGCCGCAGGGCTGCTGCACGACATTGCGACCCCAGCCTTTGCCCATGCGGTCGACTTTCTGAACGGCGACCATCTGCGGCAGGAATCGACGGAGGATCGTACACGTGCGATCATCGGCGCTTCACCGGAGCTGACGGCACTGCTTTCTGAAAATGGCCTGACACTCGACGATGTTGCCGACTACCACCGCTACCCCATCGCCGACAATGATTCGCCCCGCCTCTCCGCCGACCGGCTTGAATACACGCTCGGCAATGCGCACCTCGTCTTTCACTGCCCGAAAGAAAAACTGAAACACATCTTCGACGATCTTTTCATCGGCAAAAATGAAGACGGCGAAGATGAACTCTGCTTTGCCCACGCCGCGCAGGCCGACGCCTTCACCCGCCTTGCCTTGCGGCAGTCGGAGTGGTTCGTCTCCGACGACGACCGCTTCAGCATGCAGGCGCTGGCCGACATTTTGCGTAAGGCACAGCAACGCGGCGTATTGACGGTGGATGACCTCTACCTTGACGAGCCGCATGTCATCAGCCTGCTTCTCTCGGACCCGGTCATTGCCGCGCATTGGCAGGACTACCGCTGCATTGTCGGCACGCAAAGCGGCCCAAATCCGCCTGAGGACGTTTATGCCGTCAGGATCGCTGCAAAAAAGCGCAGCATCGATCCGTTGGTACAAGCAGAAAACGGGCTGCGGCGCTTCACAGCCATCAGCACCGACTACGCAGCAAGACTATGTACTTTCCGCGCAGATGATTTCGACCGCTGGGTCTGGGCAAGATTCGAATAAGGAAAACCGGTGCAGCCACTTTTGGCTGCACCGGTTTTTTGATCGCAGCAAGCAAAAAGAGCAGCAGGTCTTACGACCTGCTGCTCTTTATTCAGTCTTTGGGTGACCCTCGATGGATCAATTAGACCTCAGTCTCGATGACAACACCGGAACCGACGGTACGGCCGCCCTCGCGGATAGCGAAGCGGAGGCCCTTCTCGATAGCGATCGGGGTAATCAGCTCGACCTTCATGTCGACGTTATCGCCGGGCATGCACATCTCGGTGCCCT
>ERZ1106976.830-NODE-830-length-33791-cov-5.004091_pt1 | contig 33791 bp, 27 predicted proteins | sample MGYA00403687_ERZ1106976 | MGnify/ENA primary metagenome ERZ1106976 (study PRJEB35170, sample SAMEA104062446) | human gut metagenome | biome: human gut; feature: human-associated habitat; material: faeces | place: Denmark | collected 2013-02-22 ... | reverse complement strand
TAGAAGAACTCACAGACGAAGCATTGGCTCCGCTTGAATCTGCTGCTTTATATTGAGAAGTGGAGGCTTCGGCAGAGACCGCTTCCGCATTTTCTTTGGAAGCAGAGTTAACCGAGGCTTTTTCGATATGCTTCTCTATTAGGTCTGTGGAAATAGCCGAAGGTGAAAATTCGAGGTTGGAAATTATTGCTCTAATTTCATCGCTACCGATAGTGTCTAAGCAATATTTCTTGCCTGAAAATTCATCTCTTCCGTTATAGATTTTTGCCAAGCTATCGGCGTTCTCAAAATCAACAAACGCAATGCGTTTATTGATTTCCACATTGAACTCTCCAGCAAATAGAGCATTGAGCATTTCAGAATACTTTAATTTTTGCTCAGGGGCCATATTTGATTGGAATAAAGCCTCAAAGACCTGTTCTCTCAATATTTCACGTCTCGATACAGTTGTAATCTTTTCAGTTGCGCCAAATATTTCGCGAGCGAGCGCTTCAAGTACAGAAGCCTGTTCAACTGCATGTCCCCATATCTCGTCGCCCTCAAGTTTGAATGCATTTTCGCTATTGGAATAGGTCTTCACCTCCACAATATCGACAATAGCCTCGTCCGTTTTGGGATTCAATCTGAGACCTATTAAATCGGGCAAGGTTCTTTCTTCTCTATCAGAAAGCCATTCTTTTGCCATTTGTGTATCCAAGCCCACCAAAAGTGCATCGGGGTGCTTATGCTTGTAGTGGATAGCTGAAATTGCAATGCCTAAACTACCTTTCCCATGATTCGTATCAAAAATCCTGTTAGAAGTATGGGACGCAATACTTAGCAGACCGTCATCGTTTATTTCTCTGATAGCTTGAATGATTTCCTTGATACCATCTGCTTGTGGAATATAATTTCCTAATTCCTTAATCAGCGTTTCGTAGCCAAGAATAAACTTATGGCAGTTACTCGAATAAATACCAATTGAGCGATAATCATTTTCCTTATAATATAGCTTTTCGCTCGCTGCACGAAGAGACACATCCCATGTTTTTAAGCTTTGGTCCAAAATTATTAACCAATCTGCTCTTTTCAAAAATGCATTATACGTATCTATTTTGAGGGGAGTATTGAAATACGTTGCGGTGTGACTAAAAGCGGATGGGTGCTCGTTTAGCTTTTCAATAATACTTGAATAAACGCTAAATATACTACCCTCGCTTGCCGGTCTAATTTCAACATTATCCTCCAAGGGATTGTATTTGTAAATTTTGGGAACACACAAGGGATGAATATGAACTCGTCGGTTATTTTGTGCTGTTTCTATTTTCACCTCATTAGGGTCGAAAATTATTAGCATGTGCTGCTCGTAGGAAAGATCATCAAGAATTTTTGAGTAGTTCTTCTTCTGATCAACAATACGGAGCTTAAAATTCAAGGAGCGCTTGCCCTTGTATTTTCCAAGCATTCCGTCGTTAAGTGAATCATCATCAATTTCCACCCAATCACCGGAAGCCTCCTTGGTTCTGTAAATAGAAATATCAATTCCTTCAATGTGGAAATCTCTATCACTATTTAACAGCTTGAGCATAGATACAATAGTTTCTACTGATGGAGGATCTACAACGCATATTTTAAGCATCATACCAGCATGAGGATATAGGCAAAGATAGCGAATTATAGCTTCCTTAAGCGCATCTATGCCACTTTCACTCTGATTGATCTGCTTTTTCGTTGAATATACGGGGAGTGAGCCAATTCTACCTGCTAATGGTAAAAAGGCTGCAGTTCCATTTGTTATTGTCGAGGGCAAAAGAATAACCGACAGGGGATCAGGAATATCCTCAGCCTTTCGAATGATGAACGCTTTATCACTATCATCTAAATAAGTTTCCTCTGTTTCATTTACGCCCTTGCTTGACAGAATCTCTTTACCCAATTCAACATACTTCCATAAATACATAGGATTCAAAGGAGTGGGAATAGCATGATATTCTGATTCACCGACAACAAAGACATAGTCCAACGACATAACGGTATTTATAATTGCCTTTGCATTAGACGGAGCAATTTGCCAGATCTTCGGGAAATCATCATTGATAGCCGCTAAAAGCTTTTCATACGCCTTTATATATTCAGCAAACTCCTTGTGCTTTGCCAAAACCTGAAGCATTGGAACATCCTGCAATCTTTGACGATAAGGAATCAACACGGATCTGGCCTTCAAGAAAGCTCTCAAGCATACGGAAATAGATTCACCGTCTGAAACCATTGTGCTGATTCTTGAAAGGTTTTCCCATACGGTATCAAGATAATCTCTCTTTAGATCAAGCGATTCATACTTTACACTGTTTTTAATTGCCTCGTCGGGAGTTTCAACGTTCGTATATATTACAGAGCCATAGCTATCATCTGTTGCAAATTGACTTGCTATTTTTTCGGTTGTTGGTTCAACCTTAAACTGCATCTTGGCGTTGTCCACATCTACATCAATTCGTTCGCTCTTAGCGGTATTTTGACGATTATCCACCCTGGTTTCCAATTCATCCAAAATGTCATCGATTTTTTGAGGATTATCATCAAATATAAGCTGAGCTGCAACTGATGTAGGTCTAACGACCGGAGTCTTAGTGCGTTTGGGCTTGTCATGATTATCCGGGCGATTATTCTCTTTGACGGCCTTTAAGCATTCTTCTATATCCTCCACATCCATTTCCTTTAAAAGCTCAACATTTCGAGTTTTGTAATACCCTAAAATGAGACGAGGGATGCTTTTATTAGAGGTGCTTTTTGCGTAATAATTTGTAATGCTTTGGCGCTCTGCCTGTTCCAGATTTCCGATACGCTCAACAATTGCATGATTTCTCCTGATTTTTGCCACAAAATCATCTGTGGAAGGATTTTTGCTATCCAAATTTTTGTCAGCGCATAGTCCCAACATATAGAACTTATTCTTAAGCACGGTCGGTAAATCTGCCGGATCAGCTTCATTTAAAGCCTCAAGATATTCAATAACACGCTCGAAACTTAGGATACTTTGAATGCTTTTTCTCTTTAATGCAGAAATAAGAGAATCAATGACTGCATTGGAGTTAGTAAGCGCATTCTGAACATATTTGCAGCTATTGGTATATAAGGTGGAGAGATTTATTTCATCAAACCACCTTAGGGAAGAAAGTTTTTCTAATTCGGCTCTCTTTACTATAAGAATTCGAAAAACGTCTTCGTTACCGCTATTTCTTGAATCTTCAGCAGCCTCTACTGTATAGCTGTAGGTTAAATTATCGACATTCGGCAATGAGACTGCAAGGGCATCCTGTGCTTCCCTTGAAAAGCCAAGAAAGTATAATTCGAGTTGTCTTGTAGAGTTTAAACCTTCAGCAAATCGAACGTAATCAAAATCGGGAATATTGATTAAGGATACGCCGTACTGCATGGCCTTTGCTCGCTCGTTCACAAGACTTGTAATGATTTGCGTTAATAATTTTTTGCTCATATTATAACCTCCAGCCAATCAAGGTAACGCCGTCTGCGTATCTCTTCGCAAGGCCAAGCGATATGTATGTGTCTGCAAGACGCTGAGCATTTAGAGAAAGATCTCCTCTTAAGTCTCGAGGCGTTGCCTGTGCAATGTTGTAGTCCTCAAGAATGCTATATTCCTCATCTGCATTAGCACCAAGCAACAAATTGTAAGAGGAAACGGCCTTCTCGCTCAACTCCTTAAGTTCAATACCATTTTCCAAATCATCTGCTGATAAAATACTTAATGTTATCGTCTCAAGGGTGAAGCTGTTAATCAGATATCGCTTCACCTTGGCACGATTGCCCTTAGGGCCTATCAAGCCACAGCGAGTACCTAAAACACGACAATAGTCAGACGGAGAATTACTCTTATATCTGAATGTGTATAGGGCGATTTGTAAAGCATGAGAAAGGGCCATAATAGGCGTTTCGCCTTCTTCGCGAAAGCTATGGAAATAGCTTTTGATTGCACTCTTAACCTCGTCCTCTTGTGCTGTTCTACCTACTGACATCGACTCGATCCATTTTTCACAAGCTGCAAGATCCTCAGGGTTAACAATTTCTAATTTTATTATGTTGTATATTGTATTAACGAAATAATCCTCAACTGACTTTTTTGCAAAGGTAAAGGAATGCTCGCTGGCTTTTTTGATTGAATCCAGGTCTCCTCCTGAATCTACAACAATGGGAGGGTTTGCACCATTATATTTCGCATGGTTTGCGTGTGTTAAGTATGCAAAGGTGGCAAATCCAGCGAAGCAGATCATTCGACGCAAAATAAGCAGGGGGTTGCGATCTTCTCCTGTTTTCTGGATATTAGTCGCTAAACGATCAAAGCCTTCCCTAAGTTTAGCCTTGTAGTCATCCCATTTAATTTCATCCTCGCTTAAACACTCCACATCTCCAAGGTGGCGTTTGGCGTCTTTAGAAGGAAATGCAATAATTGGATTTATAAGCTTAGTCAAATCATCCGAATCATTTTTTAAAGCCTTTTTTATCAAGTCGATTGCTGGTGACTTTTTGCCGTCTATTTCCTTGCATAGGATGCCATATAAAAAATCGCCAATATGTGCTTCTGAAGATACTCTTTTCTTTAATAACCAATGAGAAGATATTGTCATTACGGAAAAATCGTATTCAGGATATACAGTATTGTCCTGATTGAACACCTCTTCAAGAAGAAAACGAAAGTTTTTAATGTTATCCGAATCCTCTAAATTGCCCTCTTGAAGAATGTCCTGATATTTGTCCACAATGTCTGCCGACGAAAGAATCTTGTCTGAATTTTGAGGTTTAGCTCTTCTTTCACTAACAATCCATTCATGTATATCCTTTGTATCACAGGTTTCTCCAGCACAAAGTCTAAACAGCCCATTTGCAATATGAGGAGGCTTCGTGGAGTTAGAAGTTGGATCAAATATGAGATATTCCTTAATGATTTCTGTGCTTAAGCGATCCAATGTATCCGTTTTAGCCATTAATTTTCCACCTCCTCAAAGCCATATTTCCCGTTTTGTATACTTATTGTCATTTTCGCATTCTTTTTTCGATTTGCAATAATTATTTCTCCATCATCATTGTCCTCTGTTAGACCTTGATCATCAAGCTGCTGGAGAAAAATCGATGCTGCCTGTTCATATTGAGGAGCAAGCAATCCTATTGGATAACCGTTTTCTATAGCATTAAGCGTTCTTAAAAAATCAATATCCAAAATAAGTTTGGGTTGCTCAGCATATCGATGCTTTAATATGATATGGTCAGGCGTATACTCCATGCCCTTTATCCAATCCGCAGGACGAGGCATTAAAATTTCCAAGTCATTAGATTCCACCGTTTTACTTGATATAGCAACTGTTGCGTCTTGACTCATATCGTATTTATGAGTGGTCCAGATATGAAGATCTCTTTTGTCATCGGAGGAAGGAAGAAAAAGTTTATTAAGCGAGTGAATAATTCTTTCTTTAATCTTTTTCTTTTGCGATTCGAAGCCAGTGAAGATTTCAGCGCATTTTTTGAATTCGTCAGGTTGAAGTGAAAGCAGCGCTTGTCCTGCTGTACTTTCAAAATAATACTTTCTCTTAATTGCCTTAAAGCACTCTACCGCACCCCCTACATCCTCGTCAAAACGCTTGTTGTTGGGCCATACCTCTGGAGCATCTAACATCCATCCGGCTTGCAACTCCCCATTCCACAATTTTTCATCCAAGGAAGGGGTTGTGAGATAAATGGGATCAAATTGCTGTACACTTTTTAGCAGTTTATTCGTTCCAGTAAAGATAGCCGAATAATATGGCTCATCGGCATATTCATCCATTGTGCAAGCTGTTATAACAAACGAAAGAGCACCTAAGATATCTCTTGTTACGAAATGCTCGCAACCAAATGCCGCTAAATTAAATAACGCAACCACCTGTTTGCGAACAGCCTCGTTTGACAATGCAGCTATGTTATCATTAAGAACATGATAGCCTGATATATCGTCCGTTAGTAAGATCAGTAATTTTCCAATGATTTCTTCTGTCAAATTACGGTCTTTGGCTAAAAGGTCTCTCTCGTTTAAGTCGATAATTGCGATTTTTCCTCCGAGAGCATGGGAAACATCATAGGAAATAACGGATTTTTTAACTGTGCTGATTTCACCATAAATTTCTGGAGATTGTGCTTTGATAGCACGACAGAGACGTATAAAGGGATATTCATTTGCGGCGATTATCGCGGGACGATTATTATTATAGCAAGAAATGATATCCGAAGCCATACTGTCATATTTTGTTTCCTTATTCAAATCGCTTTGTACATATACATTTAATGCTGTAACTTTTTCTTGTAATGCTTTTATGATAAAGGTTTTTCCATCTCCGGGATTTCCGGTCAGAAATACAATTCTATCTTTATCCAACATATCAGATACAATATCCTCAACCTTGGATTTTAAATAGAGCAACCCTAATTCCTCAGCACTCATATGATCTGAATAGCAGTTTTTTCCGTTATAAAGCTTTTTTACAAATTCCAAATTGCTCATATGAAGCCTCCTTTAAATATTACCAATCAAGATCTGATTTATGTTGAAGTCTTTTAGACGTTGATATAGATCCACATTTTGAGCTCGATTAACCGCCCAACGATTATACCAATAATCAACCAGGTCTTGTGTTCTCTGTTCAACCTCTTGGTCATTATCCAAATCAAATCCATACTCTGGCGATTCAGCCAGTCCCAAAAGGAACTCATTGGTGTTACGAGCCAAATCAATGGAATATACAATTCTTGGTGAATAGTGATTTAAAAATGCATTAGCTCGAATACCGATGGCACTTAAGCCTTTGCTTATCATTCTAAATCGCGGACTTGTTCCTTCACCAAAAACATGATTTATTCTCTTTCCTCCATCTTGGATTTCAAGAATTCTCGAAAATGTTGAAGTCGTCTCCTTGGAAAAATAAACGGTTCCAAAGCCTTCTGTAACGCCCATTTTTCTAAACTCTAAAAAACCTCCCTTGTTTAGAGGAACTTTAATCCTATTGTATTGACTGCTTCCAACAGCATACAAACTGGTTGTTCCTAAATAAACCAAGTGACTATCTCGAATGACTTTTTTCCCTTTCATTCGAGATGCAATTTCGCTAATTTGACCCGTATATCTTTTCGTATAATCGCGAATTACAGTGGGACTACAAGCAAGAATGCTAATTAATTTGCCTCCCAGAATCTCATTATATGGGGGGATAGATCCGCACACGATTATATCCATCATATTTGAACCAATTTTACATTTCCTGTTTGCAATTAACGCAGTATGTATAGCCCGACGTCCTTCCTCTGTAGCTAACAGTGATCTCAAACGCTCATAATTGTTAGTACCATTAGCCGCTTGAAATACAATCTTTGTAGCCAATAGTTTTGCTAATTCAGCTGATCTCTTTCTTACAAAAAGATTTGTTTTAGCTTCATCCTCCCACACAGGTGACTTCTCGTTGTTTTTATTGTTTAGGGACAGCGCGGCATATTGCTCGGAAATAGAATTAAGTTTATCGACCATTGTATACGTTGGCTTTTTTATGCGACGATCATATCCTAAATCCTTTACATATATATCAGAAATTGCGAGGTTGATATTTTTCACAAGCAAAGGATATATCTTGTCAGCATATTCATGTACTCGCAAAAGGTGTTCTTCTTCGCTCTCGGTATAGTTGATTTCCTCAGAAATAACTGTTTTACCATCGGTACCGCCAACAATTTGTTCATAACAGTGCTTAACACTTTTTCGGTTCATATTCTCCTTAATTGCATCCACCGTCCATCCGATATCGTTATCTCTTACGGTAAGATTCAACACTGAATTTCCTAAAGCAAAGATACCGATTACGGGATGGTAGGGTTGCAATGCATCTCTGACCAAATAATAGATGTTTCGGCCTGGCATCGTTTTGTACGGAATTGACCACGTATATCTAAAATATCGCCATATATCCGATAACCTATACCCTGTCAAGCTATCTCTAACATTTGAAACCATTTGAATATATGGTTTGCATAATTGGGTATTGTTATTAATTGCATTAATTAATACCTTCGGGTTTCCAAATAAATCGCGCACGGAAATATTATTTCCTTCAAATTTCTTAGGGGTTTCCATCATGCGTATGAATGATTTCACACTCTCTGCCTTAAATTGCGCATTTCTTTCCGCACTTAATCTATATCTAATTCTTTCTTTATCATCAATATTGCTGTTTTCCATTATCAAGGTGAGTTTTTGGTTTTCTATAGAAAAAATCCATCCTTGTTGAGACAAATCTATCAGCACGCGTAAAGCGGCCACATATTTAAGCTTTTCTAACTCATCATCTGATTCATTCCGCTCGTTTACTGTTTTAATTTCTTCTTCAATTATTTCAACTCGATTGATTGGCAATGCCTGTCCAAGTCTATCAAGTAGATTGTTGAAAAATTCTGTGTAAGTGCCATCCAAGGATGGCTGAAAAGCTTCTGAAGCTATTTCTATATTTCCTGCCTTTTTACTCACGATGAGGCCTCCGTTCAATCATAACAATAACAATGTTTTTTGATGCGTAATTGTGTATATATTTAAAGGTAATTATGAATAACAATTCTATGCTTCCGAAGCTTTATTCGCCGTGCGCTTCCTTCAGTCTATCGATCGCCATTTCGGGGCTCATGGTGTGGTACATGAGATAGACGACGTTCATTGTTTTGGCTGGAGCTTGTTTATAAATCTCTCGGCTGTTTTCTCCGGTGTAGAAATTCCAATAGCGGTAAAGATATCCTGCCCAATAAAGAGTTTCTTTATCGTAGATCTCACCGTTCTTGGTAAGCTGATCAGCAAGCTCGTCTTCCATACGGGATAGAATATACGCTTTTCCTGCCCATTGAACGTGGTGGAACTCTTTATCCATATCTGCCGACACCTGCGAGGTCATAAATGACTTAATGAAGGCTTCGCTGCTATATCCGCGTTCTGCCGCAAGCTCAAACAGTTGACCTTGCGTATCGCATAGCGTAAGTTGTAAGGATTTACACATATCATTCACCCTTTAGAATTTCGTCAAAGAATTTGCCTTCTCGGCGATATTTAACCTCGATTTCCTCAGCCAAAGCAATTCCTTCTTTGCGTCTTTCCGCACTCAGATCCTTTAGCATAGAAAGCTCTAATCCGGAGAGAGGTTGTTCCTTCAAAACCTTGATCTGTTTGCACGCCTTTTCGCTGATGGCAACGTATTGCTTTCCAAGATCCAAAGCGGAAAGGCAGTTTATGAGCGCTGTATCGGTAAGCGTTCTGTTGAAGAAACGAGACAACTCCGTATACATACGGTCGTTAGCGATATAACCGATAATCAAATCATAGCCGTCCGCCATGTGCGCGTACTTTTCATAGATTAGTGTTCCTTTCGCGCTCTCCATTTCCTTGCGGTAGTAGGCAATCAGCATAGCCCAATCCATACCAAGCTCGACGGTCAAAACCTTGAGATCAGTTGTATCAAGCTCGACGGCATAGAACTTAGGCTTGTCTTCATTGCATATTAAAGTCAATGGCTGTAGTGTATTCGTACCCATATAGAAGCCGCGACCAAAATCACATTCGCCACGACTGATAGGAGCAATGTCTCCATCAATACCTTTCTTAGAACCGTGATAAAGAACAAGCTTATCACCTGTTGTCGTATAAGCCTTGGAATCTATAATAAGGCGGGTAACGTCGAGCGAACGCTCTTTACAAAAATTATATAACTGCGTTTGCGCCATTCGGTTCGGCAAGGTTTTACCATTCTCCCAACGATTGATGGAGAGCGTAGTGGTGCCGAGGGCGTTCGCAAACTGTTCCTGATTCATATTCGCCGCAGAGCGGATGGCTTTAATCAGTTCTTTCATCATATACCACCTATCATTTGTAGTTCTCTTATATTATATACTATGATAGGTGATTTGTCAATTGAGGCAGACGCCTAATTTACAATATTTCATAAAAAATTTGCAGATTTCGGTCGTGTTTACGATTTTGCAATGATTATAAACCGAAGAAAAACCTTCGAAAGCGTATACTCTCGAAGGCTGTTTGTTATGCGTTATAGTATTTCTTTATCAGCGTGATATGCTTCTCGCTTTTCCTTTGGATGGCGAAGGCTGTGGTGGATGTGAAGTCTATGAGCCACTGTTTTGCTATGTATTCTTCACCTTGGGCGGTGATGCGGTGGATCTTGCCTTCGGAGAGCCAGCGTCGGACGGTGTTATGGTCGTAGCCGAGGAGGGTTGCGACGTCATCTGCGGTGAGCATATCGGAGACGCGGTACCACTCATCGTCCAGCCAATTGCTGAAATCCTCCGGGATCTCGCCGGGATGAAGGACGTATGTTTGAACCTTCGACTTCGGCGTGGATTTACATTCCGCGGTGAAGACGGCGGGGATTGGGTACTGTTCGGGGTGGCGTCGGCTCGCTTTTATGTAGGCGATGAGGCTTTCAAGCTCGATGCGGTACTGCCGTGTTTTCTTGCCGTTGTCGGTGTATGCGACGTAGTCGTGCTCCAGCATCCAGACCATCTTTCGCTTGCTTACGTGTAGTATTTTCCTTGCCTGATCGACGCACAGCACGGGCGGATATTGTTTGCGGAGGAGGGCGTATTCATTCATCGTCTTTCCTCCGTTTATGTATGCTTTTCTTCGGCGGATCGTCGGTGTGGGCGACGATGAAATCGATGAGGTCGGACTTGGCGATGAGGTAACTGCTTCGGTAAAGATAGGCGAGCAGGGTGCCATCGTTTATGTTTGCGTAAACTTCGTTTTTCGAGCAATGCAACCACCTCGCCGCCTTGATGGGCGTGAGGATGTCTGGGCAATCGCGGAGCAGTCTTTTAACGGCTGCGTACTTTTCTTCTGTGGTCATGTCGGTGACTCCTTTCGCTTTTACCAACACAATATCACAGAAAAGCGAAAAGTCCAGAGAGAATCGGAAAGAAATGATGGGACAACTTGATTTGTTGCATTAAAGGGCAAGCATCCTTCGACACTTGCCCTTTGCATTTGAATGATTTGATTACTTTCTTGCGATATCGATCAATCTGTCAAGCTCATCGATCATAAACAGCGGAACATTTAATACCTTTCCGTCAAGTGACAGATTTTTGAGCGACATCCTAATTAATATCGGTGTGTTTTCCTCGTATTCACGAGCATATTTCTTAATGCTTGATGCTTTGACGTTTACACCTGCCTTTGCTTCGATCGGCAGTACGTCATTTTCCTTTTGGATAATAAAGTCTACCTCATAGGGAGAAACTGCCCAATATCTCGGTTGAACCTCATATTCTCTGATCAGACTTTGGTACACGAAGTTCTCTGTGAGCGCTCCTTTGAATTCAGTAAACAGTCTTGTGTTTTCTGCGAAGGCAGAAGATGCAAGATGGGAATGTCTTCTGAGAAGTCCAACATCAACCATATAGATTTTGAAGGCTTCGAGGTCATCATACGCAGACACCGGAAGACCGGGCTTAGTGATTCTGTTTACCTTACTTACAAGATTAGCGTTCTTCAGCCAATTCAGAGCATTTTCGTATTCTCTTGCTCTTGCGCCGGGTTTAACGGCGCTATACAGGAATTTTTTATTCTCTCTTGCAAGCTGAGACGGGAGCGACTCCCAAATCAAGCGTATTTTCGGCACGTCGATTACCGGAGCGTGTTTTCCGAAGTCGTTTTCATAGGAATCGAGAATATCCGAGAGAACTCTGTCCACCTCTTTGATATCTCCGTCCTCGATCCATACCTGAACTGCTTCCGGCATACCACCGATAACGTAATACATCTTCAGTTTTTCTTCCAAAGGATTGAAGAACGCATCGGGGATCTGCTCAATGTGGTTAATTGAGGAGAGATATTCCACCAGATTTTCATCACCGTTTGCAATCAAGAATTCCGTAAAGGTCATCGGTCCCATGTTCAAAAAATCCACCTTGCCCACAGGGAATCCGTCTGCAAGGAGCAATCCGAGCAAGGAGCCTGCACACGCAACATAATATTCCGGTGCATCTTCACAGAAATATTTCAGCGTATTCAGCGCCTCGGGACAGGCTTGAATCTCATCGAATATGATCAGTGTATCCTTTGTGATCTTTTGGCCGCTTGCCATCGCAAGATTTTTCAGAATGCGATTAACGTCTTTTGTCGTTGCAAAAAACTGCTTGTATTCTTCTTCCTTGTCGAAGTTGAAGTAAGCGAAACCATCGGGGAATTCTTTTCCAAATTCCTTCAGCACCCAAGTCTTGCCGACCTGTCTTGCTCCCTTTATAATCAGCGGTTTTCTGCGTTTTGCATTTCGCCATTTTCTTAAATCATCAAGTATAAGTCGTTTCATATTATCGACCTCCTCTCGTTTCGATATTATTATATACCAAAACGAGAGGAAAGTCAACGGATAAACACAATATTTCAAAGAAAGTTGTGATTTAATTCACATCTTTCCGAGTTTTTTTGTGATTTCGCACTTACATACCGATGATCTATGGTGGCATATACGAACAAGAATCAACGAAAAGTATTGATTTTCATCGGAATATCTATGTTTCCTTTATGACGATAGTCAACAAGCGGAAACGAAGCAACCTGAGTAGTTTCTAAAAGTCCGGAGATTCGGGAAGCAAATTTCGAAACACTAAGTTAATCAAAAAAAGATTAAATCAGGTATTGACAAATTGATTAACTTGTGGTATAATGGTAGTGCAAAAAGGAGGAGTGAACTATGGCTTATACAAAATTTGGTGAATTTATGAGAATCCATCGAGTAAAACACCATGAAGTAATGAGTGATACAGCAAAACTGTTTGGTGTGAAATTGCCTTTTGTATCTACAGTAGAAAGCGGCAAAAGAAATGTTCCAGATGAATGGGTACCTATTTTGATCGAACATTATAGTCTTTCACTTGAAGAACAATCTGAATTATTAGACGCTATTGAACATTCAAAAACACAGATGAAGATCAACCTAACTTCTGCAAATAATACTCAGCGCAGATTGGCTGTCCAATTCCAACGTTCTTTTGAGAATCTTGACGAAGATACCGCCGCCGCTATCATCAAACTTCTGAATAAGGAGGACGATTGATGGACTACGAAACCAAAGCCACAAACCGAAAAGAATTACGTCTATACGCCAAGTTGTTCCGTTCTATTTGTGATTTTTCTCCCGATGAGAGTATCGATCCAATAGCACTATTGGACAAACTCCCTGATTTTGAAGTCTTTGAAGATGTACGATACGAAATTGTATACGGCAACGAGCTTCCCAAAAACGTTCCTGCTCAATGCACGCTAACCGAAGACGGTTATTTGATTCAAATTAAGGATACAGTTTATATGGGGGCATATGAAAAGAAAACGGGTGGTCACCGTATGCACATTATGCATGAGATTATGCATACCTTTGCAGACAAACTCGGATTTAAGCCTATCTTTTCACGACAACTGACCAAGGATATTCCGCCGTTCCGTCGATTAGAGTGGATCGTCATGGCTCTTGCAGGTGAAGTTATGATGCCGTATGAGGCCACGGCAGGAATGACAGTTAAAGAACTCAAAGATACTTACGGCGTTTCCGATGCTGCTGCAAAGAAACGTCTGACGTATTAATAACACAATCGAAAGGAGTGATGCCTTATGATTTATCGTAACATCAAGAGTTGCGCCAACAACGCTTGATGGATTCAAACAGAAAATACAGAAGGATATGCTAAAGCACGCCACTTAACCGTAAAAATAAGTGTTTTAGCTTACCCTTTCTTAACTATTGCCATTTGGTAAAATCACAATACCTCACAATGAGGGGAAAGGTTAAAATACTTATGACAAAAAATATTATCGATGACGGCTTTAATGCCGAACTTGTTTCGGGTGCTTTCTTTGACGGTCTTTTAGAAATACCCATTCTCGAGAAACCCAAAGAAATTATTATCCCGTCCGCGCTTATCCCTTTTACTCAAATGAAAAGAAGCGAAACAAAAACAGAAGCGGTTCATTTTTATGAGCACGACAAAAAATTCTCCGATGTGCTGACCTGTACCAAGGAATTGCTTCCGGAACTGGCAAAGTTTTCTGCGGTTATTTCTCCCGACTGTTCTCTATATCGCGATATGCCGTTGTGTTTACAAATTGCAAACACATATATGAACCGAGCAGTAGGACATTATCTGCAATCTCAGGGATTGTATGTTATACCTAATATCCGTTGGGGGGATGAGCGTAGTTTTACAACGGTTGAGCTACCTGAAAAATTCGCATTTCTCGGTGCTCCCAAAAACAGTATTGTTTCCATCGGTACGTATGGCTGTATTAAAAGCCGAGAAAACAAGAATTATTTCCGCAAAGGATTGTCTGCAATGCTTGACGAGCTCTCACCAGAAGTAGTGCTTGTTTACGGAGGAATGCCCGAAAGCATCTTTGGTGAGTTTAAGGGTAGAACACGATTTGTCAATTATCCCGACTGGACTTCTACAAAGAGAAGGAGGGCGGTATAATGGGCGCAGGTATGTCTGGTAGTTATTCAAATACCAAAGGTGCAAACAATAACAGTTCTGCACCTATAAAAAGTACTTCGGACTTGCAATACAGTAAACAAAAAACCGAGGGATACCTACTAAATCCCAATCATCCAGTTGGCTCTGCTAAAGCGAAGTTTATGAAAGATGTTTTGGGCTACACGCAAAGAGATTCCAAACTTTTTCACGAAAATGTGACTAAATCAATCCTTGGAAAGACGCCGACAAAAACCGAAACCACTCAATACGGAGTGAAGCACACATATCACACTACATTGATTGGTAAAAACGGACAAAGTGTATCGGCAAAGGTAGTTGTGGTTATCCAAAAGGATCACGGTCATGTTACATGCAAGATTATTACGGTATATCCCGACTAAGGAGGATGTTTTTATGAAAGAATTAGATGTAGTACGGTTAATCCAAGAATTCAACGGGTTATCAATAGGCACAGAAGGAACCATCGTCCACAAATACGACGAGACAATGTATGAGATTGAGTTTTTCAGTAAAGACGGAAACACGCTTGATGTTGTTACTACTCCCAAAAGCGTAATAGAACTCGTCAAAACATACCAATAACAAGAAAGCACCAAGAAACTACGCCAATAGTTCTTGGTGCAGGGTGATATGCTAAAGCACACCACTTAACCGTGAGAATAGTATATCATTTTACAAACGAAAAATCAAGTACTTTTTTTGAACTTTTTCGAAAAATGTACTCATACTTTTGAACCGTAACCTTCAGAAATATAAGTTGGTAATGTAAAATTAGTGCTTATCTTGCACTTTCACATCACAGCTACATCACACTTTTCGGAAAAAGGGCACAAAAACCGTCCCTTTTTCCCGAAAATGCGGCTTCAAAAGGGACGGAGAGAGACGGACAGAGCCGAAATGGCAGTTGCTCGAAATCAGTTTGCGCTCACGCGCACGAGGGTTCGAATCCCTCTCTCTCCGCCAAAATGCGGTTTTGACCGCGAAGAAAGCCGCAGGACTTAGGGGTTCTGCGGCTTTTGATCAACTTTGGAGGTCTGAGATGGTTACAAAGCAGAGAATCAGAATTAGATGTTATAATACTTATACGAAAACATAAATGCATATCATTTCATCTATCAAAAAGAAGTTTAGAAAGAATGCACTCCTCAAGGGTATGACCTTGGAGGAAGGTGCAGCCGCTATAGATCTCAACGCGCAGATTGGCGGTCAAAAGGCATAAGGAGGTGGAGCAGAATGGCATTTGGGGAATGGGTTGCGGTTGGTGCAGCAGGAATTTTTCTACACTCTCAAGCCAAGAAAAACCGCGAAGAACGCGAACAAGATGAATGTGAACACGAGGAATACTTGCATGATTTACGCCAAAGAGAAGCCGAATGGGATAGAAAACGAAAAGTCAATTCAGCCAGAAGGAATATGCCTTGCTTCTTTGCTGATGGTATGACACAACAAGACTTTGAGATGCTTGCATACTCCGCAGCCAAGAAAATCAAGCGAATAAAAACTGTTATTGTGCGTGGAGCAACTGTCTTTGCATCCGTTGAATCCCAAACCGGATTGTCGGATTGGGATTTCAATGTCGATTTCAATAACTGGGGACACATTACGGGAACGTATTGGACGCGAACTGATAATGATGACTCATCCATACCCAAGCACTACGGAGGTATACTGTCATCTTTAGTCCATGATTTCTTGAGAGAACGGAACATTTGTCTCGAAGATTTTTCGGACGCAGTTGATGACAACAAAACTCTTGAAACATCTGAGGCATTTGATACGAATTATAAAGAACATCTAATGCAACGCTTATTCAAAAAAGGCTATCATACTATCTATCTTGAGCGTCCGTCGGTTTATTATTGGGGCGAACATCTTTATGCAGTTTTGTCTTTATTCAAGCAGTGCGGATTTGTGAATATCAAGTGCGAAGCCATTGAAGATGTAGATGATAATAGCGATAACTATATTTTCGAGGTGGATCGCGTTTCAATTGCCGAAACGTCCGATTTTGGCATTGGGTACGCATTTCCTCACAACACTGAGATTATCATATATTATCATAGCAAACGAAGAATTACAGTGCCCGTATCAGCGAGCAAATTTAAGAGAAAGAACTATATTCAAGTGGGGGATTACTTGCAAGAACTTGGATTCACCCAGATATACGAACGGAAAATAAAAGACTTAGTGTTTGGTATCATAACAAAAGAAGGCTCAGTTGAGGATGTCTTGGTTGATGACGGCGAAAAAAAATCCGTTTCTCAAGGAGATGTGTATTTCTACGATACAAAGTTCGTTATTACTTATCACACGCGAAAGTAGAAAGATTGGTACGACATAAACAGCTTTATAACCTCACAAAGCCCGAGGCACTAAACCTCGGGCTGTTAATTTTAGTTGTGGCTATCACCCAACACTTCCTTCATCACTGCCGCCGTGGTGTTCTTGCTTGCTCCGTCCACGTGGCTATAAATATTCGCGGTGGTGGACATATCACTATGCCCAAGCCACACCTGAATCTCCTTCATCTGCACTCCTCTTGCGAGGAGGAGCGACGCACATGAGTGACGCAGGTCTGCTATGCTGCTTCTCTCCATGATGCTTTAATTTCTCACAAAAACATCCTATAAATCACAAGAAATAACATCAAACTACAGTAAAACTATTGAAAATCTCATCCGTTTCTACTATAATATAAAATATGTATTGTTGTAACTAATTCGTCCGGAGGAGCAGAAATGACTGATATCAGTAATGATAAATGGATTAATATTGATGAAGCTGCAGAATATTTAGGTGTCAAGCCCGGAACTATTCGTGATTGGATCAGAAAAAACAAAGGTATTCCCGCTCGCAAAATAGGGAAACAGTGGAAATTTAAATGTTCTGAATTAGACGCTTGGGTTGCAAGCGGAAAAAGCGCAATGGAATAAGGTATATTCCAGCAATAATTACTAACAAGAATGGAGATAAAAAAGGACTATGGCTGTTAAGAAATCCGAACTGTATTCTCTCCTTTGGGAGGCTTGCAATAAACTGAGAGGCGGCGTGGAACCAGCAAGGTACAAGGACTATGTACTCGTCCTGTTGTTCTTCAAATATGTGTCGGACAAATACAAAGGTCAGCCGTTTGCTGAATTTACTATCAACAAGGGCGCATCTTTTGAAGACTTAATTGCCGCCAAAGGAAAAAACGATGTCGGTGAACGGGTGGATAAGATCCTCCAGAAGTTTCTGGAGGATAATAGACTGCAAGGTTCTCTGCCCGATGTCAGCTTCAACAATCCGGATGAACTTGGCTCCGGCAAGGAACTGGTCGACAAGGTATCCGGCTTGATTGGCGTATTTCAGAATCCTGCAATTGACTTCAAAAACAACCGTGCCAGTGGCGATGACATCATCGGCGATGCTTACGAATATTTCATGATGAAGTTCGCGCAGGAGTCCGGCAAGAGCAAGGGGCAGTTCTATACACCGAGCGAAGTGTCCCGTATTATCGCACGGCTTATCGGCATCGGAAATATCCGTCAGACACCGACAAAGAAGTGGACCCTGTACGATCCGGCCGCAGGCAGCGGAAGCCTTCTCATCAGAGCAGCGGATGAAGCTCCTGTGGACGAGAACGGAGATTCCATCGTGACCATCTTCGGTCAGGAAAAAGACCATGCCACAGCGGGCTTGGCAAAGATGAACCTCATTCTCCATCAGAAAGGTACAGGTGAAATAAAGCGCGGGAATACGCTGGTTGATCCTGCCTTTACAGACGATTTCGGAGAACTGAAAAAGTTTGACTTCATCGTCATGAATCCTCCTTTCTCCGATAAATCCTGGAGCGATGGCATCAAGACATCTGAGGACAAATATAAGCGTTTTGACGGCTACGGCATTCCTCCCGAAAAGAACGGAGACTATGCCTGGTTTCTTCATGTTCTGAAATCTCTGGACAGCAACGGCAAAGCGGGTATCATCATGCCGCACGGCGTACTGTTTCGAGGCAATGCAGAAGAAACCATCCGTATTGAGGTACTGAAGAAAAGATACATCAAGGGGATCGTAAGCTTACCTGCAAACCTGTTCTACGGAACGGGCATCCCCGCTTGCATCGTCATCATCGATAAGGAGGATGCGGAAAACAGAGAAGGCATCTTCCTAATTGACGCCAGCCGTGGATTTAAGAAGGACGGCAACAAGAACAGACTTCGTGAGCAGGATATTGAGAAGATTGTACAGACCTTTATAAGCGGAGAAACCATCAAGGGATATTCCCGTTTTGTGAAGTACACGGACATTCTGAAGATGAATGCCGGAAACCTAAATGTACCTCGCTACATACAAAAAATCGATGATACATTGCCGCAGAATATCGCTGCTCATCTGAAAGGCGGTATTCCGGGTAAGGACATCGAGTCTCTGAAGAGGCTGTGGGATATCTCTCCAGCTTTGAAAAAGGAGATTTTTACCTGCTCGGACGAGGCACACGATGTATATAATCTTACTCTCCCGTCCGGCGAAATCGAGAGCGCGATCGGACAGGATATCAGTATCCTTGACGAAAAGCAAAAAGAAACCGATGCGATATTTGCATCGTGGCGAGATTCAGTAAAGGACATCCTGCTTGGAATTAAGTCCGAGACCAATCCGAAGGAACTAATCCGCACGGTTGCGGGTAAGCTCATCAAGGCCTATGAATCCGCACGGCTTCTCGATAACTATGATGTGTACGACTGCCTGATGAATTATTGGAACGCAAAGCTGCAGGATGATGTTTACGCCATCAAAGCCAGTGGGTACGAAGTCGGTCGGGAAATCGAATACGAGTATACACAAAAGAAAGCGAAGGACGAAAACGGCGAAACAATCTCTATAGACGATACCTCCAAGGTAAAGTCTTTTGAAGGGGCGCTGATTCCAAGGGAAATTATTGAGGCATTGTATTTTGCGAAGGAACTGGCAGCTATCAATGAACTGGTAGAACAGTCCGCTGCTCTTGAGGCAGAGCTTGATGAGATGCGCGAGGAAGAATCCGGGGACGACGGCTTGCTGAAAGATGTGCTGAACGAAAAAGGCGATAGCATTCCGAAGGCGAATTTGAACAAGCGAATCAAAGAACTGGAAGCAAAAAAAACGTCTGTTGTCGTGGATGCCATAACACGACTTATTACGCTTTTGGACGAGGGTAATACCGATGAAATGGAGTCACTCATTCGTAAAGTGCCGAAGCTGGCTGATTTTGATATCCGAAACAAGAATGGCACATTCGGAAAAGCAAAGCTGAAAACAGTGCTCAAGATAGCTGCCAATACCGCAGTTGTTCCGGAGATTTACAGGGACGAATATGACGCGCTAATATCATATGCAGCGAAGTCCGCAGAAAAGGAAGAAGCGGACAAAGCGTGGAAAGAAGCCCGCAAAGCTCTGGATAACAAGGTCGAGACAAAATACAGCGAACTAACTGTAGATGAGATCAAGCATCTTCTCTTCGACATAAAGTGGATGGCAAAGCTGGAGTCGGATATCCGTGACGAAATCGAGCAGGTGCTGAACAGCCTGTCCTCCAAGGTTCTTCTCATTGCCAAGCGGTATGAGCATACGCTCGGCGAGATCGAGAACAGAACCGCAAAATCGAGGGCGGCGGTAGTGGCGGCTCTTGAAAGGATGGGATACAAATGGTGACTTACCCTGAAGATTGGACACCGATGCAATTAAAGGATCTGGGATATATTCAAATGTGCCGCAGAATCTTTCAAAGTCAGACAAAAGCATATGGTGCAATCCCATTTTATAAAATAAGCACATTTGGCGGTAAAGCTGATGCGTACATTTCGCAAGAGCTATATGAACAGTACAAGGGATTGTACCCATATCCAGAAAAGGGTGATATTCTGATTTCTGCGGCAGGCACAGTTGGTAAAACTGTTATATTCGATGGTAGGGATTCTTATTTTCAAGATTCCAATATCGTGTGGTTGAAAGTAGACAAGAACGCAATTGACCGTAAGTTCCTCTGGTGGTTTTATCGCTCCCACCCTTGGAAGGCATTAGAAGGGACGACCATACAGAGACTTTATAATAGCATCATCCTAAAAACAGAGATACACCTACCCGAAAAGCCCGAACAAGAAGAAATCGCCAGAACGCTTTCGATGTTTGATACCTATATCGATGACCTTGCCGAGTTGATTGAGAAGAAGCGCGACATCCGTGATGGCGCGTTGGAAGATTTGATGAGTGGTAGGACAAGACTTGAAGGTTATAAAGATATATGGCAGATAGTAAAGCTAAAAGAAATCACTTCCCTAATCACGAAAGGGACCACTCCTTTTGACAAATCTGGACGAGGTTCTGTCCATTTCATTAAAGTTGAAAACATTGATGACTCTTCGAGCAATATTAACATTACACAAAACATTTCTGAAAAAGAACATAATGGATACCTTAAGCGTTCCCGGCTTGCAGAAAATGATATTCTTTTTTCTATTGCGGGTACACTGGGACGTGTCACAATAATAGATAAAACATTACTACCAGCTAATACAAATCAAGCATTAGCGATAATACGTTTATCACGTGGTAACCATCGTTTTATAAGTTATTATCTAAAAAGCAGGACAATAAAGAAATATATTCAAGAAAATCCTACGGTCGGTGCACAACCAAACCTTTCGTTAAAACAGATAGGAAACCTTATTATTGCATTTCCATCTGAAAAAGAACAAGAAGCAATCGCAAACACATTAACTGCCATGGACACAGAAATTGAAGCATTGGAAATCGAACGGGATAAGATGATTCAAATCAGAGAAGGTGCAATGAATGACCTGTTGACAGGTCATGTCCGCCTGAAAATGTAAGGAGGAGCAAAATGGCAACGGTAGATACTGAGAAGAAATTACAGAACAGAGTCCTGCATTGGCTCGTTGACGATCTGGGCTATACCTATCTCGGCAACCTGGAGGACATCGACAACACACCTGTCAAAGAAGAACTGCTGAAGGCGAATCTGAAGAAGCGCGGATACACCGATGACCAGATCAAAACCGCGATCAGCGAGCTTGTAGGCAAGGTCAGCAATCAGTCCGATACGCTCTATCAGATCAACCGCAGCGTGTACTCCCTGCTCCGTTACGGCAGACAGGGAGTGAAGGATGCGAACGGTCATCGCCAGACAGTCCATTACATCGATTGGGCTGACATCGACAAGAATGATTTTTTCGTTGCGGAGGAGGTATCCGTCCTGCGCTTTGACAAAGTTACAAGAAAGCGTCCCGATGTGGTTCTTTATATCAACGGAATCGCTCTCGGCGTGTTTGAACTGAAGAGTTCCTATGTCAGTGCAGGTAAAGGCATCCGTCAGCTTTTACAGAATCAGAAGCGGGAGAACATTCTGAACTTCTTCAGTACGGCGCAGTTTCTCTTTGCCGGAAATGAAGCAGAGGGGCTATTCTACGGTACGATCAACACTCCGGAGAAATACTATCTCAAATGGAAAGAGGATAAAAAAGCGACCGATGACCTTTCGACTGAAATCAAGCTGCTGCAGATCAAGGAAGTCAACCGCCTGCGTGACGGTGTGGTATCTCTTTGCCAGAAAGAACGGTTCCTTTCTCTCGTACACGACTTCGTAATTTACGATGCGGGGATCAAGAAAGTATGTCGCCACAATCAATACTTTGCCAACATTGCCGCCCGCAAGCGTATACAGGACGGCGAAGGCGGCATTATCTGGAACACGCAGGGTTCCGGCAAATCGCTTATCATGGTGTGGCTAACCAAGTGGATCATCGAGAATATTACAGACAGCCGCGTGGTTATCATCACTGACCGTGACGAATTGGATGATCAGATTGAGAGCCTTTTTATTGACGTAGAGGAAAAGGTGCGCAGAGCGAAAAGCTGTGCTGATCTGCGCTCTATCCTGGATAAAAATGAGGATGCCATCGTCTGCTCCCTCATTCACAAGTACGGGCATAACGCAGGAAGTCAGTCAGATATTGACCAGTACCGAAAGGAACTGCTAAAAGACCTACCGAAGGACTTCAAGGCAAAGGGAAACATTATCGCTTTCATTGATGAATGTCACCGTACCAATTCTGGCAAGCTACATGAGGCTGTGAAAGTACTGATACCGAATGCTATTCTGATTGGCTTTACAGGGACTCCGCTGCTAAAAACCGACAAGAAATCCAGCATTGAAACCTTCGGCACATACATCCACACCTATAAGTTTGATGAAGGCGTGGCTGACGGTGTGGTTCTCGATCTGCGCTATGAAGCAAGGGATGTTGACCAGGATTTGTCCAGCCAGGATAAGGTCGATTTATGGTTTGAACAGAAAACACAAGGATTGACCGAGCGGGCGAAACTTCAGTTGAAGCAAAGCTGGACATCCATCAATAAACTGTACAGTTCAAAGCAAAGATTGGAAAAAATTGCGTCTGATATCGTATTTGATATGAGTCTGAAACCGAGACTCAAGGATGACCGCGGCACGGCTATGCTTGTGGCGAACAGTATTTATGAAGCCTGCAAATATTGGGAAATCTTTATGAGTATGGGCTTTACCAAATGCGCCATCGTGACCTCCTATGAACCGACTACACAGAGCGTCAGAACAGCCACGACCGACCTGTTGCAGGAAAGCGAGGAAGAATACAAAAAGAAAATCTATGAGCGGATGCTCGGCGGCAAGAAACTGGTCGAGTTTGAAAAAGAGGTCAAAGAACAATTCAAGAATGAACCCGCGCATATGAAACTGCTGATTGTGGTGGATAAACTTCTGACTGGCTTTGACGCTCCAAGCGCAACCTATCTGTACATCGACAAATCCATGCGCGATCATGATCTGTTTCAGGCTATCTGCCGTGTCAACAGACCGGACGGCGAGGATAAGGATTACGGATACATTGTGGATTATATGGACTTATTCCGCAATGTCCAGCTTGCCGTTTTCGACTACACTTCCGAGGCGCTTGACGGTTACAATAGGGAAGATGTCGAAGGTCTTATCAAAAACCGCTATGAAGAGGCAAAATCCGAACTGGAAGGAACGCTCACCTCACTCGAAGCATTGATTGAAAATGTACCCGATCCGCAGGCAGATACCGATTTTATCGAATATTTCTGCGGCGAAAACAGCGAGGATGATGAAAAGACTGCGCGAAGGGATATTCTCTATGCGCTTACGGCATCTCTTTCTCGTTCCTTTGCAAACTGTTGTGACCGCCTTGTTGCGGATTACGGTTATTCTGAGGATAATGTCAACCATTTGCGCGATGAGATATCCGGGTACAATAAAATAAAGGAAATGATAAAGCTGGCAAGCTGTGACTATATTGATCTCAAGCCTTACGAGATGGATATGCGCCATATTCTCGACACATACATCCGAGCCGAGGATACGAGGGTTATCAGCGAACTTGGCAATATGTCTATCGTTGAACTACTCCTACAGGGAAAGACCACCACGCCAGTCGATCTGATAAAAGACCTGCCTGGTAATAACGAGGCAAAGGCAGAAACGATTGACAATAACCTACAGCATGAGATTGTAAAAAAGATGAGTTCCAACAGCGTATATTATGGAAAGCTATCCGAGATGCTCAAGAAAATCATCATACAGCGCAAGGTTAAGGCAATGAGTTATGAGGAATATCTGCGGCAGGTCGTAGAACTTGCCGAAGCAATCCTTCATCCGGAAGAAAGCGGTAGTTATCCTGATAAAATCAAGAACAGTGCAGCAAGTCGTGCCCTCTATGATTATTTTGAACGGAATATTGACCTGGCGATTGATGTGGATGGTGCTATCCGTAGTTCTATCCAGCCGGATTGGAAGGAAAATTTCCAGAAGCAACAGAAAATAAAATCTGCTATTTATAAAAAACTATTGCTTCATATGTATACCGAAGACAGAGCCACCGAAGAAACCAATAACGTCTTCGATATTGCACAAAGGCAGGACGAGTACAATGCATAATGAAAAAATGATAATCGGTGGGTTGGCGGTAGAGATCATCAGAAAAAAAAACCTGAAAAACCTGTATATCCGGATCAATCCGCCGGAAGGAAATGTAACTGTAAGCACACCAACTGAGCTACCAAACGAGGACATAAAACTTTTTATCCTTAAGAAACTCCCGGAAATCACGAAGACAAAGGACAGGATGCTCTTGCAGGAGAGGCAGAGTAAGCGGGAATATGTGTCCGGCGAGTCCTACTATCTATGGGGAAAGCCATATCGCCTGCAGGTAGTTTATGAAGGGATACATCATAAAATTGTAAAGTCCCCAACCAAAATCATCATGACGCTACCGAAAGGAACGGATGCTGAGGCAAGAAAAAAGCTGTTCACCGAATGGTACAGACAGGAGCTAAAGCGTGTGCTTGAGCACGTGATTAGCGAATGTGAAAAAAAGACGGGAATTCATGCGGATGAGTTCCGTATAAAAAATATGAAAACCAGGTGGGGAACCTGCAACATTGAAAAGCGCAGGATATGGATCAATCTCCAGCTTGCCAAAAAGCCTATGGAATGTCTCGAATACGTGGTGATTCACGAACTGGTGCATCTGCTGGAAAAGAATCACACCCACAGATTCCAGGCAATGGTCGAGGAATATTGTCCGACATGGCGCGAGGCAAAGAAGTTGCTCACTACCATTCCACTGGACTATATGGAAAAAGGAGAAGCGGATACAGATGACGAACAAACCAACATCAAGCGATATCTTTGATATAAACAAGAAAACGGGTGCCTTGATTCTTGGAAAAAATCGCCTTGATGATTATGCAATCAAATATCTTACAAGGCACTGTAAAAAAGCTCTTGAAACGCCGATGCCGTTACCCGTTGATGAAATATTGCAGAAAGCGAATCTAACGGTAGAAAAAGTATCTCTGTCCCGCAATCTGGATATTTTCGGATGCTGTTTGCTGCTTGATGGAGAAGTTGAAATATTCGATCACGAGAATGACACATCTAAGGCCGTATCTTTCCCTGCGGGAACTGTCCTGATTGATCCCGAGTTTGAGACAATGTATGGAGAAGGTGCAAAGCGAAACACACTCATACATGAGGCTCTTCATTGGGAAAAAGATAAAACGTATTTTGAAATCCTGGCTGTGAAGAACGCTGCGGCATCTGAAAAGATGTATCCAATTATGTGCCGCCAGTCCGAAACATTCTACGAGCCGCCGGAAGGAAAAAAGACCAAAGAAAACGAAGTAAAGTGGCTTGAGTGGCAGGCACACAGATTGGCTCCGAGAGTGCTGATGCCATTCGTGATGTTCAAGAAAAAAGCGCTTGAACTGATCGACAGCTACCAAAATCCGCAGAACGACATCATTCCGTCCTGTGACACATTGATTGAGGATTTGAGTACCTTTTTCATTGTGTCCCGTTTGTCTGTCAAATACCGCTTGATTGAAGTAGGGCTGCTTGATCATATTTCCGACTTCGAGGATTTTGATGCTGTCTTTGCCGAGATCGATAACAGCAAGGAACTTGTCTCGCTTACTCCCGTGGAAGCGTATCAACTGTTGAATCTGGACTCTTCTCTGCGTGAATGGATCAGCGGCGGTCAATTTGTTTTTGCTGACGGATATTTTGTCCTTGCAGATAGGAAAATATATAACCGCCAAAGAAGATGGTCTGCATCTGACGGCAAAAGCAAGAAAGAACCTGGCACAGTGCGTTATTAATATCCGTGAGCAGAAATATACTACCTATCCAAATATACAAAAGGACTTCGAAGGTTTTGCCACTCTCTATCATGTGGAGGGAATCGATCAGCGTATACTGACATTCCATCCACAATACCAGGCAAATTTCAAATACGAAGAGGATGATGTATATTCGGCATTCCGTAATCATATCCTCACTTACGATGAAAAGGAGGAAATCGAATTGGTAAAGCGACTGGGCGATCCGACCACTACGCTCTGCCAATGCCTGTGGTATCTGATGGAAAACAGAAAGTGGAACTACCCAGAAGCCTTTAACGATAAAACGGGCCTGCACAAGAATTATCACGGAAAAATAAAAAAAGACAAGTACAATAATATGGGTACAGAGGTACTGATGGCCATTTGTGTCGGATTACGCCTGAACCTCCGAATGATAGAGAAGATATTTGCTAAGTCCGATAATAAGCTGAATTATTATCAGGATCCCGACAAAACCTATATCCGTATTTTAGAGAATATGCCCGGACTTTCCCTACAGGATTTCAACGGAATTTTGAAGCAGGCAGGCATCAAAGAATTGGGCAGCACAATAAAAGATGATCTCGATTAAAATTTCAATAACTCACTGAGTTGGCTTTGGGCCCCAAAAGGGGCCCTTTTTTATGTTCTAAAACGAGAATACGGCTTCGTTACAGAGTTTTATGATCAACTCGGTGAGTTGCACTTCAAAAAGTAAAAAAGACGATAATAGACTTAGACAGTTGAAATTGTCTCGATTGCCTACATCAATCTCATAGTCCAAATAGTACCTAAGGAGGGAAGGAGAACAAATGACAAAAAGCGAGCGAGAAAATTGGATAATCAACATCGAGAACTCCGCTGCTGCTATTGAATCGCAACTCGGATCAGCAGTAGTAAAATTCATCTTCGAACGCTACGGTGCACATGGAACTTGGGATTTAGCCCCGAGTGATCTACCTGAAGTTTTCAGCGAGCTGTATGCAATTGAAGCAGATCTCACCTAAAGCGCATTGTTTTGAACAATTCGCTCTCTCTTTTTGTTTTATTCGTTACCCATAGAGTGTTCTATGCCTACAAGAGAACTTGTGAACATTTTGTTACTTTTTCCAATCCTGTTGACAAATACAGCCTATCATGATAGTATAGACTATAGAAATAGTCTGAGGAGATTTGTTATGCAGGAAAAATTATTTGAAAGCGAAGCCAAAGTGATGGAAATCATATGGGCAAGAAGTCCCATATCCGCCAAAGACATCAGTCTGATTGCTGCAGAAACAATCGGATGGAATAAGAATACCACCTACACGGTAATTAATAAACTGGAGGCAAAAGGATTTATTAAGCGTGAAGATCCCGGCTTTATTTGTACTCCGCTTGTATCACAAAGTCAAATGCAAAAAGCAGAAGCTGCTTCTCTTGTGAAAAAGGTATTTGGCGGCTCTCGCAAGGCATTGTTTTCCGCATTGCTTGAAGATGAGCCTTTATCCGAAGAAGAAATCCATGAGTTGCGCAAGCTGATTGATAATAGGTGACGGTCATGCTACAGGAAGCATTCTATTGGATATTCAATATGAGCATAACTGCTGCTATAACCGGTGTGCTCATTATGCTGGTCAGACTGATAAATAAGATTCCAAGAAGACTAACGGTGTTTCTTTGGATCATTCCTTTTCTTCGAATGACGGTTCCTTTTGGATTGAACAGTCCTTATAGCCTGATGTCATTGATATCCAAAATCACCACTAAAACAATTGTTGTATACCAGCCTACTGATAATATAGCTTTTTCAATGATGAATAGCATTATGGCAGTGAACACTTATTTTCCGATAACATATAAAGTCAATGTTTTAGAAGATATATTTGGCGTGGCTTCGGTTATATGGATCCTTGTTTCGCTGGCAATTCTTCTAACACTGGCTGTTACATATTTCACTGCAATTTACGAAATCAAAGCTTCAACACCTCTCCGAGACAACATTTATCTCTCGGGGAAAACCATATCTCCTGCAGTATACGGAATTGTAAAACCTAAAATTATTTTACCTGCCTCTTATAAAGACAGAGATATCGAGCTTGTGATACTGCACGAAAAAACACATATACGCAGTTTTGATAATCTACGGCGAATGATAGCGTTCGTAATTGTTGCAGTACATTGGTTCAATCCGCTTTGCTGGTTATTCTTAAAAGAATTTCTCGCAGATCTTGAATTATCTTGCGACGAGCGTGTTCTCATAAAGCTTGGATCTGCCCGTGCAAAGGATTATGCGTCATCATTGTTGGAAAGCAGACATGGAACAACTATATTTGCTTCTGCTTTCGGCGGTGCAAAAATACGAACACGAATCAAAAACATACTGTCCTTTAAAAAAATGACTTGGCTTTCGCTTACGGTGTTTACAGCACTGATCTGTGCTATTTTCTATGCGCTGCTAACAAATGCAGGATAAAAGGAGTATGATGAATATGAAAAGCAAATCGTTTAACAGATATTATCTGTTTTCCTGCCTCGGTGTTTTGATTGTCTCGTATTATCCATTATCAATGGGAGTTCGAGTCATTACCGATATGATTGTTAATGGGACTGTTTTGAAAGAAAACTATCCCAAATATATCATTCCGTACACCCCCATATCTATTGCGATTATTATCGGTATACTCTTAATGCCTTTGTGTATCAAACTTTTCAAGAAGTTCGCCCTTGCCGGCGGCAGTTTCATAGCAACAGGTGTTTTCTTCGCAGTTGAATTACTGTTTGAGCAGAAGGTTGTCGTATCAACAGCTGAAACCGTATCAAGACTTGAAGATTGGCAGATGTTTATGTGCTATATCCCTCCGGAGGGATGGGGTGAAACCATAACTACATATAAGACACAAACGGCAGTAGACATTTTAATGGGCGATTATAACCCTGCATTCAAGCTGCACTTTTACATTATTTCTGTTGTGTTGATTATTACCATATTGAACTGCTTGTATGGATTCGGTCAAATAATTAAGAACGGAGAAAAGAAGCGTTTTAAAGCTCTAATTCTGCAGTCGATTTGCTCGCTCGCTTTCCTGGGATTCTGTATCCTCGCTTGTTTTACGGCATTTTGGAGAGATGGCAACATTCGGGTATCTCCCTTGTCGGCTACGTTAATGACGGTATTCTTTGTTCTCTTTGGTTTAACAGCTGGAGTATTTACCGGCTCATTCTTATTGGGAAAACGGAAGCTCGTTTCGATTTGGATTCCCGCGATTGTTGCTTCTGCCATGACTTTCCTCATGTATATCGGAGAAATGATCCTGCTCAATGGGCATTTGTATAGTTTAGGTTCAGGAATTATATTTGACAGTTTACCTGCAATTGTCTTTGCGCCAATAGATTTGTTCATTATTCTTCTGTCCGGTTGCATAACTGCTTTGATATTTTCTTTGCTTAACGGCAGCCGCAGCTGCGGTAAAAAACGAATCATAACGCTTTTCATTGTCTGCTCTGTTATTACCCTTATTATATTCTTTGTTTTAGGTATGGGCGGTATAGACAGTGTTGACAGTCCTGAAGGATCTTACAGTTTCGTGCAGCCTATAGAGAAAAAATCCGATTTTGCAGAATCCTCCTATCAAGTTGGCGCATACTTAACCGGAACTGATTTTTCATCCGTAAGTCAAAATCTGAAAGATAAGATAGCACAGGAATGGAATACCTACAATAGTTTGACCACAGAACAAAGACTGTTTTCAAGTAAACTCTGGGGGTTGGTCAGCTTCCAAGCTGATACATGGGATGCATGTAAAAGAGAAATCGGTATTGATGTAAGCAATCCTCTTGAATCCTTTGAATGGCTCAACAAGACCGGATATTTGGGAATGGAGAGTACCGACCTTTACACATCCATAAAAAACATTCAGGTTCTTGCAGATACTGCACTGGGCGAAGATAGAGAGTTGAATCGTCTTGATATTACCGCCGGGTATACTGTCGATGATATCCGTGTCACTTTGAAAGCAACGCTTTCAGCCGATTCCGGGACACACACTTCAAACAGTTCTTGTAACGGATATGCCACCTATAAAGAAGATATCGTTGCTGCAGGTTCAGGAATCCCTGTGTTAATCGTAACCACTCACGAGATGAATAACAATGGCTACTATAACGGCGATTATTTTGACCAAACGGCATATTGGGTAAAGGATAATGTCTTTTACACTCTCCAATTATTCGGAGATGAAGCGGACAAGTCAGAAATTCAATCTGCTCTCAAGCGAATCCTTGAAGATATTTAAGGCAATACCTCACAATGCTTGTTGCGCAGATGCACCGCCGTTGACTGAAAATCACGTTCTTTTGTTTCAAGCTCATTTAAAAGTTATTTTTCAAAAATCATACCCTCTGCGCTTTGCCACAGAAAAAACAGAAAATATTTATAAAAAATACGGGTACCTCTAAAAAATCAATGTCCATAGGCGGCAAAAAGCTTTTTCCGTCAGTCAAAACAAAAATTTCACAGACAGCGTATACATCTGTCAGGAATTTTGTGATGAATAACGGCAAGCAAGCCGGATTTGGGCAGTAAATTTTTAGAGGTACCCGTATATTATAATAACGTCGGATTTTTATTGATATCCCTATCTTCAAATATCCATAATAATCGGCAAAATCATTGGTTTTCTTCCGGTTTGTGCAAAAATGAACTTGGAAAGAGAATTTTTTACGGAAGATTTTATTTCAGTCCGTTCAAAAATATTGCTTTCAAAGCAATCGTTTATTGCACCCTTTGCAATCTCGCGTGCTTTTTCCATAAGCGCTTCGGATTCTCTGACATAAACAAATCCTCTTGAAACAATATCCGGTCCCGAAACCAAAGTACCGTATGAAAAATCGATAGAGGCTACCACAACGATCAGACCGTCCTGAGAAAGGTGACGTCTATCGCGCAGAACAATATTTCCGATATCCCCTACCCCATAACCGTCAACAAGAACTCTGCCTGCCGGAACTGTACCGTTGAAACGCGCGCCGTCCGTACCGATTTCAAGAACCTTGCCGAGATCGGAAATAAATATGTTGGTTTCGGGGATTCCCATATATATGGCGTTCTTTTTATTCTGAGCAAGATGCTTGAATTCACCGTGTATAGGCATAAAGTATTTCGGCTTTGTGAGAGCAATCATAAGCTTAATTTCTTCCTGGCAAGCGTGTCCCGAAACGTGAACCTCTACCAGATCGTCCTTGAAAACATCGGCACCGTTTTTAAGAAGCTCGTTTATAATTTTATCAACCATTTTCTCGTTTCCGGGAATAGCGCTTGCGCTTATCACAACAAGATCGTTTGAACCGAGCTGAACCTTATCATGACTGCAAAACGCCATTCGGTAAAGCGCCGACATAGGCTCGCCCTGACTTCCGGTAGTAATAAGAGTAATTTGCTCCGGCGGATATTTTTTAATATCGTTTATATCTATCAGAACGCCGTCCGGCGCCGACATATAGCCAAGACGCGTCGCCGCTCCGACTATATTGAGCATAGAACGTCCGGTGATGGCAACCTTTCTTCCGTACTGAACGCTTGTATTGATAATTTGCTGCACTCTGTGGACATTGGAAGAAAAGGTTGCAATGACAATACGTTTATCCTTATTTCTCATAAAGATATTATCAAGAGACTGTCCCACCTTTTTCTCAGACGGGGTATAGCCGGGACGCTCCGCGTTTGTCGATTCGCACATAAGGAGAAGCACTCCTTCGTTTCCGAGCTGACCGAGTCTCGTCAGATTCATTATCTCTCCTTCAATCGGAGTGAGATCAAGCTTAAAATCACCGGTATGAATAATTGTCCCGACCGGTGTCTTGATAGCAAGACAGCAGGCATCGGCTATAGAATGATTTACCCGTATAAATTCCACAGACATACAGCCTGCAGCAACAGTTTCGCCAGCTTCTACGCAATTAAGGCGCGGTGTGAAACTAAGCTGATGCTCCATCAGCTTGTTTTCTATAATACCGAGAGTAAGACGGGTGCCGTAAACCGGTATATCGAGCTTTCTGAGAACGTACGGTATAGCTCCTATATGGTCTTCGTGACCATGAGTGAGAAAGAGTCCTCTGATCTTTTCATAATTTTTTTCAAGGTAGGTGGTATCCGGAATAACAAGATCTACTCCCAGCATATCCTCATCGGGAAAACCGAGACCGCAATCCACCATTATAATATCATTTTCATACTCGATAACCGCGAGATTTTTTCCTATCTCATTCAAGCCTCCGAGCATCATTATTTTTACTTTGCTTAGCTTTTTTCTTCTTGCCATAAATCAAATCAGTGCCTGCCGAAAAAAACGGCAGACATTTTCCTTCCGTTATAATTTATAATATTTTTCGGTGAGCGGAAAAAACGCACAGTTCCGCTTTTCACCTGCATTTTTTGTCAATCCCAAATATTCCGCTTTCCGGGGAGCCGCCGTCATACCGTACTACGGCGGAATGTCCTTGTTCCGGGGCAAATATTGAATAACGAACAAATATGTTAGATTTATTATACCACCTATATATTAATATTATGAGTGCAATTATGTTAACATAAAGTTAACGCAATGAATGCTTTTGACAGAAAAACAGCAAAAAAAGTATAATCTGTATTTATCTGCGAATACTATTAACGACACAGAATCAATCATATTCTCAAAAAAGAAAGGAAAATCATTATGCCGGAAAATAAAAAGAAGCAAAAAAAGCGCGGAAATCACAATAATCCCCTCCCCAATCAGGCTATAAGCGCCTATGAGCAGAGTGCCGATCCCCTCGGCAGCTATACAGGAGTGACCGACGATATGATAAACCCCGGAAAGAATATGCCCCGCAGAGACGTCGGCGGAAAGATTTATATGAGGGTTGAGGAACAACCGGTACAGGACGCCGACGATCTCTAATCAGAGCAGCAATACAACCAGCGCCGAAAGCATTCCTCCCGATATTGCTCCCAGAGCAAAAATCAATAGCCGTATAAACCTTTCCCTCGCTTTCTGAGATTTCTCGGCTATCAGTTTTTCCGGAGAAATCATATTAGCGGCAATGATTCTGCTGGCTTCCGATACCATATCGTTTTTACCGGTTTCCGTGCCCGGTCTTTCACGAAGGATGAAATATGCCTCCTCAAAGATCGGGCTTCCCGTATTTTTAAGCACAACCATATTTCTTTGTATTCCCTTTATCATTTTTTAACCTCCTTTGAAGCTTTTTTAGATTATATACAGTTTTTAACGTCAATATTCAAAAAGAAATGCGATATACTACCTCAAAAAAAGTACTCCCATTAAGCGGAAAACCTGTTGCTTCGGTATATTTTTTCGCTCAAAACGTACTGTCACAGACAGATGAAAGGGCGTATCTTGCAGCGGAATTTTTCAAGTATACTGTTTTTTCACTCTTCCCGAAAGAAAAAACGCAGGGAGTGCTGTGCCCGCGATCTTAAGGCAGCACTGCCGGGTTATGACAGTACAGATGCGCCGCCGGATTTTTCGTCAGACAATACAAATTGAGGAGGCAAGAGTGACTTCTCT
>ERZ1106976.809-NODE-809-length-34194-cov-5.913530_pt1 | contig 34194 bp, 28 predicted proteins | sample MGYA00403687_ERZ1106976 | MGnify/ENA primary metagenome ERZ1106976 (study PRJEB35170, sample SAMEA104062446) | human gut metagenome | biome: human gut; feature: human-associated habitat; material: faeces | place: Denmark | collected 2013-02-22 ... | reverse complement strand
GGCTTTTATAATTTATTTTAATACTTCGCGGATTCAATCTCTTCAATCACGCCGCGCACGGCTTTCTCCACCGCGCCATCTTCAAACGGCACCGGAATGCCGACATAATGCAGCAGATCAAAATAGCCCAGCGTGCCACCCGCTTTGCACAACTTCAAATAACGTGCCCAAGCGCTCTCGCGGTCTTTCTTCATCTCGTCATAGAAGAAGAATGTGCAGATCTGCGCCAGCGCGTAATCGATATAATAGAACGGGTAGAGGAAAATGTGCTGCTTCTGCATCCAAAAGCCACCGTTTTCCAAGAATGCGTTGCCGTCATAATCGCGCCACGGCATATATTTTTTCTCAATGCTGCGCCACACACCGCGGCGTTCCTTCGCCGTCATCTTCGGGTTCTTGTATACCTCGTGCTGGAACTCATCCACGCACGCCATGTACGGGATAACGGCCAGTGCATCGCACAAATGTGCATAACGGTATTCGTCCGCGCGGTCGCCGAAGAATTTATCCATCCACGGGTAGGTGAAAAACTCCATCGACATCGAGTGGATCTCGCACACCTCGCTCGTAGAGCCCTGCAAAACGCCGATCGGAATCAAGCGCTCGCCGATATATGCCTGAAACGCGTGGCCGGCCTCATGCGTCAAAACGTCCACGTCTGCAGAAGTACCGTTAAAGTTCGAAAAAATGAACGGTGCTTTGTATTCCGGCAAAGATGTGCAGTAGCCGCCAAGGTGCTTGCCCGGGCGCGTCTCAAGGTCAAACAGCTCGTACTTCGTCATGAAGTCGAAGAATTCCTTCGTTTCGGGCGAGAGCGCGCCGTACATTTCGGTCGCCTGCCCCACCATATAATCTTTGCCGCCGATAGGATCTGCGTTGCCGCCTGCAAATGTCAAACTCTCATCGTAGTATTTGACGGAATCCAAACCGAGGCGCTTTGCCTGCGCCTTGCGCATGCGGTCCACCGCCGGCGTGATAACCGTGCGGATCTGCTCGCGGAATTTCTCCACGTGCTCGGGCGTGTAGTCCAGTCTGCCCATATTGCGGTACGCAAGCTCGGTGTAATTGTCATAGCCGAGCTTCTTCGCCATCTCCACGCGCACTTCGATGAGCTTATCGTACAACTCATCGAGCTTGTCGGAAACGCCCTCGTAAAGGTTAGCCCACTTTTCAAACGCTTCTTTACGCTCCTCGCGGTCGGTGCTCTCCATATGTTTTAAAAGACCGTAGAAATTGCAGGTCTCGCCGCGAAAATCCACCTTGCAGGAAGCCGCAGCCTTGGAATACTCCACGGAAAGCTCCGATTCTTTCACAAGCTCCGGGATAATGCGCTCGTCCTGCGTCTTGAGGTCGTTTTCCAAAACCGCGATGAAATGCGCGCCGTATTCCTTTTCAAAGTCCGCACGGAACGGGCCGTTCACAATGTCTTCCTTCATCGCCTTCTCCGCCGGGATCAGGTTCGGCAGATTTTCGTTCAGGTACGCCATTTCCGCTTCGTAGAATTCATCTGTCGTGTTCATCGTGTTGCGGATGCTGCAAAGCGACGCGATCGTAGACAAGTGCGTGTCGAGCTTTTCAGCGTCTAAAAACACCTTTTTCGCTTCCTCAAAGGTCTTCGCTGCCTTAAATGCCTCGCTGTACCGCTTATATTCCTCCACTGCCGCCGCAATGTCCGGTCGGGTGTACGGAAGTTCACTGAATTTCTGCACAACAATACGCTTCCTTTCCAAAATCTATTTGCGCTTATCATACCACTGCTTCGCACATTTTGCAAGCTGTTTTTGTTTATCCTGCACAGTAAAATGTGTTCTATGCAAAAAGAGACCGCGCACAAAGCCCGATCTCTATCTTTGAGATAAATTTTAAGTTATTTCAGCTCGCCAACAACCTCACGAATGGACTTCGCCAGAATATTGAGGCCCTTTTCCAGCGTATCCATCGGCACCTTCAGCTCCGGCATGATCTTCACAACGGAATCGCGGCGGCCTACACGCTCCACGATGAGGCCGTTTTCAAACGCCTTGTGAATGACTGCCTTCGCAACATCGCCCTCAAACGCGCCGAAATCCACACCCCACAGCAAACCGATGCCGCGTGTCGTGATGCGGCTGTCAATCGTCTCAATGTTCTCCTTGAGGAACTTCTCCACGAACGGCGCACGCTTACGAACCGCGTCTTCCACGTGCTCGTTCAGCATAAACTCCAGGCCCGCTTTCGCTGCGACCAAAGACAGCTGATAGCCGCGGAATGTGCCGTTGTGCTCGCCCGGCTTCCACTGGTCAAGCTCCGGGCGCAACAGCGTCAGCGCAAACGGCATGCCGTAGCCGCCGATGGACTTCGAGAGCGTCACGATGTCCGGCGTGATGCCTGCGCGCTCAAACGAGAAGAACCAACCGGTACGGGAAGCACCCACCTGCACGTCATCGACAATCATCAAAATGTCGTACTTGTCGCACAGTGCGCGCACGCGGCGCAGCCACTCATCGGGCAGCACATAAATGCCGCCGTCCGCCTGCGTCGTTTCCAAAATGATTGCCGCCGGTTTCTCCACGCCGGAGTGGTCGTCCGTGATCAGGCGTTCCATATATGCCACGGTGTCGAGCTCCGGGAACATATACGGTGCCGGAATATGCGTCACGTTGTAAAGCGGCACGCCTGCGCCCTTGCGGGAGTCCGCATTCGTTGTCAGCGCTAAAGAACCCAGCGTCATGCCGTGGAACGCACCCATCAGTGCAAAGACATTGTTGCGCTTCTTTACCTTGCGAGCCAGCTTCAAGGCCGCTTCCACCGCGTTTGTGCCGGTCGGGCCTACAAACTGAATTTTATAGTCAAAGCCGCGTGGGCGAATGACTTCATTTTCAAAATATTCGATGAATTCGCGCTTCGGTTTCGTGTACATATCAAGCGCGTGCATCACGCCGTCGTTTTGCAAATATTCAACGACCTTCTCTTTGATGTACGGGTTGTTATGCCCGTAGTTCAGTGCGCCGGAGCCGCAAAAGAAGTCGATATACTCCTTGCCGTTCTCATCCGTCTGGATAGAGCCCTTCGCCTTGACAAAGACCGTCGGGAAGTTACGGCAGTAAGAGCGAACTTCGGATTCATACGTTTCAAATGCTTTCGTGTTGTTTGTACTCATGTAGTACCATCCTTTCTACCATGCCATCTGCATGATTCAGCGATCACACGCGTTATGCGTGGGGCTGCGTTTTTCCCGCTCATGAGTTTTGAAGCGAGAGTCAGCGGTCGTTCGGCCAATGTGTAATAGAAATTTTGGCCGGATCCATACGGCACGCACAAATCGTTTTGTGCGATACCGTGATTAAGTTTACCACACTTGTCCGAAAAAAGAAAGGTCTTCTTTCGCAAAAAAACATATATCTCTGCAAAAATTCTGCAAAAAAGAGCAGCGCCCGCAAAAGACGCTGCCCAAACTTACAAAATCTAAATTTATTCGATGTTCTCGCCGAGCGTACCCTGGCTGAGCGCCTTCAGATACGCCGTGATGAAATCATCAAGGTCGCCGTCCATCACCGCGCTGATGTTGCCCTTTTCGCAGCCCGTGCGGTGATCCTTTACGAGCGTGTACGGCATGAAGACATAGGAGCGAATCTGGCTGCCCCACGTGATCTCCTTCTGCTCGCCCTTAATGTCGGAGATTTTTTCAAGGTGTTCACGTTCCTTGATCTCAACGAGCTTAGAGATAAGCATTTTCATAGCCACGTCGCGGTTCTGGTACTGGCTGCGTTCCACCTGGCAGGAAACGACAATGCCCGTCGGAATGTGGATCAAACGCACGGCCGAAGAGGTCTTGTTGACCTTCTGTCCGCCCGCACCGCTCGCACGGTATACTTCCATCTTAATATCGTCCGGGTTGATTTCCACGCTGAGGTCCTCGTCAATCTCCGGCATAACCTCCAGAGAGGAGAATGAAGTGTGGCGGCGGCCTGCGGAATCGAACGGCGAGACGCGCACCAAACGGTGAACGCCCGCTTCACTCTTCAAAAAGCCATAAGCATTTTCGCCCTCGACAAGGATGGAAGCGCTCTTCAGGCCCGCTTCGTCGCCCTCAAGGTAATCGAGCGTAGAAACCTTAAAGCCGTGACGCTCACCCCAACGGTTGTACATACGGAACAGCATCTCGGCCCAGTCCTGTGCCTCCGTGCCGCCGGAACCCGCGTGGAACGTCAAAATCGCGTTCTTACTGTCATATTCGCCGGTGAGAAGCGTTGTCAGACGCATCGTCTCAATCTCTTTGCCGATGGCCTCCACTTCCTCCTGTGCCTCCGGCAAAAGAGAAAGGTCTTCTTCCTCATTGCCCATTTCAATGAGCGTCAGCGTATCTTCGCAGCGGGAAACAAGGTTCAGATACGTCTCGTCCTTCTGCTTTAACGCAGCGGTCTTCTGCAAAATCTTCTGTGCAGATTCCATGTTGTCGTAAAAGCCCGGCTCCGCCGCCTTGTTTTCCAGCATCTCCACTTCTTCACGCAGTCTTTCAAGGCCCAGCGCGTCCTTCAATTCATCCAGCGCCGCCTGCTTTTCATTCAGTTCATGTTTTAATACTTCATATTGCAGCATACGTTTTCGTTACCTTTCAAAAATATCCGTCCAAACCCGCCTTCAACCATTTCACGGCGGCGTTCAGCTTAAATGTACGCAAATCTCTGTTTATTATAATAGATAACCCGCCGTTTGTAAATAGAAAAAATGCGGGAAAACGTACGGTTTCGCTGAAATCTTTATATTTGCCTTTCTTGAAGTTTCACTTCGTTTTCTCGCTGAATTATTAACAGTCTGAAAATTTGCACGCTTTGCATTGCGATTGCGGGCATTTTGTAGTATTATATGAATAAGAAAATAATTCTGGCAGTATTCTGACCGTCTTTCGAATATTGCCAACCGAATTTTGGAGGTTCTGTTTTGGACTACAAAGGCATCAAGTGTCCCGTGTGCGACAAGCCGTTTACGGAAAATGACGATATCGTCGTTTGCCCGGTCTGCGGTGCACCGTACCACAGAGGCTGCTATAAAGAAAAAGGTGCGTGCATTTTCACAGATCTGCACGAAAGCGGCAAGACTTGGGCGCCGCCTGTTCCGCCGAACGCGCCGAACACGGCCAGTGAGCTCAAAGACAAGGAATGCCCGAACTGCGGCACCTTAAACGCCCACAGCGCGCTGTTCTGCAACATCTGCGGCGCTTCCCTCACCGGCGCGCCGGATGAACACCGCAACACGAGCTACAACACGCAGCAAAATCCGAATAACGCGAACAATCCGAACAGCTATAACAATTACAATAACCCGTACGGCAGTTATCCCCCGCCGCAAAACAACGCAAACTATCAGAGCCGCGGCTTTGGCGGCGTGCCGTTCGCGTTCGACCCCATGGGCGGCGCAAATCCCGCGGAATTTGTTGCGGATAACGTCACCTACGGCGACGTGAGTAAGGTCGTGCAGCAGAATACGGCGTATTACCTTTCCGTGTTCCGCAATATTAAATCTTTCGGGCGCAGCAAGTTCAATTTCAGCGCGTTCCTGTTCTCCGGCGGTTGGCTCCTGTATCGCAAGCAGTACAAGGCGGGCATTATCACAACGACAATCATGTTCCTTTTATATATCGCGAACCTGATGCTCTCGTGTTTCGTCGTCAACCCCATCACGACGCACGTCATCGATAACGCCGGCGTGTCTTCATCGGATCTCAGCTACGTACAGCTTGCAAACCTGCTTTCGCAGTACTTGATGGATAACCCCTCACAGTATCTTTTGTTCTGCCTGCCGCTTTTGTGCAGCGCCCTGATGCTCGGCATTATGATCTTCGTCGGCGTGCGCGCAAACCGCATGTATTTAAATCACTGCGTCCGCACCGTGCAGGAGATTAAAAGCGTCAGCAATACGGAAACCGACCTTTCCGCAGAATACACCGCACGCGGCGGCGTGAACGTTGTCGTAACGTTCTGCCTGCTCGCCTGCTACATGATCCTGCGTTGGATCCCGCTCTTTTTGACTTGATTCCAGCTTAAAAGCGACATTACCGCTTACGGCTTCACGCGGTAATGTCGTTTAAAATAAAACACATTTGGAAAATAGGAAGTATATTTGGAGGTATTGATTTATGAAAACCGTCAGAAAAGCCGTCATCCCCGCAGCAGGCCTCGGCACACGCGTGCTCCCGGCATCGAAAGCGATGCCCAAGGAAATGCTGCCCATTGTGGATAAGCCCGCCATCCAGTTTATTGTGGAGGAAGCGGTCCGCGCCGGCATTACGGATATTCTCATCATCACAAACCGCGGCAAATCCATCATGGAAGATCATTTCGACCGCGCCCCGGAGCTTGAGGAGCGTCTGCTCGCAAGCGGCAAAAAAGAAGTGTACGATGAAGTTGTGAACCTTGCGCACCTTGCAAACATCACCTACATCCGCCAGAAAGAGACGCGAGGTCTCGGCCACGCCATCTCCTGTGCCAAAGCATTTGTCGGCGATGAGCCATTTGCCGTTCTCTACGGCGATGACGTCATCCTCGGCGAAGATCCCGCCTGTGGCCAGCTCATCCGCGCTTATAACGAGACCGGCAAGGGTGTCGTCGGCGTGAAAGAGGTCAGCGAAGAAGCCATTCAGCGCTACTCCTCCCTCAAAGTAGAGCCTCTGCACGATAACTGGTTCACCTGCACCGATATGATTGAAAAGCCGAGTAAGGATAAGATTATGTCGCTTTACTCCATCCTCGGCCGCTGCGTATTGCCGCCGCAGATTTTTGATATTCTCGCCCACACCGCACCCGGTGCCGGCGGCGAAATTCAGCTCACCGATGCCATGTGTGAGCTTGCTCGCACCGAAAGCATGATCGCCGTCGATTTCACAGGCAAGCGCTACGATATGGGCAACAAGCTCGGCGTCATGCAGGCACAGGTAGAGGTCGCCTTAAAGCACCCCGAGATTGGTGAAAGCTTCCGCGCCTACCTTAAAGAGCTTGCCAAAACGCTTTAAGTGTAAAGTCAATTCACATTGCACGTATGTAAAGCTTATTTACTTTGTAAAATCAATCAACTTTACAAAGCATCTATATCAAATTTGATTTTCCAAAAATCCGCCGAGTTCCAAGATTTTTCTTGACTTTGCGGATTTTTATGTTATAATACTTTTGTTAGTTTGTGCTTATGCGTTTTGTGTAACACAAATGACAATCCTTGCTCCGTTTAAAAGTACGGGGCCAAAGTCCAAAAGGAGGTGCAAACCATGACAGAGGTAGTAAAGAACAAGTACGAGACCGTTATCGTTCTCTCCGCAAAGCTCGGTGAGGAAGGTAATGCAGAGCTGGTCGAAAAGTTCAAGGCATTGATTGCAAAGCACGGCACTGTCGAGAGCGTTGACGAGTGGGGTAAGAGAAGACTCGCGTATCCGATCAACAAGGAAACCGAAGGCTACTACACCCTCGTAAACTTCGAGAGCACGCCGGACTTCACCGCTGAGCTGGACAGACGCTATAAGATCACTGACGGCGTTCTCCGTTCCATCATCGTGAAGAAGGATCCCCGTTTTGCAACCGCTGCTGCAAAGCCGCGTAAAGCCGCTGAGCCGAAGCCGATCGACGTTGAGGCTGTCGCAGCCGAGGCTGTCGAAGCAAACGAGTCCGCTGCTGAGTAAGTTTTTTGAAACGAAAGAGAGTTGTTACCTATGTTGAATGTTGCAGTTGTTATGGGCAGACTGGTTGCCGATCCTGAGCTTCGCCACACCCCGAGCGATGTTGCCGTTACCAGCTTCACGCTGGCGGTAGACCGCTCCTATGTTAAGTCCGGTACAGAACGTCAGGCTGATTTCATTGATGTTGTCGCTTGGCGCAGCACCGCGGATTTTGTATGCAAATACTTCCGCAAGGGCCAGATGATGGCGGTTCACGGTTCCATTCAGACACGCACATATACAGATAAGGACGGCAATAAGCGCAAGGCGACCGAGATTGTTGCGAACGATGTCAATTTTGCGGATTCCAAACGCAGTGACAGCGGCGCAAATTACGGTTCCCCCTCCGCCCCGTCTTACGGCAATAATTACGGAAGTAACAGCGCAGCCGGAAATGAAATGCAGCGCCCGGCTTACAGCGAACCCGCTCCCACCTATTCAAGTGGTAACAGCGGAGATTTCGAGGAGATCATCGGGGACGACGACCTGCCGTTCTGATGATCCAACAACGACTAAGATAAGGAGGCTTTCGCAATGGCAGACAGACCGGAGAGAGATAATCGCCGCGGTGGTCGCAAGGGCCGCAGAAAAGTATGCAGCTTCTGCGTTGACAAAGCGGATTACATCGATTACAAGGATGTTGCCAAGCTTCGCCGTTTTATTTCTGAAAGAGGCAAGATCCTCCCCAGAAGAGTTACGGGAACTTGTGCACATCATCAGCGTGGCCTGACAGTCGCTATCAAGCGTGCTCGTCACCTCGCTCTCCTGCCCTTCAGCAGCGACTGATCGTGCAGATCTAATATCAGCGTACAAGGGAGATTTTCGTCAGAAGGTCTCCCTTTTGCTATCCCCCATTGATTTGCAAAACCCGCACTCTGTGCCTTTAACGGTACAGAATGCGGGTTTCTTTTATTTTACTTGAATCGTCATCAGAACAGACGAATGATCTTGCCGCCGCAGCCGCAATGGTACCGCTCCGGGTGCTGCACCACTGCCGTGAGTTTCATGCGCGGAAACTGCCTTTTGCATTTTGTACATTGCAGCATATATTTCACCGGTTTTTCCTCGTACTTCACAAGTGCTTCCTTCGTCGTTGCCGTAATGCAGTAGCTATACGCGTTGTTCATCTTACCTGCGTATGTCTTCCAAAGGAGCTTGTGATTCATGCAGCGCGGGCACGTGTGCAAAAGCTCATGCGCCAAAACGCTGCGCACACAATTCTCGTCCTTGTCCTCCAAATACGCTGAGACCTCAATTCGATATTCATATTTTTCGCCATGTAATCGCATACAGCGACCATAGCGTTTTTTTGCGCGCGTGTTGATCTGTACCTCCGGCTCGATGTTGCCCGAGACCGGGATACCCAGCGCACGCACTTCTTCGTAGATTTCTTTCATCAATGCGTTATAATCATACTTCATAAAGTTTCCTCGCTTTTCTTTATTTTACTACTATCTACTACGAAAGAAAAGTGGTATAATTAAAAAGGAAAATCGTTTTCCTATCAATTTTTCGGAGGAATTTTCATGAAGTATTATTCGATCGGCTACGCCGTCAACGACGGTTTGCCGGAAGTTACACGCGAAGATGTGCAGAAGCTCACCCACATGAACCTTGCGTTCGGTCTCATCAGCGAAAACGGCCTTTTGGATCTGCACCAGATGACACATCTCGATCTCATCCCGCAGTTCCGCGATTGGAACCCCGCTCTGCGCGTGGTGCTTTCCGTCGGTGGCTGGGGCGCGGGCGGTTTCTCCCTCATGTCCCGCACCGAAGAAGGCCGCCGCGCATTTGCGGAGTCTTGCCGCAAAGCCGTGGAGGAGTATCACCTCGATGGCATCGATATCGACTGGGAATACCCATGCAGCGACCAAGCCGAGATCGACTGTGACTCGAGTGATAAACAGAACTACACAAAGCTCCTGCAAGCTCTGCGCGACGCCCTTGGCATGAACCGCATCGTCTCCACCGCTGTCGGCGCAGGTGATTATTTCCCGGAAAACACCGAAATGGACAAGGTCGCCGAGATTGTCGATTACGTGCAGCTCATGACCTACGACATGCGCAACGGCTTCACGCATCAGGCCGGCCACCACGCCTCCCTCAGTGCCAGCCGCGGCGATACGAGCAATACGAATACGCGCTACATCGTCGAGCTGTTCCACAATGCCGGTGTGCCGTACAATAAGCTCGTCGTCGGCGCAGCATTCTACTGCCGCCATTACACGGGCGCCGCAAACGTCAACAACGGCCTCCTGCAGGAAGCCAGCGCCGGTATGTACGGCCCGAACTACGACGGTCTCACCGAGGAGTTCCGCCGCGAGCATAACTACACGGAATATTGGGACGAGGACGCTGAAGCCGCATATCTCTGGAACGGCGAAACGTTCATCAGCTTCGAGTCCCCCGAGGCCATCCGCCGCAAGTGCGAGTACGTCAAGGAAAAGGGCATGCTCGGCGTCATGTACTGGGAGCACAGCGCCGACCACACCCGTGAGCTGCTCACTGTCATCGCAAAAACACTGAATATCTAAATTCTAACGGAAAAGGAGCCTGCGCGCATGAAAACCGCGTCCAGGCTCCCTTTTTACCGATAAAAACAAGAACTATCCCTGTTTTTTGTAAAATAAAAGACCCATCGGAAATTCCGATAGGTCTTTTGGCGTGGTGCGCGAGACGGGACTTGAACCCGTACGTCATAAACACACGCCCCTCAAACGTGCCTGTCTGCCAATTCCAGCACTCGCGCTCAACAATATGTATTATAGCATAAGCCGCGCTGTTTGTCAACTGTTATTTCTCAAAACGCAAAAACATGTCCGTTTTTTGCATTTTACCGCAAAATGCTGGCGAAAATGGTCAAAACATGCTATACTACATGTAACAGGAACGTGGGAGGAAAACACGATGACATACACAAAACGCTATATGTCGCCGGTTGGCGAGATCTTGCTTGCAGCAGATGACGCAGGGCTTACGGGGCTGTGGTTTGAGGGCAGCAAATATTTTGCGGCGGAGTTGCCGAAGGCGCACATAGAACAGGACACACCCGTTTTGCTCGAAACTATACAGTGGCTCGACGTATATTTTGCCGGAAAAGAGCCGGATTTCACGCCGCCGCTACACCTCATCGGCTCGGATTTTCGGCAGGCGGTTTGGAACATCCTGCTCTCTATCCCCTACGGCCGGACGATGACCTACGGCCAGATTGCAAAGCAGCTTGCAAAAAACACCGGGATAGACAAAATGTCCGCACAGGCGGTTGGCGGTGCGGTCGGGCACAATCCGATCTCGATCATCGTCCCCTGCCACCGCGTTGTGGGCACGAACGGCAGCCTGACCGGCTACGCCGGCGGCCTTGATAAGAAAATCGCGCTGTTGAAGCTTGAAAAAACCGACACCGCAAGATTTTTCCGCCCGAAAAAGGGTACGGCGCTGTAACACGCCCTTACACTAGAATAAACGAAAAGGTCTTCCGTTAGGATTACGGGAGACCTTCTTGCTATAAAACCAAGTTAAACGTAAAATAAAAGACCCATCGGAAATTCCGATAGGTCTTTTGGCGTGGTGCGCGAGACGGGACTTGAACCCGTACGTCATAAACACACGCCCCTCAAACGTGCCTGTCTGCCAATTCCAGCACTCGCGCTCAACAAGTGATATTATAGCAACAAACAGGCAAATTGTCAAGACTATTTTAAAAGAAACTTGAATTTTTGTAAAAAGCCGGATTTACGTCGGTTTAGTCCTCAACGGCAATGGCGTTTTCTTCTTTGATTTCTTCCGCGAGCAGCATGCGCACGGGGTGCTCGGCGGTATACGGTTGCCATGTGGGCAAGCCCTCCCCATTCGGGTCGCCGGTCTTTGCGAAGTTTGCCCAGTAGGAGGACATTGCAGCTTCAAGCGTATAGTCGCACGGTTCCCACGGGCGCCAGCATCTGTTCATCGTGTGGAAAACATACCACAGCTCGGACGAATGGAACGCACCTGCGTTGTCGCCCGGCAACTGACGGTTGAAGAAATAGATGTAGCTCGGGCATCTGCCGAGTTTATTCTGGTTCTTCGCCCAGCGCACGGCACTCTTTTCGAGAATTCTATCGCCCGCTGCGATGTCGCCGCCGGTGCAGCCGATCATGTAATCGATGTCGTGCGCATTGCCGGAAAGCGCCACTTCGTCTACGGAAGCCTTCAGCAGCACGTTATCAACAACGGGCTGCCACGCAAGACCTCTTGGGGACTGGATGGTATACTGCACCTCGGCGATTTTTTCCGCCGGGACAGCACGCATCTCTTCGATGTTTTTCGCGCCGAGCTTTTCCATCAGCTCTTTGGAGGACTTCACGCGCATTTCAATGGAAACGTCGTGCGAAAGGCCACCAAGGCCGCCTGCGCTCTGCAAAACGGCACGCTTAATCTTGCCGCGCGTCAAATCGGACGAAATAAGCGTCTGCACGCTCATGCAGCCTGCAGACTGGCCCGCTGCCGTGATGCAGTCCGGGTCTCCACCGAACGCCGCAATGTTCTCGTATACCCAGTCGATTGCTGCAACCTGGTCGTAAATACCGTAGTTGCCGCTGATGCCCTCGGGGTTTTCGGCATCGAGCTCCGGGTGTGCAAAGAAGCCGAGTGCGCCGACACGGTAGTTGATGGAGACGAACACCACGCCGTTTCTCGCAAACTGCTCGCCGTCGAACTCCTTTTCCGCGCCGCTGCCATGCGTGAATGCACCGCCGTGAATCCAGAAGAACACGGGCAACTTATCGCCCGGCTGCGCAGATGCAGGCGTCCAGATGTTCAGATACAGGCAGTCTTCGCTCTGCTTTAGGTTTTCATCACTGTAAAACTCCTTGCCGTAGAGGCCCATTTTGGACAGGTCAGCCTGCGGTGCTTTAGCGGAGAACTCCAGTGCGGGGCGCACACCTTCCCACTTTGCGTGCGGTTGCGGACGCTTCCAGCGCAGTTCGCCGACCGGCGGTGCAGCATACGGCACGCCCTTGAAGATCACGCTTTGCTTATCATCGGAAAACGCACCTTCGAGTGCGCCTTCTTTGACGGTTACGATCGTATTCATTGAAACTTCCTCCCAGGGATAAAATTCACGGCAACGCCGCGGATAAATTTCTGCGGTGCTGTCGGTGGTTTATAAATTTAGTTTATGCGTTAAGCTGCTTCAGGAGCATCTCACCTGCGCCGGCGGGCACGCTGTCGCCGCCAAACGATAACAGCGCACGCAGCGGCATTTCCGCCATCATACGCGCCATGGCCTCGCCCATGCCGATATCGTCCGCATCTGCCTGTGCAAGCGGGTTCTGTGCCATCATCTTGCCGAGAATCTCGCGGCCGACGGGACTTTCCATAATCTCTTCAATCGTGGAATTCATTGTGTAAACGCGCTTAATCTGCGTAGTAGAGGTGACGTTCACCGTCGCGGTGCAGGCGATGTCGCGGCTGGATTTTGCCGCCATAATCGTGTAGTCGCCGGACTCAACGTACCAATCGGAAATATCGGTACGGTAGTACGCGAACGCACGCTTTGCGAGCGTAAAGGTGACGGTCTTCTCCTCACCCGGCTCAAGCTCGACCTTTTTAAAGCCGCGCAGCTCTTTTACGGGGCGGATGGTGTGGCTTTCCGGCATGCCGACGTACAGCTGTACGACCTCTTTGCCCTTCACCTTGCCGGTGTTGCGGACGTTGACGGAGACGGTCAGTGTATCGGTATCATTCATCTCGGACTTATCAAGCGTTAAATTGCTATATTCAAATGTCGTATAGCTGAGGCCGTAGCCGAACGGGAACAGCACGTCCATGTTCTTTTTGTCGTAGTAACGGTAACCGACAAATACACCCTCGCGATACTCGGTCTTATTCTGCTCATCGCCGAAGAAATAGAGGTACGAGGGGTTATCTTCCAGACGGCACGGGAACGTTTCCGCGAGTTTGCCGGAAGGGTTCACATCGCCGAACAGCAGGTCGAGCGTCGCGGTGCCGACGGCTTCACCGCCGAGGTATGCGTACAGCACGCCGCGCACGTCATCAATCCACGGCATGGTGATGCAGCCACCACACATGACGACGACAACGGTGTTCTTCTGCACTTCGGAAACAGCTTTGACAAGTGCTTCGTGGTTTTTCGGCATCGAAAGCGTGCGGCGATCCATGCCCTCGGACTCCATGGCGTCCGTGATGCCAACGAACACAACGGCGACATCGGCGTTCTTTGCAGCCTCCTGTGCTTCCTCGAGGAGCGCTTCGTCGGACTCTGTGGTGTTCGTATCGTAGCCGGGCGCGTAGGTGACATCGAGTCCCTTTGCAGCCTCGAGCGCGCTTGTGACCTTATAGGAGTTCACGTGTGAGCTGCCGCCGCCCTGAAAACGCGGAGTCTCCGCAAACTTGCCGATGAACGCGAGTTTCTGGCTGCGCTTTAATGGCAGAATACCATCATTTTTGAGCAGAACCATGGACTCATCTGCAATCTTGCGCGCTTCTTCGTGGTCGGCTTCAAAATCGATCTTCGTTTCGGGCTGCTTATTTTCAGTGTATTTGAGAACGATGTTCAAAATGCGCTCCACGGCGGTATCGAGCACCTTGATATCGAGTGTGCCGTTGTTGACCGCGTCAACGATCTGCTTGTCGTTTGCGGCGTTTTTGCCGGGCATTTCAAGCTCCATGCCGGCTTCAAGGCACTTTATGCGGTCTGCGGTAGTCGCGCCCCAGTCGCTCATCACGTAGCCGTCAAAGCCCCACTCGTCGCGGAGAATATCGGTCAGCAAGCGCTTGTTTTCAGCGGCGAACGTACCGTTGATGCGGTTATACGAGCACATAATCGTCCACGGCTTCGAGTCCTTTACAGCAGTCTCAAACGCAGAAAGGTAAATTTCGCGCAGGGTGCGTTCATCAACGACGCTGTCGCTGGACATGCGGTTGTATTCCTGACTGTTGGCGGCGAAATGCTTCACGCTGACGCCGACATTCTGGCTCTGCACGCCGTTTATGTAGTTTTTAGCAAGCTCGCCGGTGAGGTATGGGTCTTCGGAAAGATACTCAAAATTGCGGCCACCGAGCGGAGAACGCTTGATGTTGATGGCCGGGCCGAGCAGAACGGAAAGGCCCTCCGTCTGGCAGGCGTGGCCAAGCACTTCACCGGAGCGGCGAAACAGCTCGCGGTCGAATGAGCACGCCATGCAGGAGCCTGTAGGGTAGCTGGTGGCGGGCACGCTGGCGTTGAGGCCGAGGTGGTCGGCGGCGTCAGACTGCTTACGGATGCCGCACGGGCCGTCCGAGACCATGACGGATTCAATGCCGAGGCGCTGCGGAGTATCGAGATGCCAGAAGTCTTTACCGGAGCAAAGCGCGGCTTTCTCTTCCAGCGTCATTTGAGAAATGATCGATTTCACATCCATACAAACAACTCCTATGACTGATTTGAGTTCAGTATAGCACACTTTCGCGAAAATTTCCATAGACAATTCAGAAATTTTGTTGACTTTATTGGTAGAAAGATATTATAAAAGCCGATGCGATTACATCGGCTTTTCATCACAATTTGAATAGTTTCTCAAAGTTATCATAAAGCATTTTTCGGTTCTCTTCCTCCCCGTAGGCGAGTGCGAAAAAGCGTTCGAGCTCCTTTTCGTGCGTCCACATGGGGAAATCCGTGCCGAACATGACTTTATCCATACCGAAATGTTCAATGCTCCTTCTTGCTTCGTCCGGGTTCAACACAAACAGCGAGCTGCTGGTATCGACCCACACGTTCGCGCCTTTTAGGCACGCTTTGGCTTCATCCCAGCGCTGGTAACCGCCGAGATGCGCGGCGATGCACTTTAATTCCGGCAGCTTTTCGAGCACATTCGCAAGCTTCTTCGGCGCAGAGAGCTCGCTTCTGGCGTCACCCATGTGAAATAAAATCGGCAGATCGCGCGCCATGCAGACTTTGTAGACCGGCAGCATTTTTTCGTCATCGATGGCAAAGCCTTGAAAATCCGAGTGCAGTTTGATGCCGTGCAGGCCGAGCGCCTGAATTTCATTGAGCTCTTTTTCGACGTCCTCAATGTCCCTGTGCCATGCGCCAAGGCCGACGAACTTCGGGTATTTTTCGCATTTGGCCGCGATGAAACGATTGATGGAGCCAACCTGCTCCACTTTTGTCGCAACGGAGCAGACGAGAAATTTATCGAATCCTACGGCGGTGCCCTCTTCGTTTAAAACGTGCGGCAGGCCGACCTCCGCCATGGGAAGATCATAAAAACGGCCAACGTTTTCGGTCGCCTTTTCCGCAATCTTGCCGGGGTAAATGTGGGCGTGCGCGTCGGCGGCACGGTACAAAACGCCGTTATGCTTCACCATGCGCCTTCGCCTCCCTTTCTTTTTTCGAGAACACACAGCCACAGAAATCCTGCCGATATAGGTTATAGTCTGCCGAAAGCTGAATGGAGCGCTTATAGCCCTCCTGTTTTTTGAAATCGGACGGCAAGTGCGGCACGCCGTATGCTTCTGCAAGCGCTTCGCCGATCTCGTTTAGCTTCTGCGCGTTTTTCAGCGGGCTGATGGACAGCGTTGTCGTGAAAAAATCAAAATGATGCCCTGCGGCATACTTTGCCGCTGCTTCCATGCGCAGCTTGTAGCACGCAAAACAGCGCTCGCCGCCCTCCGGGATGTGCTCAAGCCCGCGCACGGCGGTGAAGAATTCTTCCGGCACGTAAGGCAGATCGACAAGCGCTACTTCCTTGGTGCATGGCATTTCGGAGATAAGCCGCTTTAACTCTGCTTCCCTTTTTTGATACTCCGCCTCCGGATAGATATTAGGATTATAAAACAGCACGGTAATTTTAAAATGCGCTGTAAGCTTCTCCAAAACGGCGCTGGAGCACGGCGCACAGCACGCGTGCAAGAGCAGAGTCGGCCGCTTTTCCTCGTGCGTAAAGGTTTCGATGAGTGTATTCAGTTCTTTTGCGTAGTTTCTTTTATTAGCCATGACTTTATTTTATCACCGAAGCCCCGTTTTCGCAAGATATGTATACTCTTTATCACAAATTTCTTACAAATCCGCCGTGTGAATTGACAATATTGCCGTTTCGCGGTAAACTATATGTATCAAATTGTGCTCATACGGCGCATTTCGGTGTTTGTGTGCCGTTTTACAGAAAGGTTTCGTGACATGTTTGATTTTTCTATATTGATTTCCAACCCGCTCATCAACGTCGCTGTTGTTTCGTGGTGTGCGGCACAAATCTTAAAGACCAGCATCCATCTTTTTAAACACGGCGAATTTAAGAAAGAGCGTCTCTCCGGCGCAGGCGGCATGCCAAGCTCCCACTCGGCGGTAACGTGCTCGGTGCTGCTGACCTCTTACCTTATCTACGGCTTTTCCTCCCCAATCTTCGCCATGGCGTTCGTGCTGGCACTCATCGTCATGTACGACGCGACCGGCGTACGCTGGGCGGCGGGTCTGCACGCAAAAGCCATCAACTACATTGTGGAATATTTAGGCGATGAGAACACCAAGGACAAAGACCAACTGAAAGAAATGATTCCGAAGCTGAACGAATCGCTTGGCCACCGCATGATCGAGGTAGTGTGCGGCGCGCTGCTCGGATTTGCGATCTCGCTCATCGGGTACTTCTGCTTCTAAAATTCAATTTGCATGAAAAAACGTTGCACGGAGCTTTCCTGCAGCGTTTTTATTATGGCTCTTTCCTGCGGTTTTGAATGCGGCGTATGAGCAGCGCCGAGCCGCCGACAGCGAGCACGCCCCAGCCAAAGAGGAGCGATGCACGGACAATCCATTCCCCGGCTGCGTTCTCTTGCTTCTCGCCATGAATGTGAAGCTTTGCGTTTCCGCCTTCCCCGCACTGCACGGTAAATGTCATGCTCTCTTCGGCGGTAAGCGTACCGATATAAATCTCGGCAAACCCGAGTGCAGCACTGTCCCCCGAGAAAAGCATCACACTTTGCCCGTTTTGCACACGCAGAAGCTTTACTTCACCTTGGCTTTCTTCTGCCGTGAGATATAACTCAAGCGGCACGGTACATTCGTTTTTGAATACAAGGCTGAGGGGCACGCCGCTTTCGGCTATGACAGTCTTTTCTAAACGGTCTCCGCTGAAAAACACCGGCAGCAAAAACGCCGTGATGAACGCCAGGACCCGAACCGAAAACATGCGCACCCCTCCTCGGCCGCCGGGCGCGCATCACCATACGCGCCGCCTGTAAGAGGGCACCGACGGGCCTTTTTCTTCATGTATATGCGTGTGCGCCGGCGTTATATACGCACGGTACCGCATGACGATCTCCGCATGCCTGCCGAACAGCTTTTCCAAAAGCGTCAGGACGGTCTTTTTCTCTTCGCGATAGTGCTTTCCGTGTTTCATCGTTTTCCTATGCCCTTTCCGTAAATTTTGTGATCTCTACGGATAAAATACCACGACACAGCGAAATATTTTGTCATTCCCATCATGCGGAAATCTTGAACTTTCCACGCATTTGTGGTAAAATAAATCGGTTATTTCGAATTTGTGAAGAAACAGAGGTTATCATCTTGGCCGATTTTAGAAATGAGATTGAAAAACGGCGCACGTTCGCGATTATTTCGCACCCGGACGCCGGTAAAACGACACTGACGGAAAAGTTCCTTCTGTACGGCGGCGCCATTCAGCTGGCCGGTGCGGTCAAGGGCAAAAAGAATGCGCGCCACGCCGTTTCCGACTGGATGGAAATTGAAAAGCAGCGTGGTATCTCCGTCACCTCTTCTGTTATGCAGTTCCAGTATGAGGGCTACTGCATCAATATTTTGGACACCCCGGGCCACCAGGACTTCTCTGAAGACACGTACCGCACGCTGATGGCGGCAGACTCCGCCGTGATGGTCATTGACGCTTCAAAGGGCGTTGAGGCACAGACGAGAAAGCTTTTTAAGGTCTGCGTCATGCGCGATATTCCGATTTTCACGTTCATCAACAAGATGGACCGCGACGCGCAGAGCCCGTATGATCTTTTGGACGAGATCGAAAAAGAGCTCGGCATCGGCACCTACCCGATGAACTGGCCGATTGGCTCCGGTGTGGACTTCAAGGGCGTTTACGACCGCGAAAAGTCCGAAATTCTCGCGTTTGAAGGAGACAAAGAGCTGCGCGGTCAACACGAAGTCAAAGCGCACGAGATCGATCTGAACGACGCGGCACTTGAGACCATTCTCGGCGAAAGCCTGTGCCAGACGCTGCGCGATGACGTAGAGCTTCTGGACGGCGCGGGCTATGAATTTGACCTTGAAAAAGTGCGTCATGGCAAGCTCTCCCCCGTGTTCTTCGGCTCCGCTTTGACAAACTTCGGCGTGGAGTCGTTTCTCGAGAGCTTTCTGCGTATGACGACCTCCCCGCTGCCGCGCCAAACCTCGGAGGGTGTGGTTGACCCGTTCAGCAAGGATTTTTCTGCGTTCGTCTTCAAAATTCAGGCGAACATGAACAAGGCGCACCGCGACCGCATTGCATTCATGCGCATTTGCAGCGGCAAGTTTGAAAAAGGCATGGAGGTCACCCATGTGCAGGGCGGTCGCAAGATCAAGCTTTCGCAGCCGCAGCAGATGATGGCGCAGAGCCGCGAAATCATTGACGAGGCGTATGCGGGCGACATCATCGGTGTGTTCGACCCGGGCATTTTCTCCATCGGCGACACGATCTGCACGGGTAAAAAAGTGCAATTTGAAGGCATTCCAACGTTCGCGCCGGAGTTTTTCTGCCGCGTGCAGCAAAAGGACACGATGAAGCGCAAGCAGTTCGTCAAGGGCACTACACAGATTGCACAGGAAGGCGCCATTCAGATCTTCCAGGAGATTGCCTCCGGCATGGAGGAAGTCATTGTAGGCGTTGTGGGTACACTGCAGTTTGACGTATTCAAGTACCGCATGGAAAACGAGTACAACGTTGAAATTCGCATGGAAACGCTGCCGTACTCACTCATCCGATGGATCGACACGCCGGACGTGGACCTCAAAAAGCTGAACCTCACGTCCGACACAAAAAAGGTGCAGGACATCCGCGGACGTTACCTTTTGCTTTTCTCAAATGAGTGGAGCATCCGCTGGGCGCTGGAGCACAACGAAGGCCTGGAGCTTTCCGAGTTCAGCCGCTAAATTTTATAAAAAGTAACGCTCTGTATGGCTTTTGTGCCGTACAGAGCGTTGTTGTTATGTATTGCTGCTTGATTTTTGCTTGTGGCTGTCCGCGACGAACTCTTTCGGCGTCATGCCGGTGCAGCGCTTAAAGCGTCCGCAGAACGAGGCGGAATCCGAAAAACCGCAGGAAAGCGCCGTTTCACTGACAGTATATGTACCCGCCAGCAGCATTTTTTTCGCCGCATTGATGCGCACCTGCATCAAATATTGCTTCGGCGACATGCTTTCGGAAGCGGAGAAAATGCGGTAGAGATACGTGCGGTCTATGCCGATATGCCGTGCGAGGTCGCTGATCTGAATGGGATAGCCGTAGTTGCTTTTGATGTAGCCGATGGCCTTATTCACATACTCATGCTCGCGGGTGTACGCGCCGCCGTGTGCGGATTCCTCCAAAACGGACATCGCACCGTAAAAGCCGCTCATCACTTTAAATAAGCTGCCTTTGTTGAATTCGTCGATCATCTCGTGCATGTAGCGGATGAACTCGTCGCCGTTTTCAAGCTTTGTTGTGTATTGGCTGACAAGGCCCGTGCGGCGCAGGATCTCCAGTACATCAAAGCCGTCGAATGCGACCCACATGTACTCCCACGGGTCTTCGCGGTCGGCAATGTAATATGTGCGCTCACCCGGGCGGATGAGGAAGCACTCGTTTGCGTGCAGCGTGTAGGTTTCTTCTCCGACGGTATACGTACCCTTGCCGGAGATGACGTAGTGCAGCAAATACTGATTGCGCACGGCCGGGCCCCAGAAATGCCCGCCTTCACATTTTTCGTAACCGCAGTAATACACGGTAACAGAGCCGCCGTTATTCAAATTTTCCGCTCTATGCTTTATGGTGTTCATACCCGTCCCTACCTTTGTAATTCCCTATTCAGTATAGCACACTTAAACACAAAATACAACAAAATCACAACGAAAAGAAACAAAAAATATAGAATCTGCACACTATGCACCGTATAATGAATACAAGAATCGCTTTTATGGAAGGAGTTACAAATTATGCCAAAAATTACATTCATGGGCGCGGGCAGCACCGTTTTCGCACGTAATGTGCTCGGCGACTGCATGTGCACGCCCTCTCTGTGTGAGAGCGAGATCGCGCTCTATGATATCGATGCCGAGCGTTTGGAAGAGTCTTACATCATTCTCAGCGCTATCAACAAGAATACGAACGGCGGCAAAGCGACACTGAAGACCTATTGCGGCGTTGAGAACCGCAAAGAAGCGCTGCGCGGCGCGGACTTCGTCGTAAACGCCATTCAGGTCGGCTTCTACGACCCGTGCACAATCATCGATTTCGAGGTGCCGAAGAAGTACGGTCTGCGCCAGACGATTGCCGATACGATGGGCATTGGCGGCATCATGCGTGCACTGCGCACCATTCCTGTTTTGGAAGATTTTGCCCGCGACATGGAAGAAGTTTGCCCGAACGCATGGTTCCTCAATTACACAAACCCGATGGCAATGCTTTCCGGCTACATGCAGCGCTATACGAACGTAAAGACCGTCGGCCTCTGCCACAGCGTGCAGGTCTGCTCTAAAGAGCTCCTAAAGGCCCTTGGCATGGAAGATAAGGTTGAAGGTCGACGCGAGCTCATCGCCGGCATCAACCACATGGGCTGGCTTTTGAAGATTGAAGACAAGGACGGCAACGACCTCTACCCCGAGATCAAGCGCCGCGCCGCAGAAAAGAATGCGACCGAAAAGCACAAAGATATGGTGCGCTATGAGTACATTCGTCGCCTCGGCTACTACTGCACCGAATCCAGCGAGCACAACGCGGAATACAATCCGCTCTTCATCAAGTCCCGTTACCCGGAGCTTATCGAACAGTTCAACATTCCGCTGGACGAATACCCGCGCCGCTGCATCAACCAGATCAAGGGCTGGAAGGAAGAAAAAGAAAGCATTTTGAAGGACGGCAAAGTGGAGCACACCCGTTCCAGCGAATATGCCTCCTACATTATGGAAGCTATGGTCACCCGCAATCCGTATAAGATTGGCGGCAACGTACTGAACACCGGCCTTATCGATAACCTGCCCGCCGATGCGTGCGTTGAGGTACCGTGCCTTGTGGACAAGATGGGCGTAAATCCGTGCCACGTTGGCCGCCTGCCGGTACAGCTTGCCGCAATGAACATGACGAACATCAACGCACAGCTGATGACAATCGAAGCGGCACGCACCAGAAAGCGCGAGGACATCTACCGCGCCGCTATGCTGGATCCGCACACCGCAGCCGAGCTTTCCATCGACGACATCGTGAAGATGTGCGACGACCTCATCGAGGCACACGGCGATTACATGGCGATGTACAAATAACTCAGCGTTTTCCTCCATTGATACTTCTATAGAAATACACCCGCAGGAACGAACCGCCTGCGGGTGTATTGCTTTCTAACCAATTTTACTCGCCGTCTTCCCCGCTGCTTTCCGCGCTGACGAGGATACCCACAACGGCGCCGTGTGCAAGCGCATCGCCGGGGCTGTCGGACTGATAACCGATGACGTGACCAATCTTCACATGATCGTTGACTTCGGCGACCTGCACCGGCTCGAAGCCGAGAGCTTTTAGAGCCGTTACAGCTTCGTCGGCGGTCATACCTTCGATATCCGGCAGCGTGCGCAGCTGCGGACCTTTGCATACAGCAATCTTCACCGTGCTGCCAGCCTCGATAATCTCACCCGCGAGCGGATATTGCCCGGTGATTTGCCCCTCCGGCAATGTATCGCTGAATGTTTCTTTGTAGATCTCAAGCTCGAATTTATATTTTTTGTCCTTTTCTGTTAAGGAGAGCAGCTTGTCGTAATCCATACCGACAAGGTTCGGCACCTCAAGCGTTTGCTTTTCTTCGACAACGCCCGGATCTTTGATGAACGCAACGATGCTTTGCGGCGAGAACGGGCTGTCTTTGAACCACACGCTCGTCACGGCAAAGATGACGACGAGTGTAAACAGGAATGACGCGACAAGCCACAGGAAAGTAGGCACGCGACGCTTGCTCGGCGTGCGGCCGGAACCGCTCGGCAGCGAGCGCACCGTTTCGGTCTCGACGAATTTTTCCACAACGGTCGGCTCAGCGGCAAGCTCTGCGGAAAAGCGCGAGAAGCTTGACGTGCGGCGAGAGGGATCAACCTGCAGGCCGTTTGCAATAGCCGGAATAACCTGCTCCGGCAGCTGCTTTAGGATATTTTTGGAGATCATCAGGCGCGGGTCCTGCTTGCGCTTCGGCGCTTCCATGGGCGCGGCGCCCGTGAGCGCAAACAACAACGATGCGCACAGGCCGTAAACGTCCGTGACCTCATCACAGATTTTCGTTTTGGAGTACTGCTCCAGCGCCCAGCAGCCGGGGAAAATATCCTCAATGAGGTCGGTGCCGGCACGGCGTACAGACTGTATGTCAAAGCCCGTAACGATCATTTTATCGTCTTTTGTGATGCGCAGTGTGTTCGGCGAGATACCGAGGTGCTCGACGTTCTGCGCATGAATGGCGCCGAGCGTGTGAATGACCGGGTAAAAGAACTGTTCGCACTGCGCCCAGCTTAGAACGCCGTGCTCCTCCACGTACTGTCGCAGGGAAACGGACTCTGTGAACGAGAACACGATGTACTGCGTGTTGTTCTGCGAAAACGTATCGATGGCGCGCTGAATGTGTTTTGTATCGGAAACACGCAGGAGCTTCTGCGCATAGCGCTCGAACTCGCTTAAATAGTCGCTGAACTTGAGCTCTGCCCCGCTGACCGGCAGTACGGACGCGCCGGTCTCGCCGCGTACAGCGATGGTATGCGGATAAAACTCACGCACCTCTACCTTCTGTGCCGTTTTGGCTTCCAACGCGGCGTATGTAATGCCCGCGCCATTGACGTGCACGGCCTGTCCCACAAGGTATTTTTCGCCGAGCAATGTGCCGTACGGCAGCGCGTTTTTCACCTGATCGCCGTTGTGCCAGCCGCAGTGCGGACAGGTATTACTGCTGTCCTCCATTGCTTCAAAGCATCTCATGCAATATAATTTGTTCTCTCCCATGCGCTCAGCTTCCTCTCGATCTCCGCTTCGGAATGCGGTGCATTTTTATACAACATCCCCGAAAAATTCTTTTCACTGAACACAGTATACCACATTTTGCCTGTGCTTTCAAGGTGTGTACGCACCCGAAAGCGCGAAGAAACTGTCGGAAAGCTGCAAGGGCCGCAATTTTAATAAAGTTGTAAGGAAAATTTTGCTTTTCTTTTCCGGCATATATTCGGGCAAAAAAAGAACGCTCCAGTCATAGGAGCGTTCTCTGTAATTCGATTTAAGCTGAAATTAAGCCTTGTCGATGGAACCGAAGAGCTCCATCTTTTCCTTAACGGTAGCCTTAATCGCCTCAAAGCCCGGAGCGAGGAGCTTTCTCGGGTCGAAGCCCTTGCCCTCGAGATCCTTGCCTGCTTCGATGTACTTTCTCGTAGCATCTGCGAAGGAGAGCTGGCACTCGGTGTTGACGTTGATTTTGGAAACGCCAAGGGAGATTGCTTCCTTGATCATGTCGGCCGGGATGCCCGTACCGCCATGGAGAACGAGCGGCATGGTGCCGGTGAGCTTCTGAATCTCAGCGAGAACGTCGAAGTTTAGGCCCTTCCAGTTTGCCGGGTACTTGCCGTGGATGTTGCCGATGCCTGCTGCGAGCATGTCGACACCGAGGTCAGCAATCATTTTGCATTCCTTCGGGTCTGCAACTTCGCCGCCGCCGATAACGCCGTCTTCCTCGCCGCCGATTGCGCCGACCTCAGCCTCAACGGAGATGCCCTTTGCATGAGCGATGCCGATGAGCTCAGTGGTCTTTGCGATGTTCTCTTCGATCGGATAGTGGGAACCGTCGAACATGATGGAAGAGAAGCCTGCTTCGATGCAAGCCTTAGCGCCTTCGTAGGAGCCGTGGTCGAGGTGCAGAGCAACCGGAACCGTGATCTTCAGGGTCTCCAGCATGCCGTTTACCATGCCAACTACGGTGTTGTAGCCGCACATGTACTTGCCTGCGCCCTCGGAAACACCGAGGATGACCGGGGAGTTGTTCTCCTGAGCCGTGAGCAGGATAGCCTTTGTCCATTCGAGGTTATTGATGTTGAACTGACCGACAGCGTATTTACCTGCCTTAGCCTTGTCCAGCATTTCCTTTGCAGATACTAACATAAATTCAGCCTCCATGATCCATGAAAGGATTTTTATTTCTTTGTATATTATAGAATATACAGCGCAAAAAATCAACCCTATTTGAAAATATCGGGCTGTTTCGCGTTATTTTACAAAAAAAGTAAGACCTTTTCGCGATTTCTTACGACAAGGTCTTACAAAATACCGTTTATGTTCAGTTATCGGAAGACTTGCGCTGGAGCAGGACGGCGGCGATGATGATTGCGCCCTTGAAGGCTTCGCGCAGGAACGGCGGAACGCCGAGGAGATTGAGGAGGTTGTTCATAACGGCGATGATGAGCATACCGAATACAGTACCCACAACGGAGCCCTTGCCGCCGGACATGCTGGTGCCGCCGACGATGACCGCCGCGATGGAATCGAGCTCATAGCCGCTGCCGGCGTTTGCCGGGTCCATAGCGCCGATGCGGGAGACCTGCAATACGGCCGCGATAGCGACAACCGCGCCCATCAGCGCATATACGCCGAGCTTTACACGATTGACGTTGATGCCGGAAAGACGGGATGTCTTCTCGTTGGAGCCGACCGCGAACACGTGGCGGCCGAACACGGTCTTCTTAGAGACGATGTACAGTACGAGCGCGATGAGGAGCCAATAGAGGATCGGCATAAACATCTGGCCGCCGACCTTCACACGGGCGATCTGCTGAAAACCCGTCGGAACCTTCGGCGAACTGGACTGCATGAACTGCTGCGTAACACTGCGCAGAATCTTCATGGCACCGAGCGTTGCGATGAACGGCGGAATCTTGCCCGCAGTGACCATGAGGCCGTTGAGACCGCCGAAAATGATGCCGGCCGCGACGGAAATCAGAATGGCAACTATGTACGCAGGTGCGCCGGTAAGGCCGATCGCGCCGAGCCAGCCGCCGTTTGCGGCGTCGATGAGCGTCATGGTAATGGCGCCGACCGCGACGAGCGTGGAACCGACGGCAAGATCAATGCCGCCGGAGATAATGACGAACGTCATGCCGAGCGCGATGATACCAACGCTGGAGTTGTTACGGAGAATGTTCATCCAGTTGTTAATCCATGCGCCGAACCATTCGCCGAAGCTTGCATAGTCAAAGCCGAGCGCGAGTGTCTGCAGAATAACCATGACGATCAGTGCAATGCCTGTGGAAAACAGCGCATTATTCTTCCAATTATCGCGGAACCATGCGCCAAAGCCCTTTTTGTTTGTTTTTTCGTTCATTATACCTGTCCCCCTGTTGCAAGGCGCATGATGGCCTGCTCATTCATTTCATCGCCGACAAGCTCGCCCTGCACGCTGCCGTGGAACATCACGACGGTGCGGTCGCACACGCGGATAATCTCCTGGGCCTCGCTGGAAAGTACAATGACGGCGACGCCCGCCTCTGCGAGCTTCAGGATAATATCGTAGATTTCCTCCTTAGCACCTACGTCCACGCCCTGTGTGGGGTTATCGAACACAAGCACCTTTGGGTTTGCATCCAGCCACTTTGCCAGCACCACCTTCTGCTGGTTGCCGCCGGAAAGGCTGCCGATGAGATCTTTTGCGGAGCCGAGCTTGATGTGCAGCTCTTTTTCGAAATCATCAAAATCCTTTTCAATCTTCTTCGAGTGCAAAAAGCCCATCTTGCTGTCTCTGGGCCATGTGACGACCGTGCCGTTTTCAAGAATACTCATATCCTTGATGATGCCGTTTTCCTTGCGGTTGCGCGGCACATAGCCGACGCCGGCCTTGAGCGCCTGCCCCGTAGTGCGTATATGCACGGGCTTGCCCTCTACTTCTACCGTACCGGAAGCACCGTGTATTGCGCCGAAAACCGCTTGAAACAGCTCACTTCTGCCGTCGCCCAAAAGGCCCGTGAAACCGAGCACCTCGCCGGCGTGCACTTCAAAGCTGACGTTTCTGAAATGCGGCTCCAACGTCATACCCTTGCCGCTTAAAATAACATTACCAATCTTTTTCTCACGGCGGAGCGACTGTGTGCGCACATCGTGACCGACCATGTCGCGCGCCAGCATATTGACAGAGGTCTCCGAGACAAGGCCGGAGGAAACCATATTGCCGTCTCGCAGCACTGTGTAGCGCGTGCAGATCTCCATGACCTCGCGCAGCTTATGAGAAATGAACACAATGCCTACGCCGCTCTTTCTCAGCGTATTCATCATATCAAACACACGGCGAATTTCCGGCTCCGTAAGCGAAGTGGTCGGCTCATCCATGATGATGATGGAAGCCTCCATCAAAAGTGCACGGGCAATCTCGACAATCTGCTTATAGGAAGCATCGAGGTCGCGCACCATGATACGCGGGTCGAGGTCAAGGTCCATTTTTTTGAAAACTTCGTTCGTTTTCGCAATCATCGCGGCGGAATCCAGAAAACGGTTCTTCTTCCGCAGCTCGTGGCCGATAAACATATTCTCGTAAATGGCAAGATCATTTACAAGATTTAATTCCTGATGGATAAAAGCAATGCCATGCTTCAGGGAATCTGCCGGCGTTTGAAACGCAACGCGCTTGCCGTCCAATAGGATCTGGCCCTGATCCGCATGATGGACGCCGCCGAGAATATTCATCAGGGTAGATTTTCCGGCGCCGTTTTCACCGAGCAGCGCGCAGATCTCGCCGCCGTTTAAGGTAAACGAAACGTCCCGCAGAACATCATTTGCACCGAAGGATTTGTAGATCCCCTTCATTTCAAGTGTCATACATACACTTTCCTTTCTGTATGGCGTACAAATAGGAGATCTACCGCCCATAGAAGACGGCTATCCCCTTTTAACAAAAAAGGCTGCTGCTTGCGCAACAGCCCCTTTGCAGAACTTTTAAATTAGTAAACGGTATTCTCCGGGTCGAGGTACTCGTCAACGTTGTCTCTGTCAACAACTGTCGTCGAGATAATCTTGACCGGCTCTACGTCCTTGCCTGCGAGAACGTCAAGTGCCATATCAACAGCGTCCTTGACCATCAGCGGGCTGTAAAGAGAAGACTCAATCCAAATGTTCTCGTTTTCCTTCATCATGTTGAAGTACTCCTGGCAGCCGCCGCCACCGGTGATGACCTTAATGTCGTCACGGTTTGCTTCGGAAATAGCCTGCAGAACACCGATGGAAGTCTCGTCGTCCATGGAGTAAACCGCGTCGATGTGATCGTTGCTGGTGAGGATGTCGGCGAAGTCAGCTTGACCGGCTTCACGGGTGAACTGCGTAGCATACTCAACAATCTCCATATCCGGCGCAATCTCCTTGATGGTATCCATGAAGCCCTTCTTACGGAGCTCTGCAACGGAACCGGAGGTCGGAACGTCGAGAACGACGACTTTGCCGGTGGTGCCGATTTTATCGACAATGTACTTAGCGCCTTCAACGCCCATGGATTCGTTATCGCCGGATACACGGTAAACGCCGTCCGCTGCGATCTCGATATCGAAGTTTACAACGACGATGCCCTCATCGATTGCTTCCTGAATCGGCACTTCCATGCCTTCCCACTGCGGGAAAGCAACGATAGCTTCTGCGCCCCAGGACTTGAGGTCGTCGATCTGAGAAGTCATTTCCTCAGCGTTGTTGCTGGTGTAGAGCTTGTAGTCGACGGTGTCGCTCAGCTCTTTGCAGCGCTGCTCAGCGTAATATGCAACGCCTGCGACCCAACCGTGGGTAACAGCCGGTGCAAGAATGCCGATCTTGGTCTTTTCCGTGGAAGTGCTTTCCTCGGAAGACTCGGATGCTTCTGCAGAGGATTCAGAGCTGACAGCACTGGATTCCTCAGAGGCAGAGCTTGTGGAAGAGGTTCCGTTGCCTGCGCATGCTGCGAAGGTGACGCAGAGAAGCGCGAGCGCCAGAACAATGCTCAATACCTTTTTCATGTGTGTTTCCTCCTGTATCTGCGATCTGCCGCAGATGATCTGAAATATTTTGAGACGTTATGAATAAACTGTAAACGCCTCATACACTGGGTATTTTACTCTTTGTTGTATACTTTGTCAATGATATTTCATGAAAATTTTACGTTTTTGAGCGGTTTTCTTTACAAGCGGCATTCTCCCTGCCCTATCTACTTGATTTTCTGCTTTGCGGTGTGATAAAATATTTGGGAATATGGGGCGGGTTTGCGCTTTGCAGCTTTTTACCGCCTCGCTCTACTCATCGTTCGGGAACCCCCTAATTGGGTTTCCCGAGCAAAACAGTCCACCGAACGTGTGCGTTCGGTTTAAGCTTCTTGAAAAAGCTTGCGCAAAACTTTGTGCGTTCGCTTTACTTTAGCTTAGATATCTTCAATATTAAATAATTGAAAGTGTGTTTTTATGGCAAACATCATTCCCATCACGTCCTTTTCCGCGCCGGAGCTGGACGTTTTTGCGCGGCTTACGGAAAACCAGCTTGTCAACCGCGCCGACCCCGCAAACGCAATGTTCATTGCGGAAAGCCCGCTCGTTATCGGCCGCGCCTTAGACGGCGGCTGCGTGCCGCTCTCTTTTTTAATGGAAACGAAGCATGTGGAGGGCAAGGCTGCGGAAATTCTATCTCGCTGCCCCGAAGACATTCCCGTTTACACGGCGGAGCTGGACGTTTTAACACAACTGACGGGCTTTAAGCTGACCCGCGGCATGCTCTGTGCGATGCGCCGCCCGGCTTTGAAAAGTGTTGCGGAGATTTGCACAAATGCGCGCCGCATTGCCGTGCTCGAAAATGTGATGAATCCCACGAACATCGGCGCAATCTTCCGCAGTGCGGCGGCGCTCGGCATGGACGCGGTTTTATTGACCGCCGCCGGCAGCGACCCGCTGTATCGCCGCGCGAGCCGCGTGAGCATGGGCACAGTATTTCAGGTGCCGTGGACGTATCTGCCCGAAGACGTTTCGTGGCAGGATACGCTGCACGATCTCGGCTTTAAGACGGCCGCCATGGCGCTGCGCGACGACACGCTTCCCCTCTCTGACCCGCGTTTGGAGAAAGAGCCGAAGCTCGCCGTTGTGCTTGGCACCGAGGGTGACGGCCTTGCAAACACGACGATCGAGCATTGCGACTACACGGTGAAGATTCCCATGTCGCACGGTGTGGACTCGCTGAACGTTGCCGCCGCAAGCGCCGTGGCGTTTTATCAACTCGGCACACTGCACAACAATGTATGAGAAAAGGACGCTGCCCGCCGGGGCAACGTCCTTTGTTACCACTTTTCGAAATGCACGCGGTTTTCTTCGTAGCGGCTTTCACGCGGTTCTTTATTCTCCTCTGCGGGATAGCCGAGTGCAAGAACGGAATGCGGCACGATGGTCTCCGGCAGGTTGAACAGTGCGGCTTGCTTTTCTACGCGATCCATCTGCGGCCATGTGCCGAGCCACACAGAGCCGAGGCCGAGTGCATCGGCGCAAAGCGTCATATTCTGCGCGGCAATGGCGCCGTCGATGACCCAATAGTCCTTCGCGGGTGGGAATGCACGCTCGAGATCGCCGCAGATCAGAATGGCGGCCGCAGCCTTTTTCAGCGGCTGTGCCGGCCTACCGTTCGCCTCTGCCATTTCAAGCAGCTTTTCGCGGTCGGTGACGACGATGAACGACCAATCGCGCGCATTCACGCAGCAAGGACCGCTCATGCCGGCCTCTAAAATCTGATGCAGCTTCTCTTCTTCAATGGGCTGTGCGGTGAAATCCCGCACGCTTCTGCGATTAAAAAGGTTTTGCAAAGCTTCCATACGGGCACGCTCCTTTATGTTTTTCGAAGTCGTTTTGATTTTACCGTTATTCTACCACACAAGGGAAAAGGTTGCAAGTGAAGCTTTTCTGAGATTCTAAAAGCACTGAAGCACCGTTATATTGGAACTTCACTGTTTTATTTTTGATTTATCGCAACGCGCTGCGGTATTCAGCGGGCGTCATGTGCTTTACTTTTTTGAACGCCGCCGCAAACTTACTGGCGCTGTCGTATCCGACCTGTGCGGCAATCTCGGCAATGTTCCGGCGTTTTTCACGCAACAAAATTTCCGCCGCGTAATTCATGCGGTAATCGGTGAGCCACGCGCCGATGGACGTGCCGTACGCCGCCTTAAAGCAGGTCTTCATCGGCGTCAGCGCAAAATCGAACCGTGTGGAAAGCTCTTCCTGCGTGAAGTTTTCGGAGATATGCTCGGCGAGAAAATCGCGCACGGCCTTGGTTTTTTCAAGCTGCGTCTTATAAAAGTACGGATGCGCCGCGTTTTCCTTCGGCGGCGTCATGCTGTCGAGCGCGAGCAGAAGCTCCAGTATTTTGATCTGAAAATAGGAAATACGTGCTTTTTCCGGCACGTGGTACATTTCCTCAAAGATGTGCGCGACCCGCTCCGTGCACGCAATGACCTTAGGCATTTTGTTCAGCGCAAAGCGGCGCAAAATCGCCGCCGGGGTAACGGAAAAGCCCGCCATGACGTTCAGCAGGGAACGCGAGGCCTGCTCCGGGTCGAGCGTGACCACGAGTCCATGGTAATGGCCGGAGGGCAAGTCTAGCTTCTGCGAGCATGGCGCGCCGTTTTCAAGCTTCATCTCACCGGCGCTCACATAGGAAAAAGCGCCTTCTCCCAACGCGTAGGCCATGCGCCCTTCGCGGCAGTGCTCGATCGTGAGCCGCATACGGTCGTCGGTCTTTCCGCATACGCAGTGCGTCATGTGCAGATCTCGAAACCGAAGCTCCACACCCGGAAAAATAGTATAGCATGTCACAGTGCCCTCGCCCGTCTCGTTGCGCAGCTGCCACACGGCACAGCCGTCACTTTCCGCAAGCAGCATCGTGTTTTGCTCTTCTTGTTGTATCGCGTCACGCATGATACGCGCCCCCTAACATTATGTTCTGACTGCGGGAAAAGAGGCCGTTGCCCGCGTGCGGCATTGTATTAAAAGTTAGCAACTTCTAACTCAAATTCAAAAATAAAAGTGAAATCTTCGCTCTATTTGGTCTTTTCGCCCTGTTTTCTTGCAGATGATCTTTTATGCGCCAAAACAGAATTTCTCGGTTCACGGTTGACTTCTGCTTTAATTTCATGTATGCTATATTCGAAAGTTAGCTAAAACTAACTTATTCGATTTCACTGCATACGGAGGATACATATGGAAACATTTTACGGCATATTGATTCCGTTTCTTGGCACCTCGCTCGGCGCAGCGTGCGTGTTCTTCATGAAAAAATCGCTCAGCGATCGCGTACAGCGCAGCCTGACCGGCTTTGCGGCAGGTGTGATGGTGGCGGCTTCGGTGTGGAGCTTATTGATCCCCGCCATAGAGCAATCCGCAGCGCTCGGCAAGCTCTCGTTTCTGCCGGCAGCGGTCGGGTTTTGGGCAGGTGTTTTGTTCCTGCTTTTGCTTGACCACACCATCCCCCACCTGCACCGCAGCAGCAAACAGGCGGAAGGCCCGAAAAGCCGACTGCACCGCACCACAATGATGATGCTTGCCGTCACGCTGCACAATATTCCGGAGGGTATGGCCGTAGGCGTGGTGTACGCCGGGTACCTTTCCGGCAGTGCACAGATCACCGCCGCAGGCGCACTTGCACTTTCGCTCGGCATTGCCATTCAAAATTTTCCCGAAGGCGCCATCATCTCCATGCCGTTGCACGCTGAAGGCATGAAAAAGCCGCGTGCGTTTTTGGACGGCGTGCTTTCCGGCGCGGTGGAACCCATCGGTGCCGTACTGACCGTTTTGGCCGCCCAGCTCATTGTGCCGGCACTACCGTACCTTTTGAGCTTCGCCGCCGGAGCAATGCTGTACGTCGTTGTAGAGGAGCTTATCCCCGAAATGTCACAGGGCACGCACTCCAACATCGGCACGGTGTTTTTTGCCGTGGGCTTTACCGCCATGATGATTTTGGACGTTTCCCTTGGGTGAACGGTGTGAATGCCATTTTAAATGCTTTGCTCTTTTCAGCCTTAACGACTCCGTTTCATCGCGTAAAAAGTTAGTTTGTTCTAACCCGCAAATCTATTATAACGCGCCATTCAAAAAAAATCAAGGGCATACCGCAAAAGCATTTCATCTTTAACGCGGTATGCCCTGTTTCGATCTCCTCGATTTTTTCAAAAGTTCCGCATATAGCAAAAAGTCCTGACTTTCTGAAGAAAATCAGGACTTTGGTGGAGCAGGGGTGCTCAAGGATGAACACCCCTCCAAAGCTCCGGTTTCGCCTTCAAATGCCGTTTCTATATCATCCAGCGGGATATTGTCAATGCTCAACGGCTTCTTGCTGGCGTTGATGATGAGGGTAAAGTGGTCGTCATACAGATAGATGGAATGAACAAAGATGTTGATGATGGCTCGGCGCTTATTCACATCGTCGGCTGGCATCTCGCATACATAGTCCAGAAACGCTAAAATCTGCACTTCGGTCAGCGTGATCTTCTTGTTTTTCTCAATAGCGAGCTGTGCCTCCAGCTCCGCCTTTTCCGCCATGCGCTTGTTGAGTCGATCCGTCAGCATCTCCACGGCCTGCCCCTGCTCAATGGCCTTCCAGAGATTCTCAATGGCCGTGTCCGCCTCTCGGATCGCCTTTTTCAGCGCCTTGGCGGTCAGGTTATCCGGGCTTTTGGCGCACTCTTCAGCCACCTTCTTGGCAATAAACCGTATCTTCTCCTCGGTCAGCATTTTCAAACACTCGTTGACCACACGGTCCTCAATATAGGACTTGCTGACGATCTTCTTGCCGCACTTTTTCCTGCGGGCGTTCTTGCACATATAGTAGTGATATTGCCTGCCGGTTTTGCTGGTGCCGCCGTAGCCCACCATCATTTCCTTGCAGTGTCCGCAGAACAGCTTTGTGGTCAGCAGATATTCGCCCTCACCGTGAGTTCGGGCCGGCGCATTTTTGTTTTTGTTCATCATCGATTGCACCCGGTAAAATAGGTCATCATCCAGAATGCGAGGCATCCCGCCGGGTGTTTCCTTTCCTTTGTAAAGATAGACGCCGATATAACGCTTGTTGCTGAGCAGGTGACTGAGACTGTTGGGACTAAATTCCTTGCCGAGGGAGGTCTTGACCCTGCGCCGTTTCAGATCCCGGATGATCTCCGCTTTCGTCTCGCCGCTGGCGTAGCGCTCATAAATCTCACGGACAATTCACCGCTGGTCAGCAGGTTGGCATAGCGCACACGGTGATGCTTCTTGAGATAGCGGGGATGCCGCTGCCCCCATACCCCGATTGACCACTCTTCCCCCGGCTCAT
>ERZ1106976.803-NODE-803-length-34403-cov-4.076162_pt1 | contig 34403 bp, 34 predicted proteins | sample MGYA00403687_ERZ1106976 | MGnify/ENA primary metagenome ERZ1106976 (study PRJEB35170, sample SAMEA104062446) | human gut metagenome | biome: human gut; feature: human-associated habitat; material: faeces | place: Denmark | collected 2013-02-22 ... | reverse complement strand
ATTAAGGAATCGCTGAATCAATCGGATATCCGATTGATTCAGCGATTCCTTAATCCGGTATATCATAAATAATGATTTCCGAGGCGGCTCGGTACTCTCCGGAATCGGTATCCTTTACTACTTCCATCCTGTTTTTATAAAGGAATTTTACGATCTCATAGGTATCGATCCATATTTGATTGTTTCCGTCTTTCTGCGATGCGTCAAAAATAAGCTGTATTCCGAAGTGAAGGTGAGGAATATTGATGTTATTAACGTTTTCTTTAACGCTGTATCCGGTCATGCCGAGATATCCTATTACATCTCCTGCCGTAATGATATCCCCTTCCTCAATGTCGGTATACGGATGATCTTTTCTCAGATGCGCATAGTAATAGTATCTTTTGTTGTCAAAGCTTCTGATTCCTATTCTCCATCCTCCGTACTGATTCCATCCGATGGCTTCAACATATCCCGATTCCACAGCGATGATCGGTGTGCCGACAGAACCCATCATGTCATGACCGAGGTGCTCTCTTTTATAGCCATAGCTTCTGCTTGCTCCGAAGTCGTCATAATGTTCATAGTAATACCCGGAGGCTATGGGGGAAAATGCCTTAAGCCCATAGTAAAATTTTCCGTCTTTATAGTATTCACCGACATAGCCGTCGAGAACGGCGGAATATGCTTCTTTATAATAATCGAAATATTTCATCTTTAAGGAGATACTTTGAACGGTTTCTTCTCCCGCTTTGATTTTATCGGTAAAGCTCTTTATATCGCTTTTTTTATACGAGGAGAAATTTCCGCCGTATTTTGCTCCGAGATAAGAGAGAATATCTATCCAGCTTATGTGCTTTTCGGTGCCATAGGTTTCAATATCTGCCTGAAGCGCGTCATTCATTGCCGCCGCGGTTACTCCATAGTCAACCCATTTGATATATCCTCCCGAGGTAAGCTTGTCAAGTCGTGCTGTATTTACCAGCGACAGTATCGCGCATACCGATACGGAAATGACGGCGAGAATAATTCCGAAGAAGAGCTTACGCTTTGTTTTTTCACCCATAATTAATATCCGGCTCCCATAAAAATAAATTGTGCTATGGAATAAGTATGATAACACGGAAGGATATATTCATTTGCTTTTCTTGTTAATTTGATTTATTTTGAATATACGCAGTAAAAGGGGATATAATATAATCAATTCAAAAAAAGGAGATGCCATTATGAATCTAACGCAAAAAGAAATTGATTTTCTCGACGATTTCAAAAGTCAGGAGAAGCTTTGCATCGAAAAATACGATAAATATGCCGGATGCGCATGCAGTACGGAACTGAAAAATCTTTTCGGGGAACTTGCATCTGATGAAAGAACGCATTTAAAAACCATCAATGAAATGTCGGGCGGAACGGTTGCCGACGTCCCTCAAAGCATCAAGGCGAACAACTGTAATTGCGGCTGCGCCGGCTATTGCGATGAGCAGAGCAGAAATAACGACGAATTTCTCTGCAAGGATATGCTTGCTTCCGAGAAGCATGTTTCGGCATTATACGATACCGGTATTTTTGAATTTTCAGATCCCAAAGCGAGAAAGATGCTGAATCATATTCAGGCTGAGGAACAGCAGCACGGTGAAAAGATTTATGCGTTTATGAAAAGCAACGGAATGTATTGCTGAATCAGCAGAGGGCTGTTATGTCGGTTCATGACAGCCCTTTGTTTTTATACACGGATTTATTCAATATTTGCATATTCCATTCGTCCCGGTCTCCTTTCCGTTGTTTCGCAGATCGGGGTAATCCCGTTTGAAAAACAATCATTGCATGAAAATTTAAGACAATACCGCCGGGTGCACAGCTAACGCCTTTATTGGCGCATATGCTTGCCTCTTTTCCGTCATCCTTTACCAATTTCATTGGCAGAGGAGTCGCTCTTGCCTCCTCAATTTGTATTGTCTGACAAAAAATCTGGCGGAGCACATTGTGCGGTATTGCCTTAAGCAGGATATTTCAGAAGTTTTCTGAAAGAATAAGGAATGCTTTATGAAGAGGTGCGGTAACGGAAATGATTTTTTCGGTTTTTGATACAAAGCCTTACGATATTCCCGGATTTGATGAAGCCGGAAAACGGTTTGGGATTGAATATCGGTATTATGAAACAAAACTCTCTTTGGATACCTGTACTCTTGCTCATGGCAGCGACGGTGTGGTTATATTTGTGAACGACACGCTTGATGCTGCCGTGATAGAGAAGCTTTGTTCTCTCGACATACATTTTGCGGCACTGAGATGCGCCGGATTCAATAACGTAGATCTTGCCGCGGCAAGGGGAAGACTTACGGTTGTACGTGTTCCGGCGTATTCTCCTTCGGCGGTTGCCGAACACGCTTTTGCACTGTTGTTGACTCTTTGCAGAAAGACACATAGAGCATACCTCAGAACGAGAGAATTCAATTTTAGCCTGAACGGACTTACCGGAATCGGACTGAAAGGGAAAACCGCCGGCGTGATCGGGACGGGAAAAATCGGCAGAGAATTTGCTTCTGTAGCTTCGGGATTTGGTATGAATGTGACGGCATACGATCCGTTCCCCGATTTTTCTTCGGGTTTAAGGTATCTTCCTGTCGGTGAACTGCTTTCTCAAAGCGATATTATATCCCTTCATTGCCCTTTGACGGAACAGTCGCGTCATATGATAAATGAAAAAACAATCTCTGAGATGAAGCCGGGCGCCATTATTATTAATACTTCCCGCGGCGGACTGATTGATAGTGCGGCGCTCTTGGAAGGAATAAAAAGCGGCAGACTCGGAGGAGCCTGCCTTGATGTATATGAGGAGGAAACGGAGTTTTTCTATGAGGATCTGTCTGATAAGCTGATCAGAGACGAACTCCTTACTTCACTGATTTCAATGCCTAATGTGATTGTGACTTCTCATCAGGCGTTTCTGACCGATGAAGCGCTGAGGAGTATTGCAGAGACAACGGCGAGAAATATCATTGAATTTTTTGAGACAGGAAAGTGCCGAAATGAAGTGAGAGAATAAAAGCGGGGAATGAGGCAACGCTTTATCCGTCAATATTCCGCTCAGAATATCCGGGAAATCATATTTATGAGAATACAAAGCGTAATGCCGATTATGGTGGGAATGGCTATTGCCGCAGCGGTATGAGCCCAACTTCCGCTTTCTTTTTTTATCGTCAGGATAGTAGTGGAGCACGGCCAATGGAATACCGTGAAAATTATCATATTAATTGCTGTTACAAGCGTCCATCCATTATCGACAAGAAGACTTTTCAATTCAGAAAGCGAACTGTATCCGACAAGAGTCCCGTTTGCCATATAGCACATCATGATAATAGGTATAACAATTTCATTGGCGGGCATTCCGAGAAGGAATGCAAGTAGTATAACGCCGTCAAGTCCCATCAACTGTCCGAGGGGATTTAGAAAACCAGAAAGCGCGGAAAGCAATGTTCCGCTGCCGACGGTTACGTTTGCGAGCAGCCATATCACAAGACCTGTGGGAGCGGCGACGGCAACTGCTCTTCCGAGAACAAAGAGAGTGCGGTCGAATATTGATCGGACCAGTACCTTTCCGAATTGAGGTGTTCGGTAGGGAGGAAGCTCAAGGGTAAAAGAGGAGGGAACCCCTTTGAGAACGGTTATAGAGAGGAGCTTTGATACAAGCAGCGTAATCAAAACGCTTATTATGATGATTGCTGTAAGCACAGCCGCCGATACAATACCCGACGATGCGGCGAAAAACATCGTTATAATGGCAATCAGCATCGGAAAACGCCCGTTACACGGCATGAAGCTGTTTGTTAAAATGGCGATTAATCTTTCCCGCGGAGAATCGATTATGCGGCAGCCGACAACGCCGGCGGCATTGCATCCGAAGCCCATACACATCGTGAGCGCCTGTTTTCCGCAGGCAGAGCACTTTTTGAAGCATCGATCAAGATTGAAGGCAACTCTCGGAAGATATCCCATATCTTCAAGTATCGTAAACAGAGGAAAGAAAATTGCCATAGGGGGAAGCATGACGGATATAACCCAACCGACGACTCGTATGATCCCTTCGCAAATCAGACCGGTCAGGAGAGGGGTGGCACCGATTTTTACGAGCAGCATATTTGCTCCGGCTTCTATCGCCGCGAATAACCGTGACAGAAGTTCTGAAGGATAGTTTGCTCCCTGTACGGTCAGCCATAGTATGGCTAAAAGCATTAACAGCATGATCGGAAAACCGGTAACTCTGCCTATGAGTAATTTGTCGATCTTTCGGTCTCTTTCGTTTCTCTTTACGCCTTTTTTTCGGACTGTTCCCGCTACTGCACGGGAGGCGGCGGATGATATGGCTTCTGCGATATCATCATTTACAGTGTCGGAATTTTCTTTGCAGTGGGTTGCTTTAAGCTGTTTGGCGAGCTGCTCGATCGCTTTATATTCCTCTGAACCGATATTGTATTTATCGGCAAGCTTTGAAACAAAAGCGTTGTCGCTGTCAAGTATTCGGAGTGCGAATACTCTTGCCTGCCTTCTTGTTACGCCGTTGCCGCAAAGAAGCGCGGAGGCGTCGGTTATATAGTTTTCTATGTAGTTTTTGTACTTAACTTCAATTTTTGACGCGCCTTCCGCTTCAAGCGCCGGAAGCAGACGGCGCGCCTCTTTTCCTTTTCTTGCGCTCATTGCTGCAACCGGTACGCCGATTTGTTCGGAGAGGGCTTTCTCATCAATTATGAGTCCCTTTTTTTCGGCTTCGTCTATCAGATTGATACAGACAGCCGCATTTTCGCAGACTTCAAGTATTTGTATGACAAGAAAAAAATTGCGTTCAAGACAGGAGGCGTCGCACACGACGGCTATTCTGTCGGAATTGCCGAAATATATATAATCTCTTGCTACCTCTTCCTCTGCTGACCGCGCGCTGAGTGAATAGCATCCGGGCAGATCAGCGAATATATAGGTGCGCAGTTCGCTTTTGCATTTTCCGATGGCGCTGGTAACCGTTTTTCCTGTCCAATTCCCGGTGTGCTGCTTCATTCCGGTAAGACTGTTAAAAACGGTGCTTTTACCGACGTTGGGATTTCCGGCAAGAGCCACTATTCTGTCTTTTTCGTTGGTTTTTACGGCAGAGGCGTCAGATTCCGACGCCCCTCTGCCTGTTGATGTTCTGCTGAGTCCCATTATACTGCCTGTATGTTCCTTTCAGAATCGTATTCTATCATTATTTCGGATGAATCCTCCGCTCGAAGCGCTATGACCGCTCCTTTTATCAGATATGCGGTAGGATCCCCGAGAGGGCTTTTTCCTATACACACTACCGGTGATCCGGCGATGAAGCCGATATCCATTAATCTTCTTCGTATATCTCCCGAATTGTTCAGTTCCTTTATTTTTCCGTATTCTCCCTTTTTCATTGACGACATGCTGCCTGTCATATTTTTATATTCCTTTCTTTCGTTATGAATGTTTCTTTGAGGAAAAATTCTTTCCATTTACTAAGTTATGCAGAGATGCTCCGATTGTTACAAGTGATGCCGGTTGATAACGAAGCGCTTTTGCGTTTTTTCACCGTAATGAGGTGCTTTTCTATTGACTTTTGATGCGAAAAACTGTAAAATATAGGATAATAGAATCCGTTTACCGGGTATGGGAGAAAAAGCGAATGGAAATTTCAAAGAGCCGTCTTTGCAGGATTTTTTCAAGAATACCGACGATTCAAACCGAACGGCTGACATTAAGAAAATTATTGCCCTCCGATTACAGGGATATGTATGAATATGCAAGCCAGCAGACGGTGACAGAATATCTTCTCTGGAGTCCGCATCTGAATCAGGATCAAACTTACCGGTATCTTGAAGCGATTCAGACCAGCTATAAGCGCGGAGAGTTTTTTGATTGGGCTGTGGTTATCACCGAGACCGGAAAGATGATTGGTACCTGCGGATATACGAGCTTTGACGTTGATAATAGGAGAACGGAAATCGGATATGTTCTGAATCCGGCATATTGGGGAAACGGATATGCTTCGGAGGCGGTTATGGCTGTAACGGAATTCGCTTTTTCGGAGTTGGGCATGAATCGTGTAGAAGCACATTTTATCGAAGGAAATGAGCGGAGTCTCCATGTGATGCGTAAATGCGGAATGGCACTTGAGGGAATTTTTAGGCAGTATATGCTTATAAAGGGGAAATACAGAAATATCGGAATCTGCGGTATAACAAAAGACATCTTTACCGGTAGAGGCTTCTACCGAAAAACCGAGAATAAAGGATGGTTGAAAAGATTGATTTCCTGATTTCTGTTCCCTTTGGCTTTGAGCTAATGCTTATAAAAAACAACTTTGTATTTTGTGTAATACTGATAACCGATTCATTGTTTTTTACAAAATTTAATAAAAAAATATTGACAAATCAGCAAAAATAATGTATGATATATAAGAACATTTGAGAAAATGGCGCGCTTTTTCGAAAAAAGCGTAACAATTTATCTTTTTTTAGGATATTTCGGCTATATGCACAAGTTTTTTGTCTCTTCCGATGCAATTTCGAATAGTACGGTTGTTATAACCGGAACGGACGCACGCCATATCTCCTTTTCTTTACGGATGAAGAAAGGAGAAAAAATCTGCGTTTCTTCGTCAGAGGGGGAAACATATCTTTGCATTATTGTCGGTTTTGCCGAGGGTAATGTGTTTGCGCGGATTGAAAGCGTTTTACAGGCGTCTTCGGAATCGCCCTGCCGTATCAGACTCTTTCAGGCTCTTCCCAAGGGGGATAAGCTTGAGGTGATAATTCAGAAGGCGGTTGAATGCGGAGTGTACTCGGTTACGCCGTTTGAAAGCAGATTTTGTATAGCTAAAGTCGGTGATACCGCCAAGAAGCTCGAACGGTGGAACCGTATTGCGCTTGAGGCTGCAAAACAGTGCGGAAGAAGCGTTGTTCCGAAGGTGTTGCCGCCTGTGTCTTATGAACGGGCGATAAAAGAAGCTTCGGAGGATGCTCTTTCCTTGTTTTGTTACGAAAACGAACGCTCGCGGATGCTCGGAAGTGTTCTGAAACAGGATGCGTCGGATTGTATATCTATAGTTGTCGGCGCGGAAGGCGGATTTTCGCAGGAGGAGATTTCTTTTGCGGAGTCAAACGGTCTGACCGTCGTCGGACTCGGACCGAGAATACTTAGATGCGAAACAGCATCCGGGTTTGTACTCGCCTGTATCTCTCTTTGCAGAGAGCTTACTGATTAATATTTGTTAAAAAAATTCGGAGGTCAGAATTATGTCCAATAGATTATTTCAGGGAATTATTCATCAGATGAAGGACGCGGTAGACCGCGTTATCGGAGTTATTGATGAAAACGGTATCATTATTTCTTGCAGCGATCTTGCAAAAATAGGAGGTACCCGTCAGGGAATCAGAGACGAGCTTTCCTATACCTCGGAGACGGTTATGTCGGCAGGCTATACATACAAGCCGATCGGATCGGGCACAAAGGCGGAGTATATTGTGTTCGTTGAGGGGGAGGACAAGCAGGCAGAGCGGCTTGCCTCGATACTTTCGATTTCTCTTAACAGCATTAAAGGACTTTACGATGATAAATACGATAAGGCGTCCTTTATCAAAAACGTGATTCTTGATAATATTCTTCCGAGCGATATTTATCTGAAATCGAAAGAGCTTCATTTCAGCAACGATGTTATGCGCATCGTTATGCTCATCAAGTTCGTCGGAAAGAACGAAATCATTCCTTATCAGATGGTGCAGAATATGTTCCCCGATAAGAACAAGGATTATGTTATAAGCGTCGGTGAAAATGATATTGTGCTCGTAAAAGAGGTAAAGCCAAACTACGACACCAAGGCGATTGAAAAGATAGCACAGTCGATTTCCGATACTTTCGGAACCGAGTTCTATACCAAGGTCTCGATCGGTATAGGAACCGCTGTTGAAAGTATAAAGGATCTGGCGCGTTCCTATAAGGAAGCACAGGTTGCGATTGAGGTCGGGAAGGTTTTCGATACCGAAAAGAATATTATCAGCTATGAAAATCTCGGAATTGGCAGATTGATTTATCAGCTTCCGACAACACTGTGTGAAATGTTTCTTTCGGAGGTCTTTAAGAAGGGAAGTCTTGAATCTCTCGATAGAGAAACACTGCTTACCATTCAGTGCTTTTTCGAGAATAATCTTAATGTTTCCGAAACCTCCCGTAAGCTTTTTGTACATCGGAATACTCTTGTGTACAGGCTTGAAAAGGTTCGTAAGCTTACCGGACTTGATCTTCGTGAGTTTGAACATGCGATAACCTTCAAGGTGGCGCTTATGGTAAAAAAATATCTGACCTCAAAGCCGGTAAAATTCTGATAACCTCACTGTTTGCGACTCATAAATTCGGAGGAGCGGCTGTCAAAAGCCGCTGCTCCGGTTTTTGCTTGACAATAGAACTGTTTATCAATGTAAGACAGCGATTAATGGTACTTTTTAGCGGTTGAAAACAGCATGCTTTAACCTTTTTCGATGCTTTTAATTGCTGGGTTAATTCCGTTTTATCCGAAAATACTCTGCTCCTTTCTCGGAGCATAAGAAAGCAAGCGGTTATATAAATGATTGAATTTAAAAATGTAAAAAAAGTCTATCCGAACGGGACGGAAGCGCTGAACGGCATAGATTTAAAGATAGATGACGGTGAATTTGTCTTCATCGTAGGTGCCTCGGGCGCAGGAAAGTCAACTTTAACCAAGCTTCTGACAAGAGAAGAATCCATTACAGAGGGTCAGCTTACCGTAAATGAATTTGATCTGGTCAAGATGCCCAATCGTAAAATTCCTTATTATCGCCGTCAAATAGGCGTTGTATTTCAGGATTTTAGACTTCTTCCCGATATGACGGTTTTTGAAAACGTTGCTTTTGCCATGCAGATTATAGGTGAATCGAAAAGAACAATAAAACGCAGGGTTCCTTCCATTCTCAATATTGTGGGGCTTCAGGATAAAGCCAACTGTTTTCCGTCTCAGCTTTCCGGAGGAGAGCAGCAGCGCGTTGCACTTGCCAGAGCGCTTGCCAATAATCCATCCACCATCATTGCGGACGAGCCTACCGGAAATATCGATCCTAAGCTCAGTCTTGAGATCATGAATCTGCTGATAAAAATACACAGAAAAAACAAGACTGTAATTGTTGTGACGCATGAAAAGCAGCTTGTAGACTACTTCCAACAGAGAGTTGTTACAATCGACAACGGTGTTGTCGTAAGCGACAGGGTAGGAGGTATGTTCAATGCGCAGGTATAAAATTTCTTATTTCTTCTCTCAGGCTTTTAAAGGCTTATGGCGTAACGGAATGATGACGCTTGCATCGGTAACGGTGCTTCTCTCCTGTCTGATTGTTATGGGCTGCTTTTCTATGCTTGTGATCAATATCGATCATAATCTTGAATCGCTCGGAGATCTCAATGAAATTGTTGCGTTTGCTGATACGGATGAGCCGTATGAAGCCGAAGCCGAAGCAGTGCTTGCGCCGGCAATAAAGTCCGAGGGGAAAACATTTCTTGGCTGGTCTGTTAATCCCGATGCTGAAGCTGCGGATTTCGGCGCCGGTAAAACTTATAAGATCAATCCCGAGGACGCTGTCAGCGGCGTGATAACGATGTATGCGATATGGGAAGAAAAATCCGTTTCCGACGGATATAAGATCAAGTATAATGCTTCCGGACTGAATATAGAAGGAAGTCTTCCCGAAAAACCGGATTCCTATCAGGAAGGGGATGCTCTTTCCCTCGCTGACGCGCTTACGGCAAGATACAGCACGATAGAGTTTCTCGGCTGGTCGCTATCCCCCGATTCGGAGGAGGCGGAGTATCTTTCTAATGCGGAATATACGGTTTCCTCCGAAGATGCTAAAGGAGGTGTGATCACTTTCTATGCCGTTTGGAGTGAAAAGCAGACCTTTGCAACCTATAAGCTTGTTTATGACGCCAATGGTGCTGAGGTTTCCGATATGCCGACAGACAGCGGGGTGCGCCTTGACAGAATCAGGAAACAGCTTGAAGGACTTGACAATATATCGGAAGACGGAATTGAATTTGTTTCAAAGGAAGAGACGCTTGAATCGGAAAAAGAAAAGCTGAAGGACTATCCGAGCCTTCTTGCGACGCTTGAAGAAGGCGATAATCCTTATCCTGATTCGTTTATTATTACCTATAAAGATAATTCGTCGGTTTCCGCTTTGCAGCTTCAGCTTGATAATATCGAAGGTATTTATAAAACCAGATGCCGGGCGGATATTGCAGAGAATATTGAAAGTCTTAAAAGCGGGATTATTCTGATTTTTACATGGTTTATGGTGATACTTTTTGTTGTAAGTATCTTTGTAATTATTAATACCGTAAAGCTTGCTGTGGTGGGAAGAAGTAAGGAAATCACCATTATGCGGTATGTAGGCGCTACAAAATGGTTTATTGCGCTTCCGTTTGAGCTTGAAGGTGCCATTATCGGACTTTTCTCGGGAATAGCCGCTTTCTTTGTACAATGGTATATGTACGGTTATGTGCAGAAGATGATAATGAATGAAATCCAGATGATTTCTATACTGCCGTTTGATAATCTCAAGCTGGTTATGTTTGTCGGCTGCGTCGTAATCGGTGTGATAACCGGACTTATCGGAAGTGTGATTTCAATAAGAAAATATCTGAAAGCATAAAGGAGAGGCATTATGAACTTGATCAAAAAAACGGGCAGGTTTATTGCTGTCGCTGTCATTTTTTCTGCGGTTGTAATAATGATGGCTGTGTATTTTCCTTTTAATACTTTAGAGTCGGGGGCAGCAAAAATAACTGAGGCAGATATACAGGCGGTGAAGGATAAAATTTCGGCAAACGAAAAGAAAATCGCTGAATATGAGGCGAAAATTGATTCGTTGGGAAAGGATATCGAAAACGCTACTGCGGAAAAGGAGCAGCTTGATCAGCAGATTCACTATATACAATCCAATATTGATGATACGGCGGAGCTTATAGAGAAGTATGAAGTTCTTATAAAGGATAAGGAGATTCAAATAGCTGATAGGGAAAATCAAATATCGCAGAAATATAATGATTTTTTAGAGCGTCTCCGCATATCATATGAAGACGGAACTCAAAATTATCTTGAACTGCTTGTAAGCTCTGAGAATTTAATTGATTTTATAACAAGAGTTGACAATTTAGGTTCTGTGCTGACTTATGAACAGACGTTGATGGATGAGCTTGAACAGGAGGTCAGCGATCTCGACGCTCTGAAAAGCTCCCTTTCTCAGAAGAAGAATGAGTATGAGGAATTGGGCGCTTATCAGAACGAGTCACAGAATCAGCTCTCAGAAAAGCTTCAGGCGGCAGAGAAGCTGATTGCACAGCTTGAGAAGGATGAAGCGGCTGCCAAGAAAGCGCAGCAGGACGCAGCCAAGAAGGATGCGGCGCTGGATGATGAACTGAAAAAGCTGCTCAAGGAATACGAGGAGCAGCAGATTGCGGAAGCCAAGGGAGCGCTGTTGTGGCCGGTTGACAGTAACTACAGAACGATCAGTTCCAAATACGGCTGGCGAATACTTTGGGGAGAAAAGGATTTTCATCTCGGAGTCGATATCCCCGCTAAGTACGGTTCTAATATTTATGCGGCGAATGACGGGAAAGTACTTAAGGCTTTGTATAACAGCAGCTACGGATACTACATACTGATTGACCACGGCGGAAATAAAGCAACACTTTATGCGCATTGCAGCAAACTCCTTGTTAAAGCAGGAGATAAGGTAGAACGGGGGCAGGTTATAGCAAAGATTGGTTCTACGGGAAACTCTTCCGGATATCATCTTCATTTTGAAGTCCGGATTAACGGCTCGACGACGAATCCCCTTGTTAAAAATATGCTTGTAATAAATAATAACGGTAAAATGGTGGATCCGGTTGCCAAAGGCTTGCTTAAATATTCCTGATTGGCGTTAAATGAAAGATTTAAGATAATAATATAAAAAGGCAGTTATCCGCTCTTTGCTGAGAAGGATTCGCTTGATTATGAGCGGATATTTTCCCGACGTAATTCCGTATGGAATGGTAAGAGCGGCTTTTGGGGAAATTTAAATTGTTTTAGAAAACAATTAACGATGATTTGTTCGGCTTTTGCCGATGGTCTATATGCTTTAATCGTTTTCAGCGGCAGGACAGACGTCGCGGGGCTGTTTGCATTCATGCAGCAGCCCCGGAGTATATATCCGATGATATTCGTTTCGGAAGAAAGGTTAGCTTAATGTCAAAGAAAATTCCTCTTTATGCGGTGATTATTGTTGCCATTATTGCGGTTGTCGTTACCTTCAATGCGTCTTTTCTTTTTTTTGAGCAAAAGTATAATACAAAACTGAATGAGACACTCTCCGGGTATTCTTATTTTGACAAGCTTCTCAGTGTTGATGAAATCGTAAGAAAATATTATATCGGAGAAATTGACGATGACGCGCTGAATGCTGCGGTGATCAGAGGTTATCTCTCAGGAATCGGGGATAACTATTCAATGTATATGACAAGCGATGAGTATGATGCGTTTAAAAATGAACAAAACGGAAATGCAGTGGGCATCGGAGTCAATGTTATATATGATACAGGGAACGAGAGCATAGAGATAATCAGTATTCTTCCCGATTCTCCAGCCGCAGAGTCTGGACTTCTTGAGGGAGATATTATTACCGGGGTGGAAGGACAGCGCATATCGGAAATCGGTTATTATGCCGCTCTTGATCTTATCAAGGGGGATAAGGGTACTCAGGTCGAGCTGTCAGTTAGGAGAGGAAGCGAGGAAACGACCGTTATCTGTGAAAGACGTGAGGTTAAGACTCTCAGCGTGACATATCATGTTTACGGGGGGAGCGGAGATGTCGGTTTCATAAGAATTTCCGAATTTAATTCGACAACGCCGGAGCAATTTAAGAATGCGATTGAAGAACTTCGGTCTTCCGGATGTACGAAATTTGTATTTGATCTTCGTAATAACGGCGGAGGAGAATTGAACAGCATTGTCGAAGTGCTGGATTATTTACTGCCTGAAGGACCGATTGCTCATATATATTACAATACGGGCGAGGAAGATCATTATAAATCCGACGCTTCTTTTCTTGACGCAAAGGTTGCGGTACTGACAAACAGCCGGACGGCAAGCGCTGCCGAGCTTTTTACCTGTGCGCTCAAGGATTATACCGAACACGGTGATTATGATGCGGTTCTTGTAGGAACTACCACCTATGGGAAAGGCGTTTTGCAGAGATTTTTTACGCTGAAGGATGGTTCTGCCTTTAAAATATCAACGGGAAGATATAATCCTCCATACTCAGAAAACTATGACGGTATCGGGATAACTCCTGATATTGAAATAGAGCTTTCCGAGGAGGCTTCAAGTATAAATTTCTACAAACTGACCGATGAGAATGATAACCAGCTTATCGCGGCGGTTAAGGCTCTCAATCAGTAAATACCGGGGTTGAACCCGTTTCAGGAAGCGGATAGCGGCGGTGCTGTTCTGCAATCCGAGTCAATATCAAAATAAATACTACTTTCGCCGCCGGAAAACGGAGAATATCATGTCAAAAGAAATTGTGGTTACCGAAGAAGGTCTAAAAAAGCTTCAGGATGAACTTGAATACCTGAAAACAACCAAAAGAAAAGAAGTCGTTGAAGCGATAAGGGTTGCGCTGTCCTTTGGAGACCTTTCGGAAAATAGCGAATATGATGAAGCCAAAAATGAACAGGCAAAGACCGAAGCGCGTATCAATGAGCTTGAGGAAAGCCTTAAGCATGTCAAGGTGATTTCCGACAGTGAGGTCAGCACAGATGTTGTTAATGTCGGAAATATAGTTAAGGTATACGATGAAGATTTTGAAGAAGAGATCACCTATACCCTTGTGGGTTCAACGGAGGCGGATCCGCTTCTTGACAAAATTTCCGATCAGTCGCCTATCGGAAGCGCTATTATTGGGGCGAAGGTTGGAGATACCGTGAGTGTGACTACTCCCGGCGGACTTGTAAAGCTTCGTATACTTGAAATATCAAAGTAAAGGGATCATTGCCGATGGATAATAACATACTGAATACGGAAGAACAGGAGCTTGCCGAAATACTCAAGATTCGTCGCGATAAGCTCTCCGACCTGAAAGCGAATGGACTTGATCCGTTTGTAAATACTAAATATGACGTAACCGCCAAAAGCTCGGATATAAAAGAAGCCTTTGATGAATACGAGGGGAAAAACGTCTCGATAGCCGGCAGAATCATGAGCCGCAGAATTATGGGCAAGGCATCTTTCTGCGATATTTATGACGGCAACGGAAGAATACAGAGCTACGTTCGCCGCGACGATGTCGGAGATGAGGAGTATGCTTCTTTCAAGAAGTGGGATATTGGCGATATAATAGGTCTTGAGGGCTTTGCTTTCAGAACGAAAACAGGAGAGATCTCTATACACGCTCAAAAGATTAAGCTACTTTCAAAGTCGCTTTTGCCGCTTCCCGAAAAATTTCACGGACTTACCAATACGGATTTGCGTTACAGACAGAGATATGTTGACCTTATTGTCAATCCTGAGGTAAAGGAAACCTTTATAAAGCGTTCTCGTATTCTCTCGGAGATAAGGGCGTATCTTGATTCAAAGGATTTTCTTGAGGTTGATACTCCTATTCTTGTGCCTCTTGAAATCGGTGCGTCGGCGCGCCCCTTCAAAACGCATCATAATACGCTGGATATGGATATGTACCTCAGAATCGAGACGGAGCTGTATCTGAAGCGTCTTATCGTCGGCGGCATGAACCGTGTATATGAAGTAGGAAGAATATTCAGAAACGAGGGGATGGATCCCCGCCATAATCCTGAATTTACTACAATAGAGCTTTACCAAGCCTATACCGATTACAAGGGTATGATGGATCTTGTAGAAGAGCTTTATAAGCGTCTTACACTGAATATCTGCGGTTCTATGAAGATAACATATCAAGGGACGGAAATTGATATGAGTCATTGGGAGCGTCTCTCTATGACCGAAGCCGTTAAAAAATACTCCGGTGTCGATTACTATAGCTGGCAGAGTGACGAGGAGGCCCGTGCCGATGCAAAGGCGCATCATATTGAGATTTCTGCCGATGCTTCTAAAGGCACTGTTCTTGCTGAATTTTTTGATGCTTATGTTGAGGACAAGCTGGTTCAGCCGACATTTATCTATGATTATCCCGTGGAAAACAGTCCCCTTGCCAAGAGAAAAGCGGACGAGCCTCAATTTACCGAAAGGTTTGAATATTTTATTAACTGTATGGAATTCGGTAACGCTTTCAGTGAGCTTAACGATCCTATTGATCAAAAGGAACGCTTTGAACGTCAGGTGAGGATTAAGAAAGCTGAGGAGCCCAACTGCAACGCGGAGGTTGATTACGATTATGTGACGGCGCTTGAATATGGGCTTCCTCCTACGGGCGGACTTGGGTTCGGTGTTGACAGACTTGTCATGCTGCTTACCGACAGTGCGTCAATAAGAGACGTTTTGCTGTTTCCGACAATGAAACCCCTTGATGGTGCAAAAAGCGGAAATGGTGTAAGCTCTAAAGCAGAAGAGACATATGCAAATGACGGTAAAGCTGAGCAAACTGCTAAAGCAGTTGAAAAGCTTGATTTCTCCAAGGTGAAAATCGAGCCGTTGTTCAAGGAAGAAGTCGATTTTGATACATTTTCAAAGTCTGATTTCAGAGCAGTTAAGGTGAAAGAATGTGTTGCAGTACCGAAGTCCAAGAAGCTGCTACAGTTTTCTCTTGACGACGGAACAGGCACAGACCGCACCATTTTGAGCGGTATTCACGAGTATTACGAGCCGGAAGAACTGGTTGGCAAGACTTGTATCGCTATCACCAATCTCCCGCCGAGAAAGATGATGGGCATTGATTCCTGCGGTATGCTGATTTCCGCCGTTCACGAAGAAAACGGCGAAGAAAAGCTTCATCTGCTGATGGTTGATGGCCACATTCCTGCCGGTGCAAAGCTCTATTAATATGTACCGTTTTGCCTGAAAAACGGTAAGTTATTCATTTTGAAAAAACTCAAAATTTACAGCTTTACATCAAATTTTACACTTATCGGTGCAGAAAACGGTGCAGAGACTAAAAAAATCGCATAATTTCAGGCGATTCAATAAGATTTATAAGGGCGGTGTCTGAACTACGGACATCGCTCTTTTTACTAAACAGATATGCATATACGGAGGGGATTTAGTTGTAAAACACTTTTCGGAATTAAGCACAGAAGAACTGTATGACATCTATAAGCTGCGAGTATCAGTGTTTGTCGTTGAACAGAAATGCGCCTATCAGGAAATCGATGAAGCGGATAAAGTGGCATATCATATTTGGCTGCAAGATGAAAACGGAATTCAGGCATACGCACGGATTCTTCCACAGGGAATGACATTTTCGGATTTTTCTATCGGTCGTGTAATTTCCGTAAAACGCCGCTGTGGTATTGGCAGCAAAATTGTGGCTGCAACAATTGATGTTGCAAAAGACAAGTTCCGTGCGAAAAGAATTACCATTGAAGCACAGGTTTATGTGAGACGGATGTATGAAAAAATAGGATTTCATCAAACTTCCGAGGAATTTTTGGAAGATGGAATTCCGCATATTCAAATGCAGTTAGATTGTTAATTCCGGTTTATTCATAGTGTGTTAGTTTCTTGACGAGGCAAAAAGTTCTGTCGGGGTATTTTTGTTAGCTGACTATATCACAAACTACATCATTTTCTCAATATATAATTAGATAATTACAGAGGAAGGAAATGAGTAACAGTTTAGCAGGCGTCCATTTGGAGCTTGTTTCGGAATGGTCGGAAAGAACTTACCACTGAGCCCTGATTAAATTACTTTCGCTTCAAATAAAAAAGTATGGTGGAAAGCAGGGGTTCGGTTACGAGTGAGGGACAAGCGTGAAGAAGCAGAACCGTAAACGGTACAGGATTTTCCAAACTTGCTCTCCTAATGAAAATATTTTCTCCGTTTATTGTAGATTTTGTTCAGATAACTTGCGATGCGGTTGACAAATTGTAAAAAGTATGGTATAAGTATAACACTTCAGAGATTTATATTGCCGCACAGTATCACCTTAAGAGTAACGGATACACAGTATAGAAGAGGAGGACGGGATTGATGAAAATAAAACATATAGCATCGATAGTATTGATTATCATAGGAATATTGGGAATGATATATACAGCGGTCATGCCTTTTGTTTCGAATTTTAATTTTGGTTTGATTTTGTGCGGGATTATATCTATTTTTCTGATTGCTGCAGGAAAATTTTTTGATAAGCTATTTAGCGTTAAATGGCTGTTTGCTGCTGTTTTGGGGATATCGGTTATATTTGCTTCATTGGTAGTCTATGTTTCTGCTTACGGACAGCGTGATAACGCCGATTTTACAGAAGACGCAGTTATAGTACTCGGTGCAGGGCTCAACGGTGATCAGGTAAGCAGACAGCTTGCAAACCGACTTGATAAAGCGGTTGAATATTACCGCAAAAATACAAACGCCATTATTGTTGTATCAGGAGGGCAGGGAAACGGCGAAACCGTAACAGAGGCATTTGCTATGGAGCAGTATCTTATTGCAAAGGGAATAAGCGCTGACAGAATCATTCGGGAAGAAGCTTCCGTTTCGACTTATACCAATCTCTATAACTCAAGGGAACTCTTGGATGAGTATTTCGGCGGCGAAAGCGGTTACAGAGTAGCCTTGATTACAAGTGGGTATCACATATATAGAGCGGTTAAAATTGCCGAAGATATGGGGATAAATTGTACGCATTATCATTCCGAAATAGAATGGTATACGGTTCCGATGAGGTGTTTACGTGAATGTGCGGCGGTAGTTAAGCTTTGGCTTATAAGAAAATAAGTGATATAAGGCGCGTGTATGAGATGTCGGCCGAGCGGGAAGGACTATTTTAAAATTTAAGGCAATACCACGCAATGATTGTTGTGCAGCTGCGCCTCCGGACTTTTCGTCAAACAATATAAATTGAGGAGGCAGGATCGCCTCCCTCTGTCGACGAAATTGGTGAAGTATGAGGGAAAAGCTGCAAGCAAATGCGCAATAAAGGCGTTAGCTGTGCGACCGGCGGTATTGCCTTAATCTTCTGATATAATAAAAGTATAATAAAAGCAAGATGTCGACTGTTTTGCAAACAGGGAAGACATCTTGCTTTTATATAACGGTACCTCTAAAAATTCACTGCCCCAATTCCAAATCGAACTGTTTTCCGCCATTCGTCGGTCACAAAAAATCTTATCAGGTATATATATACGCTGTCTGTCGAATTTTTGTTTTGACTACCGATTGCTGGTCTGGGAACATTAAATTTTTAGAGGTTCCCCAATCTTATTTGCTTCTCTTTTTCTTTACAATATCCCACAAATCAATGAAATCATCATCGGATATTTCCTCGTTTTCATCGCTGTCGTTTAATTCAACAGTCTTTTTTTCCTGAACCGACTCCTGAGCAGGATGTGAAATCTTTTGTGCGGAAGTGCTCTTAACTTCCTTCTTTGCTTCTTTCTTCTCGCCTTCAAAGCCGGTGGCTACGACCGTGATAGACATGGTATCCTCAAGAGTATCGTCAAACGCAGCACCCCAAATGATTTGAGCGTCGGGGTGAGCTTCTTCCGCAATAATAGTGGAAGCGGTATCAATTTCTTCAAGCCCGATGTCGGGAGAAGCGGTAATGTTGATAAGAATGCCTCTTGCACCCTGTATTGACGTTTCAAGAAGCGGACTTGAAATAGCGAGCTTGGCGGCTTCCGTTGCCTTATCCTTGCCTGTAGCGGTTCCTACGCCCATATGAGCAGCGCCGGCATTCTGCATTACAGCGGTCACATCGGCAAAATCAAGGTTTACGATTCCGGGAACATTAATAAGGTCGGAAATACTTTGAACACCGCGACGGAGAACATTATCTGCCTCGGCAAAAGCGTTTGCAAAAGTAATTCTTGTTTCGGAAATTTGTTTTAATCTCTCGTTCGGAATAATGATAAGAGAATCAACGGAATCGCGGAAACGCTCGATACCGCTCTCTGCTGCTTCCATTCTTCTTCTGCCCTCAAAATTGAAAGGTTTTGTTACGATACCGATAGTAAGAATATCCATATCCCGGGCAAGCTTTGCAACGACAGGTGCTGCGCCTGTTCCGGTTCCGCCTCCCATACCCGCGGTTATGAAAACCATATCGGCTCCCTTTAGCGCGGAAGCGATTTCCTCCTGACTTTCCTCTGCGGCTCTGGCACCGATGTCCGGATTCGCGCCGGCCCCGTGTCCTTTTGTAATTTTGTCGCCTATCGGAATCTTCTTGGGGGCTGCGGAACGCATAAGAGCCTGTTTGTCAGTATTAATGGCGATGAATTCAACACCGCGAATGTTTGTCTCAATCATACGGTTTACGGCATTGCTTCCTCCTCCGCCGACACCTACGACCTTTATATTAACGCCGCTGTCATAATTTTCTTCGAGCTCGAATGGCATATATGTATCCTCCTAAAAACTTTAATAGACCTTTATTTTATTATTACCATAAAAAAGTATCTGTACACAGATATACACTAATAATGATAATATTTTTCGCAAAACTATGCAATACTTTTTTAAAAAATTAACTATATATTAACAATTTGATCCCATTCAAGGATATATGAAAAGCTCGTCCTGCTTCAGGACAATGATTGAAGTGAGATATTCCACATCGATGGAAGCGATGGTATTTTCATCAAAAGCTTCTTCAATAACCTTCATAACAAATTTGATTTTGGCGTCGAGATTTTCAGATGTTCCGATATTTATTTTATATTTTCCATTGCCGGAGTAAACCGAAATATGGTATCTGTCAGAAGCGTCTATTGAATCCACCGATGAAAAAAATTCATAATCGTCAAGTTCTTTCAAAAAAGATACAATATAATCATAATTGGACGCTTTTGTGAATTTGACGGTTTCGCCCGTGACGGCATAATTTACTTCAGGGAGATTTATGTAAGTAAGGGGAAGACCGAGCAATTCTATTTCTTCTTTCATATTATAACGAGATATTACCCGTAAATCGTCTGACAGAACAAACCAGTCGCCTGCAATCTGTGTAAACCATGCAGGAGCGTCTTCGAAAACCGTTATGATTAAGGTGGAGGGAAAAACTCTTTTAAAATTTACCCCTCGAATATAAGGAAAATTGCCGGTTATCAGGTCTTCAGCAGCGTCAAAATCAATTCCGAAAAGGTTAACGTTTTCTTCAAAACTGCAAACAGCGAGGATCTCGTCCTGAGAATATTTTTCGTTTCCGCGTATCTCAACATGTTTTAGACCGAAGAAAAAAATAATACACACCAAGGCGACTACCGCGCAGAGAAGGACGGAGATAAAAAAATAGAAAATTCTTCTGCGGAATTCTTTGCGGCGGTTTTTAGACTTAAGACGCTCGAAGGAATCTTTATTGACGAGCTCGGCGTTATTCAGACCGCTTTTCACTTCCGCGTTTACACCGGCACTGTTCATAATATGATCAGGCGCGTTTGAGCGCAAAATCCCTTCCGATATTTGCCGCGAAATTCGGCATACCAACAGTATATCACATTTTTCTCAAATTTACAAGTTTTTTTATCTCATTATATATCAAAAAATCTGCATTTTTTATGGCAAATTTGCCGAATTTCTCCGCCATCTCTCTTCGCTCACTCCGATTGCCGAGTAATTTTTCAACAGCATCGGAGAGAAAGACATTTTCAAGATTTTTTTCTTCTATCATAACGACGGCGCCGGCGTCGGCAAGAACTTTAGCGTTTTTATACTGATGATTATCAGTAACGTTAGGAGAAGGGATGAGAATAGAAGGCTTTTTCAGAAGAGCAAGCTCTGATATTGTCATAGCACCGGCACGGTTTATGACGATATCCGCAGCGGCAAGACGTAAGGGCATATCGTAGATATAATCTACAAGAGAAAGATTAGAAAAACGATCGAGTCCGAGGCGATCGAATTCGGTTTTTACCGTTTTATAATTTCCTACGCCCGCCTGGTGAAGGTGATGTATTTCCGGATGCTTAGAAGAGTACTCGGTCATCATTTTCAATATCTCGGAATTGATTCTTTCCGCTCCGAGGCTGCCTCCGCAGGAGAGAATAGAATATCGGTATTTTCCTTCAAATCCGAGTGTTTTTCTTGCTTCTTCATGCGTGACGTCGGTAAAACCGTTTTTTAATGGGTTCCCGACATGAACGATTTTTTTACAGTGCTTTATCTGTTCGGCGGTTTGTTCAAAATTTGTGAATAGGATATCTATTTTTGGAGCGAGAAGCTTTACCGCTACTCCGGCAAGCGCATTTGATTCATGAAGCGCCGTTGGAATACCCATTTCGGAAGCTGCTTTTATAAGAGGCCAGCAAACATATCCTCCGGTACCAATTGCGATATCCGGTTTAAACTCTCGGATAAGCTTTTTGGCTTTTCCTACCGACGTTATCATAAGCTGTAAGGTTTTCAGATTGGAAAGAGAAAAGCCGCGTCTCAGTCCTCGCATTTCTATGTGGTATATAGGAAACCCCTCTTTGGGAATAAGTCGATTTTCCATGCCGCGTGAGGTTCCGACAAAAGCGATTTTGGAATCCGGTTCATTTTTCTGAATCGTTTTGGCAATGGCAATAGCCGGATTGATATGCCCTCCGGTACCGCCTCCGGTCATGAGTACTCTCATATCCGATGCTACCTTTCAATGAATTTTCATAATTGCGGATTGCGTTGGTAAGAATAACGCGATATAGACAGAATGATTCCCATTTCGGCAAGCTGCATAAGGAGAGCGGTGCCGCCATAGCTGAAGAATGGTAGGCTGATACCGGTGTTGGGAATGGTATTCGTGACAACGGCGATATTAAGAATCGCCTGGATTGCTACCTTGCTGGTAAGACCGATAACGACGAGGGAGGAGAAGGTATCGGGAGCTTTAAGGGCAATTACAAACCCTCTCCATATGAGCAGCATAAATAATATAATGACAAGAATAGCGCCGGCAAAGCCAAGCTCTTCAGCGATAATGGAAAATACGAAGTCGTTTTGCGGCTGAGAGACATAAAGATGTTTTTGACGGCTGTTTCCGAGGCCGACTCCAAAAAGTCCTCCTGATCCGATTGCGTACAGCCCTTGAAGCGTTTGCCATATTTTTCCCGTTGGAGAATAGTTTTCAGGGTGCAGCCACATATCAACACGTTCTTTTGCATAGGGAACAAACATAATGGCGGGAATGATGATCGCAGCGGCAGAGGCGCCTGCGCCGATGAACCAGCCTTTCCTCGCGCCTCCGGCGAAAATAACAACCATTCCGATAAGAAATACAATGATGGTTCCGGAAAAATGCTTTTCGAGCGCGATCAGAACGCAGACAACTCCTACAATAGCGGTCGGAATAAACATTCCGTATATAGAGGATTGCCAGAAATTACGATAGTTCGTGATTCGATCCTGGTTTCTTGCAATATAGAGCGCAAGCAGTAAAACGAGCGCTGTTTTCATAAATTCAGACGGCTGTATAGTGATAGGACCGATCAATATCCATCTCTGGGCTACTCCGCTTGCGATTCCGGTTGCCAAAACCGCTATAAGAAGTATTATAACAGCGATGAAAACCGGTACGGTCACTTTTCGCATCCAGCGATAATCAAAATGCATTGCGACAAACATTGCGACAAAACCCGCCGCCGCCCAAATTATCTGTCGCTTTACAAAATGGAAGCTGTCGCCCGTGCTGCTGTAAGCGTAAGCATAGCTTGCCGAAAAGTCCATTATCAATCCGAACAGCGTCAGAATAATCACAAGAATCAAAAGTATGCGGTCATAACTTCCTTTTATTCTGACGATATCCGTTGGCTTAATAAAATCGTTTTTACGAGATTTCTTTCGTTTTTTCTCTATTCTGGCGTTGGTGTCGCTGCTGTTTGTTCTGACAGCTTCGGGAACAATTCCTTTTGCATAGTCTGCTTTTGTATAAGAAGCGACTGCTCCGTTCGCCTGAGGGGGCTGAGACGACTGCTGTCTCGTTTGGGAAATGTGAGGCGGCGCGGCTTGCGCTCCGGTCTGAACCTTTCGTTCATTTGCGGGGCGGCGAACCGTTTTTTTTCTTGCCTCTTCCCTGGTAAGATTAGAACGCCGGACCTTATATTCGTTTTTTGAAGTGTTTCCGGAATTGTTATTGTTCATTGTTTTTCCGCCTTCAAGGTATTTAAATGATATCGAAGATATATGCAAGCGCACTCATCAGCAGTGTGATTAACGAAAAGACCGATACAATTTTTATTTCACTCCATCCGCATTTTTCAAAGTGATGGTGAATAGGCGCCATTTTGAAGAAGCGCCTGCCATGTGTGAGTTTGAAATACAAGACCTGGATAATATCGGAGAGCGACTCGCAGATATACATAATGCCCACAACAATGATAATCAAGGGATTGTTTGCCATGAAAGCCATTCCGGCAACCAGACCTCCGAGGAACAGGGAACCGGTGTCACCCATAAATACCTTTGCCGGATAGAAATTGTATATTAAAAATCCAAGGCAGCAGCCGACGGCGGCGCCGGAAAAAACAGCAAGAGTCATGCTTCCGAGTGTAAATGCCACTGCGGAGAAGAACGCAGAAACAATGGCGGTTTCGGCTGCCGCAAGACCGTCGATACCGTCTGTGAGGTTGACGCTGTTGACGACTCCCGTAATAAGAATTATCGCAAGAGGATAGTACACAATACCAAGTTCAAGCGTTTTTTTGAAGAAAGGAATATATATGGAGGTATTTATGAAATCAAAATATTTCATGAAAAAGAGATATACCACGCAGAGGGCAAGCTGAAGCAGGTATTTTTGCCAGGAAAGAAGCCCCTCGTTCTTACCCTTTGAGAACTTCGTTCTATCGTCTATGACGCCGATAAGCCCATTTCCGAGGGCAAGAAAACCGGTCAGCACTGCCGAAAGGATATTGTCGGCGCTTCCATTATACACGGCTATTAAGAGCATAACTGCGCTGACAACGGAAAAAGAAATGATAAAGGATAGCCCTCCCATTGTCGGAGTACCTTCCTTGGATTTATGCCAGCGGGGACCGATATCGAGAATTTTCTGTCCCATTTTTTTACTTTTCAGGACAGGAATCAGGAAGCGCAGAATCAGCGCTGTTAAGAGAAGAGTGGTAAGCAAGGTTATAATATAAAATACCGACATGATGCTTGTATTTCCTTTCTTTTTCCGGCTTGATGAAGATTTTATACAGCGGCAGAGAATCCGAAGGATTTATTTTCCGAGAAGAATATCCGCTACCCGCTCCATGTGGATGGAACGGCTCGCTTTAATAAGTATGCAGTCGCCGGGTTTTATATGTTCGGTTATTGCTTCAGATATGGCGGCAGGATCGGAAATATCCGGAAAGGTAAAGACTGAATTTTCATTTATGCCATCTTCTTTTGCCTGAAGGGCGGCAAGGCAGGCGTCTTCTCCGAAAGCAAAGAAAAGATCGCAGCTCAGAGAGGCGGCATAGCTTCCTACGGAGCGGTGAAGCTCCTCGGATTTGTTTCCGAGTTCGAGAACGTTTCCGATAACGGCAACTGTTCTGCCTCCGCACTCTTCGGCAAGCTGTTTGGTTACGGTGAGCGAAGCCTTTATGGATTCGGGACTTGCATTATAATAGTCAAGAATAAAAGTTACTTCACCGTGTTTTATAATGTTCTGTCTCATTCCGACGGCTTCAAAGGCGGCAAGACCTTTTCTTATGCCGTCGTCGGATATTCCGGCATAAAAACCACAGGCTACGGCGAACATTGCGTCGAGCACTGTGTGTTCACCAAGAGTGGGTATCAGACAGTTCTTTATTATTCTGTCAGGGCATACGGCATTGAAACTCATTCCCTCGGAGGTATAACAAATATTAGCGGCTCTGAAATCGGCTTCTGTGTTTTTAAGAGATACATAGCAGGCGCTGTCGATTCCGAGAAGGAGAGGCTCATCTCCGTTCAGTATAAGCTTCCCGTCACCTCTGAGTCCTTCTGAAATTTCCAATTTTGCGTCGCGGATCGCTTCTCTTGAACCGAGATATTCGATATGGGAGGTGCCTATATTCGTTATAACCGCTATGTCAGGGCGGACTATGTCGGTAAGGTAAGAAATCTCTCCTTTTTGGCTCATGCCAAGCTCCAGCACAGACGCCTTGTATGTACTGTCAAGCTTCAGCACCGAAAGCGGAAGACCAAGCTCGTTATTGAAGTTTCCTTCGGTTTTATGCGTTTTCATCTCGGAGGAGAGTACCGCATAGATAAATTGTCTTGTTGTGGTTTTTCCCACGCTTCCCGTGACCGCAACGGTAAGCGTATTCAGTTCTTCTTTATGCTTTTTGGCAAGCTTTCCGAGAGCCAAAACGGTATTGTTAACCAATATAACGGAACAGTTATTTTTTTGAGGCAGTTTGATGCTGATGTCGGAGTTTTCAACAAGTACTGCTGCCGCTCCCGCTTGTGAGGCGGCATCTATGTAGCAATGACCGTCTGTTTTTTCGCCCTTTATGGCGACAAAAAGATCGCCGTCCTTTATGCTCCTGGAATCTATAGATGCGCCGGTTATTTTTTTATTTCCGAGGAAAAGAAGCTTTCCGTTTACCGCTGCGGCTGTTTCTTCCGGCGATATTCCTTTGATAAGATCTAACATTATATTTCTCCGTTATAAAAAATATGTCTGGGTAAGAACTTAAGGCAATACCGCGCAATGATTGTTGTGCAGTTGTGCCACTGGATTTTTCGTCAGACAGAGGAGGCAAGAGTGACTCCTCTGCCGACGAAATTGGTAAAGTATGATGGAAAAGATGGAAGCAAATGCCCAATAAAGGCGTTAGCTGTGCACCCGACGGTATTGCCTTAAAACAGTCCCCTTGATTTCATGTACTTTTTTGCGGCTTCCGTCACGATGTCCTTTTCGGAAAAAGGATGTACTCCGTCCGGCATAATCTCGTATTCCTCGTGACCTTTTCCGGTGAGAAGAATAACATCATCGCGACAGGCTGTACTGACGGCGTATTCAATGGCTTCTTTTCTGTTTTCGATAACGGTATAAACCGCATCGGTCATCACGCCGGAGAGAATATTATCGATGATATCGGAGGTTTTTTCGCTTCTGCTGTTATCCGCGGTGATGATTACGAAATCGGCAAGCTGTGTTGCAATAGCACCCATTACAGGGCGCTTTGTTTTATCTCTGTCGCCTCCGCAGCCGAAAACGAGGACAAGCCTCTGTTTCTCATTCATAAAGCTTCTGACAGTGCGAAGAATGTTTTCAAGCGCGTCGGGAGTGTGAGCGAAGTCGATGTATACGGAAAAATCGTTTGTAGGTATCCTTACCCGTTCGAGTCTTCCTTTCACACCGGCAAACCCACCGATTGCCCCTCTGATAATATCGGGAGAGATTCCGCCGGTTAAAGCGGCGGCGGCAGCCTCCATAGTATTCATCACCGTGAAAAGCCCCGGTATGCCGGATTTAATTTTAAAGACTAAATCGGTAGTCATAAAATCGTATTGTATTCCGTAAATTCCGTTTTGAACGATATTTTTGGCAAAGAAATCAGAATCGTCATGCCTGGCGGAACAGAGAAAAGCTTCCTTCGCCGCTCGCATCATATGACGGCAGTAAGAATCGTCTGAGTTTAAAATGCTCCGTTCGGATTTTTTGAACAGCTTTGCTTTTGCGTCGGCGTAATGATCCATGCAACCGTGAAAATCCAGATGCTCGGGCGTCAGATTGGTGAAAATTCCGCATTCAAAAGTAATCGGTTCGAGTTTTCCGAGCGCAAGCGCATGAGAGGACGCCTCCATAAAAACGTATTGGACTCCATCCGCAACAAAATCGGCAAGGCTTTTGTATAAGACGGAGGGATCGGGAGTGGTCAGCTTTCCGGTGAGGGTACCGATGGTTTGACAGGAATAACCCGCCATTGTGTAAATAGCATTTAAAAGTGAAACGACGGTTGTTTTACCGTTAGTTCCGGTTACTGCGAATAGTTTAAGCTTTTTTTGCGGCTCCCCGAAAAAACGGGAGGTGATGAGCGCTTCTCCGATCCGTGTATCATCATAGACGGCAAACGGAAGCTCGCTTGATAGGAGAGATGCTTTTCTTTCCGTGTGAGAAGCGGCGACGATAAAGGCGGAAGCTCCGCTTTTTCTTGCTTCGTCGATAAAATCATGTCCGTCACGGTGCAGACCGTCTATACAGATAAAAAGACAGTTCGGATGGCATTGTGAAGAATCGGATACAATTTCTTTTATTTCAGGATCAAAGGGAAGAATAATTTGCTTTGCGTCTTGTGCAAGCTCTGAGAATTTCATATCAAATATCTCCGTCGTTATTTATTTTGAGTTTGACGTCCCGATATTTGATATCCTTTCTTTTTTACATAGGAATTAGGCTGTTCCGTCGAGATAGCGAACGGTTATTTTCACGACGGTTCCCTTGGACGACAGAGTTCCTGCCGCTATTGACTGTGATACGACATAAGCCTCGGTTGAGGAGGAGGATACTGTTGCACCGTCAATTATTACGTTAAATCCGCTGTTTGTAAGCAGACGGTTTGCAGCGGAAACTGTTTTTCCCACTACGTCCGGTACTTTTATGTCGGAAACAGGCGTGGCGTCGCCGGTATAGAAAATAACTTTTCCTTCTTGTTTCATGATTTCTTCGCCTTTTGAAGGAATCTGATATTTGATAACGTCGCCTGTTCCTACAATCTCATATTCGATGCCGCGGTTGGTGATTGCCCGAACGGCGTCGGTTGTCGGCCAGCCTACATAGCCCTTGAGCGTAGCTTTGAGTTTGGCATATTCTTCCTCGGTATAGTTAGGTTCGATTCCGATATAGGGAAGAATTTCACTCATGAGATTTGCAACATAGGGGGCTGCAACAATAGCGCCGTATTTGCTGCTGCTCATCGGTGTGTCTACGACTATGATCACGGAGATCTGAGGATTATCGGCAGGGGCATAGGCGACGGTTGATCCTACCCGATAGGAATAGTTGCCGTCCGGATCCGCCTGGTCACGAACCTCGGAGGTTCCGGTTTTGGCTGCAATTTTATATCCGGCCACATAGGTATTCTTTGCCCCTCCGTCTCCGGAAACGCCTCTTTCGAGAATACCGCTTATCGTTTTACATACCTCTGTGCTGACCACCTGACGTTTTGCGTCTGTTTCATGCTGCATGAGAATATTTCCGTCATCATCTATGATTTGGTCAACCACATACGGCGTCAGTAAATAGCCGCCGTTGGCGACGGCAGATATGGCGGTGAGCTGCATGAGAGGGGTTACCTTGAATGTCTGTCCAAAGGAGTAGACCGCAAGCGAAACGAGTCCGAAATTATCATATGACGAATAGATTGATTTTGCTTCTCCCGGAAGGTCGATTCCGGTGTAGCCTGTATATCCAAATGCATTGAAATATTCGTAAAATTTTGCTTGACCTACGCGAAGTCCGATCGTCATAAGGATCGGATTGCAGGATTGCTGGAGACCTCGTTCAAAGGTGACGGAACCATGTCCGGTCCGTTTGTGGCAGTGAATCGGCTGAGGATAACCGTCAACATAGAATTTTCCTGAACAATAAAATTTTTCGTCGAGCGATACCAATCCTTCTTCCAGCGCCATGGAGGTAGTGATTATTTTGAAGGTTGAACCGGGTTCATATAATTCTGATACGGCTTTGTTTTTCCATAGTTTATAGAGAAGCTCCGTCTGATATTTTCCGTATTCCGAGGATTCCGGATCGAGCTCGCTTGTTTCCAGCTTTTCAATCGAATCCTCATCAAGAGTGAAGGGCGAGTTAAGATCAAAGGTGGGATAGGTTGCCATGCCGAGAATGGCTCCGGTATTGACATCCATAACGATTCCGGTTACCCGGTTGAGAGGGTCGGAATCAAGATACGTTTGCTGAAGCTGTTTTTCGAGAGCTTTCTGAATTGTGACATCAATCGTGGTGACCAGATTTGCTCCGTTGGAGGCGTCTATGTAAGTGTCATATTTACTTGGCATCTGACCGCCCTGAGCGTCTTTGGAAGTGACATATTTACCGGATTTTCCGAGAAGAAAGCTGTTGTACTGGTATTCAAGTCCGGTAAGTCCTCCGTCTGTTCCTACGACGCCGATTACGTTCGCGGCAAGCGATGAGAAAGGATAATATCTTGCAGTCGTTGCTTCGAGATGGATCTGCATGGTCAGATCATTGTCAAGAATAAATTTTCGAACCGAATCAGCTTGTTCCTCCGACGCTTTTTTCATAATTGTTTCATCAGCGCGATGGACTTTTTTGGTCATGGCAATAATCTTATCATAATCAACACCGAGAATATCTGAAAGTCCGTTTGCGATAAGCTCTGCCTGATCGGTATCGGTTATATCCCTCGGTGAAATAAAAATCCGGTATACCGTATAGTTCGAGGCAAGCTTGTTCATATTAGCATCATATATTTCTCCGCGCACAGCGGACAGAGTAGTCATTCTTTGCACATTGCCGAGCACTTTATTCTGATAATAATCATAATCAATTATCTGAAGCTGAAAAAGCTTTAGGATAAGTATACACCACAAAATCATGCAGCCAAGCAGAATAATCATGCTTCTTCCGGGGATTCTGCGGTTTGATTCGTCTGAACGTCTTATGTGTATCACCTCCGTGTGAACAATATATACTATATCATTATACTACCGAACAATTCATTTTACAATATAAGAAAGAAAAAAACGAGGCAATCGGCTGAAAATTTTTTGCCGTATTACCCTCGGTTTTTTCTTTATTGTCAATCGGCTGACGAAGAATCGGGATTGTTGCCGAAAGATGTAATAATATCTCCGGGATCCATATTGATATATTTTTTTATTATTTCGTCAATTGTTACCATTCCAAGCTCTTCTCTTGCAATCTTTTCTATATAGGTAAGATCATTTTTTTTGTCAAGCTTTGCTGTAAGATCATCTCTTTCAACTCTGAGAGTGGCAATTTCCGTTTTCAGATCCGATACGGCGGAGGTGTGTTCGTTTATCTGTACATAGTTAAATATCATATACATGAAGAGCACAGAGCATATAAGCGACAGAAAAACGATCGAGAAGGGAAAGACCTCCTTTTTCGTGTCGGTGATGGTGCGTACTGTCGGTTCAGCGCGGAGAGTCGCTACGGGGATCGCCTTTTCCCGTTTTACCGTTGCCGGAACCGAGCCGATTGAAACCTGAGGATTTACCACCTTTGCATCAGGTCTTGACATATCGGGGGTACGAACAACGGTCCTTCTTTTCAATTCTCCGGATTTTACTCTTGTATATCCGGTTACACGCCTGTCGCGCGCAATATTTACCGGTTTTCTCCCCTTTGAGGGGACGGAAGTACCGCCGTGTTTACCCGTTTTTATATTCGGCTCTGACGCGGTTATCGTTTTTTTCTTTGTAACGTCGGTTGTCATCTCGTTTCCCCTTGTTCTAAATTTTTTCGGCGATACGCAGCTTTGCACTGTGCGATCTTTTGTTTTCGGAAAGCTCCTTTTCGGAAGGCAGGAGTGGTTTTTTAGTGATAAGCTTTATAATCGGTTTCTTTCCGCAGACACATACCGGTAATTCCGGTGGACAGATACAACCTTTGGAAAGCTCGTTCATCGTTTGTTTAACAAGTCTGTCTTCAAGAGAGTGAAAAGTAATGATTGCCATTCTGCCGCCCGGCTTCAATGCTTGTGCAATTGCTTTTACCGTCGGGACTATTATATCAAGCTCGTGATTGACTTCAATGCGGATTGCCTGGAATGTTCTTTTGGCGGGATTTGAACCTTTTTCCCGAAATTTTACAGGAATTGCTTCTGCGATAATGTTTGCAAGCTCAAGGGTACTTTCGATTGGCTTAAGCTTGCGCTGTCTGACTATTGCGGAAGCGATTCTTCGGGAGAATTTTTCCTCTCCGTATTTAAAAATGATATTCGCAAGCGCTTCCTCGGAGTAGGAGTTTACGATATCTTTTGCATTGACGGGATCCGTGGGATTCATTCTCATGTCGAGCGGAGCATCGTTTCTGTAAGAGAACCCCCTGCTTGCCGTATCGAGCTGATAGGAGGAGACACCGAGATCAATCAGAACTCCGTCCGCACTTCTGCCGTTTAAAATGCTTGGCAGATTTGAGAAGTTATCATTTACAATTTCTGATCTGTCGGAAAAAGAATCAAGTCTTTCTTTTACCGCAGAAATGGCTTCGGGATCTCTGTCGATTGCGATCAGCTTGCCGGAGCTGTTAAGCCGTTTTGCAATTTCGAAGCTATGTCCTCCGCCCCCGGCAGTACAATCGATATATAGTCCGTCCGGTTTTATATTAAGTCCGTTAATGCATTCGTTCAGCATTACGGAATAATGCTCAAATTTATTTTTCATTGTCAGAACCCGAGTTTTATCAGAATATTGGCAATATCAGCGGTGTTCTCAGAGGAATTTTCGTTGCTCCAGAGCTTTTCGTCCCATATTTCGATATGATCTCCGACTCCAATGACCTTTACGCTTTTGCAGAGAGAGGCATAATCACAAAGATTGGGGGCGATAAGGATACGTCCCTGAGCATCTACTGAGGTTTCGAAGGCAGCGGAATAGAGAAAACGCTTTACCTGTCGGGTTTCTATGTCGGGAAGAGAATCAAGTCTTGCCGTGAAGGTATTCCAACGTTCTATCGGGTAGAGAGCAACGCATGGATCAACGCTTTTGGTCATGACAACATTTTCTCCAAGCTGTTCCCGGAGCTTTGACGGAAGAATTATCCGTTTTTTGGCGTCAAGATTGTGACTGTATTCGCCGCAGAACATATGCTTCCCTCCGTCATGAAAATGGAATTCAGAGGGAACGGATGAAATATTTGCTAAAAATCAACCACTTTCATCCACTTCCCGCCACTTACATGAATATTATAGCCCAATTTATCTTTTTTTTCAATATGAAACGTCCGATATTTTTCCTTCTGATAAGAAATTTAATGTCAATAAGAACAAAAATTCGCCGTCTTGGAACTCAAAGAGAACAAAACGGCGAACGTTGGAAAATTATGTTTATTTTTGTCAAAAAACGGATTATTGAGGAAATAAATTCGAGATAAAATTTGTCGCTTTATCGGGAATAATACCGGTGAGTGGCTGACGGTATTTTATCATGTCGCGTACATAGGAGGAAGAAATATGGGCAAATTCCGGTTTTGAAGGAAGAAAAACGGTATCAGGTGAATTGCCGAGTTTTCTGTTTATCGTGGCGAGCATCATCTCATAGGAGGCATCTGAGGCATCCCGGACGCCTCGTATTATCACGGTTATTCCGTTGGCGGCGGTATAATCGGCAAGCAATCCGTCGAAAGTGTCTATTTTTACATTCGGCAGATCAGAACAGGATAGCTCCAGCATTTGTTTTCTGTCTTGAAGTGTAAAAAGATAGCTTTTTTCAGTATTGTTGAATACAACGGCGTATACTTCGTCAAACATTTTCGCAGCACGCTGTATTAAATCTGTATGACCGACTGTTACAGGATCAAAGCTGCCGGAGACTAAAGCTTTTGTTCTCATGATTGGCATTCCTTTCTGAGTATGGTTATAAAAGCCTTTCCGTATTTAGCATGTTTTTGGAGGGCAAATCCAGGGTAAGAAAAAGGAGCCGTGACATCGCTTTCACAGATAACAAAGCCTCCGTCGGAGATAAGGTTTGCTTCTGTGAGACGCTGTAAAGCATCGGTAATAAAATTACTTTTATAAGGAGGATCAAGAAAGACAATTCCGAATTTTTCCCGTCCGGAAAGATTTTTTATTACTGATTTATAGTCACAGCAAAGAACTTTTGTTTTTTCAAACAGGCGGGTTTTTTTTGCGTTTCTTTTTATTATTTCGCAGGCTGCCTGATCCGAATCCGTTATATAAGCGCTGACAGCGCCTCGGCTTAATGCTTCAAGGGCGAGCTGACCGGAGCCTCCGAAAAGATCAAGAACGTTTTTTCCCTCGATATCAAATTGAAGCATACTGAAAACCGCTTCTTTTGTACGCTCTGAGGTGGGACGGGTTGTTTCTCCTTCCAGTGTTTCCAGTCTGGTTCCTCTTGCTGTTCCTGTGATGATTCTCATAATCTGATTTTTACCGCAGCTTTCGGGTATGAAAGCCTCCTTATTTAATTTATAATTTAAGGCCATACCGCGGGGGACGCAGCTAACGCCTTTATTGCGTATTTGCTTGCAGCTTTTCCGTCAACCTTCATAAAAACCGGCAGCATTATCTCTATTGTTACGTGCCATATTACGATTCAATCCATAGGTATACCGAGCGTTGGAAGCAGCCCACACATTTTTATTTTTCTGATCGGGACAGAAAAATGTTTTCCCGGAAGCGATATATTTGCCGTCCATCAGCAAAGTCGCCCAATAAGTCGGTCTGGTATTTTCAATATGCGGTCGCATTAACATCCCTTTATAATCATCCGCATAAAGGAAACATCCCGCAGTTGCCTGCTTTACGTTACTAAGGCATTGCATCGCCTTTGCCCGCTCGCGTGCCTTGTTCAGTGCGGGCAACAACATTGAGGCCAGAATCGCGATAATCGCAATTACGACGAGGAGCTCTATCAAGGTGAAACCGCCCCTGTTCCGGAGATTTGCCGTCTTCATCATAAGGATTCCTTTCATTTTAAACTCCTTAACGGTTTGAATTACGTATGACTACTTTTGTATCAATCACAATATCGCGCCGCTCCGGATTTCCAGTGCTTGAAATCCGCTCAAGAAGAAGCCGGGCGGCGGCAACCCCGGTTTCGAATGAAAACTGATCCACAGTGGTAAGGCGCGGACGGACCAGATCGCACAGCGGCAGATTGCCGAACCCTGTGACAGCCAGCTCCTCCGGGACGCGAATCCTCAAATCCCACGCGGCATTGAGCGCCTCCCGGGCAATATAATCGTTGAAACAGACCAGCACTTCCGGACGGTCGGGACGCTCCAGAAGGGAACGGGCAGCCTCATAAGGGCTCAGGAGAGGTTCTTCGGCAACCGTCAGCAGGGAGGCATCCACCGGCAGTTTATGCTCAAACATCGCATCCAGAAAACCGCGTTTGCGTTCCTCCCCGGAACTTGTTGCCGGAAAAGCGATTACACCGAATCTTCGATACCCCTGCCCGATCAGATAAGAAATCAGTTCATACATTCCTTTCCGGTTGCTGCTTCCGACATAATCAAAATCATGTCCGGGCCAGCGTTGGTCGATCACTACAATAGGGCTGTGAATATTCCGCAGTTCAGCAAGACGCCCCCCCGGATCGGCGGTTTCCGGCGGGGACAGCAGG
>ERZ1106976.775-NODE-775-length-35054-cov-27.949513_pt1 | contig 35054 bp, 26 predicted proteins | sample MGYA00403687_ERZ1106976 | MGnify/ENA primary metagenome ERZ1106976 (study PRJEB35170, sample SAMEA104062446) | human gut metagenome | biome: human gut; feature: human-associated habitat; material: faeces | place: Denmark | collected 2013-02-22 ... | reverse complement strand
AGCCTTTTCGCATATACTCCTTCAAAATTCCTGTTGCCCAAATACGAAACTGCACGCCGCGCTGAGATTTCACACGGTAGCCGACAGAAATGATAACATCAAGATTATAATAATCGACATCATACACTTTTCCGTCGGCAGCAGTGTGGGCAAATTTTGCCCATACTGCTGTCTTTTGAAGCTCTCCCTCTTTGAAAATGTTTCGCACGTGCTTGCCAATCACACTTCTATCACGCTGAAACAGCTCTGCCATCTGGTCAATGGACAGCCAAACCGTATCGCCGTCAAAGGTCGTTTCAATTTTCGCCAATCCATCTTCTGTTGTATAGATGATCATCTCGGACGGATTGTTATTTTTATTCTTTCCATTCATGTCATTCACTCCGTCAAGTTTATGTACCTCAGTGCAGGGACACTTTTTTCTCCCCACATTGAGTTTGGACATCAATTGCACGATAATTATATCATGCCGTTTCTGTGTTTTCAATGCTTTCCTCTGGATGTTCCAAATTATTTACAGTTTCTTTGTCGCCAAAAGAATACGGCGGTTCCGGAAGGTTGTCCAAATCCAGAACTGTCGCGTATTTTTCTATCAGATTTGCAAGCAAATCGGCAAGGCCGCTCCATTCATCCTTATTCCAGTGCGCTATACTGATCAACCTTCCTTTCCCGGTTGCCCCGCTGTGCGTATGCCTTGATAATATCCGGTGGAATCCGTTCAAGAACAGCCTGCGCCGCTTCGTAATCACTTTGCAGCTTGGCATCTTGCAGTTTCTTGAGGGTACTCTGCTGCTGACTTTTTTTCAACTTATCCGTCAAGCTCTCGTTTTCTGCCTTTAATACAGCCTTTTCCGCTTCCGCCGTGGTAAAACATTTATGATAGCGGTTGATGTAGATGTATCGGCTCCAATACGCCCAATGCTCCTCCGGCGTGGCAAACGGGAAAAAGCCGCCGGAATACATATCTTGGATACCGTACTTTGCCGCAAAGTCGGAAAAGTATTTTTCAAACCGTTCGCCGGTGTAGGTGAAGCCCGCCGCCGTGGACAGTCCGGCTCCGGCTCCGATCACCACGGCATCACAGTCCTGTAATGCTGCTTTCAGCCGTTCCATCGGCTCAGAGCAGCTTTTCGTAGATGGCTTTGTCCAAATCCTTGAAAACATTGAAGATCACCTTCTTGACGCTGGTTTGCTTTTTGAGATATTCTTTGACCGTCCGAACCGCGATTTCTGCCGCCAGATCGTTTGGAAAATGAAACTCCCCTGTGGAAATACAGCAGAACGCCACGCTTTCCAGATTGTTTTCTGCCGCCAACTCCAGACAGGAGCGATAGCAGGAAGCCAACAGCTCTTTGTCCTCTTTGGTTACTATACCGCTGATGATCGGGCCAACCGTATGCAGCACATACCGAGACGGTCGTTTTGCTTTCCAGAGAAAAAACCAACTAAAAGTATTGGGGCGCGCCTACGAGGATATGGTGCTCCCGGCGTTTCAAGATGCGGCAAACGAATGAAGAAAGAAAAGACAAAAATGGGAGGTATCTGCAAAATGAAACGATTCCTTCTCATGATAGTTCTGGCTGTGATGGCAGCGGGGCTGATCAGCTGTGGAAAAATTCTGACTATGCGGGAAGAAAAACGGGGGCTGCCTTCGGGGACGCTGCAATCTATCTATGCGGACAATACGGTCCTGATTTTTATGCAGTTTCCTACACCGGGGAAACGCTGGCGAGAATCGAGCAGTTTGATCCAGGTTATTATTGGGCCAGCGAAATCGAACTTCAAGATGGGTACGCGGCTGTATATCTGCATGGCGGCACATCCAATTATGATGATCCAAAAATCTTTTATGTGGATCTGCGTACATATGCCGTCCGTTCTGAATTGGACGAGCGTGCGGCGGAGCCGCTACCGCTTGATCAATTAAAGCTATTATTGGATGCGTATTTTGCTGACTATCCGTGGGGAAATGAGGATATCGTGTCCGGAAGTGCCGTGAATGGCTGCTGGAAGAATGACACAGAGGCGTTGTTTGAGATCCGAGTTCAAACGAAGAGTGCCGAATGGACGCATCAGGCGAATATTCTTGTAGGAACAGTTTCCATAGATGCAGAACGTCTTACGGGATATATCGAATGGACTGGCGGAAATAAAGAGGATATCGACCTGCAGACAGGGCAAAGCGCTGCCAATGACAACTCCTACATGGAGCAATATAAAGCGGTATTGCTGGTGCACCCGACGATGAGTTCAGGCTATACAACGAAGTATACGCTGTATGACATTGACAAGAACGGCATACCAGAACTCATTGTGCGGGAAAAAGCGGTGTGGTATTATATTTATACATTTGACGGCACAAAGGTTGTTTCAAGCGAAGAAAATTACTGGAGTTACAGTAACTGCCTGTATGCGTATGATGGCAACGGCATCGCTGTTCACGACGGAGGCATGGGATATCTGCACGTTGAATACGTTTCCCTGTTTTCCATGACAGATAATCGGCTGGAGTGGGCAGATACGCTTATGAGTACAGAGGAATGCAGCTATGAGAACCTGCGCGCGTTCCTGGATACCTTAACGCCGATAGACGACTTCATTCCAATCACAGACGATTCGTATCTGACCAATTAATGAAAACGGCAAATTGCGCTGCGGGGGTCCCCAAATCATGCAGGTTGTGCCAAAGCAAATATGAAAGTCCCAGGTCATTTGACCCGGGACTTTTTATGTAAAGAAACCCCGGCGGGACACGTCTGCGTCCTGCCGGGGAAATTTTTTCTCAGCCTGCGTCCTCTGAAACGCTGGGGGTTTCGTAGGTTTCGATACGGCGGATGTGCGCGCCGAGTGCGGTGAGTTTGCCGACGATATCCTCATAACCGCGCTCGATGAAGTGCGCGTCCTCGATGAGCGTCATGCCCTCGGCGCACATGGCAGCAATAACCATTGCTGCGCCTGCGCGCAGATCACAGGCACGGACCTCGCATCCGTGCAGCGTCTGCACGCCGTCGATAATGGCGGTCTTCCCTTCTACCTGAATGTTTGCGCCCATGCGGCCAAGTTCGGCGGTGTAGCGGAAGCGGTTGTCATAGACGCCCTCGGTCACAAGACTGGTGCCGACTGCAGTAGCAAGACAGACCGTGATCTGCGGCTGCATGTCGGTCGGGAAGCCGGGATACGGCATGGTCTTGACGTTTGCGCGGTGCAGCCGGTAGGCCGATTCGACGCGGATGGCGTCGTCATATTCCGTGATGTCCGCGCCGATCTCGCGCAGCTTTGCAGTGATGCAGTCGAGATGCTTCGGAATGACATTCTCGATCAGCACATCGCCGCCGACAGCTGCCGCGGCCGCCATATAGGTGCCTGCTTCGATCTGATCGGGAATGATGGAATAGCAGCCGCCGTGCAGCGCCTTGACGCCGCGGACCTTGATCACGTCGGTGCCTGCGCCGGAAATCTGCGCGCCCATGGCGTTCAGGAAGTTCGCAAGATCCACGATGTGCGGCTCTTTGGCGCAGTTTTCGATGATCGTCATGCCGCTGCAAAGCACTGCTGCGAGCAGGATGTTCATCGTCGCGCCGACGGAGACAATATCGAGATAAATGTGGCCGCCGCGCAGCCCGCCCTTCGGGGCGTCGGCGCAGACATAGCCGCCGGCCTGCTCGACCATGGCACCCATGGCCTCGAAGCCCTTGATATGCTGGTCAATGGGGCGGACACCGAAGTTGCAGCCGCCCGGCATGGCAACATGGGCATGACCAAAGCGGCCAAGCTCTGCGCCGATGAGGTAATACGACGCACGGATGCGTCGGACGAGTTCGATGGGAGCAGTTGCGTTGCGTGCACGGGTGCAGTCGATCTCGAGTGTGTTGCGGCCGTAGCGGCGGATCTCCGCGCCCATATCGCGCAGAATCTCCAGCAGCAGCCGCACATCTGAAATATCCGGTACGTTTTCGATCCGGCAGGAGCCACTGACGAGCAGTGTGGCCGGCAGGATTGCGACCGCCGCGTTCTTGGCTCCGGAAATGGTCACGGAGCCGGAAAGCTTTGTGCCGCCTTGAACGATGTATTTGATCAAAATGTAGTCCCTCTTTGGTAGCGTCAGTTGACACTAAGAGTGTTTGCAGAAACGCGTTATGTTAACAGAGCCAAATTCGGCCGCTTCTAGAATAGCACACCACGGCAGGAATGTAAAGGAAAATGACAATTCAGCAACAGAAAATCTTCAGATTTTCTTCATAATTCGACAAGTTTGGACAGCAGGATTATTTTTCCGCCGTGATTTCGCGCGTAATGCCGTTGATAAAGAAGCTTCCGGCGTCCGTCTCGACCAGCCAGACCGGCACAAAGCGGATACCGGTACCCGCCTGATCCGACGGCAGATAGCCCTGCGTGAGCGATGTCACCGTGCTTCCGACCCAGCCGAGCGCGTCGCGCCGTGCCAGCAGCTGCGCCAGCGCATCAGCGGCGGAAATGGCCTCCTGCTCTGATACGCGCGTGATGGAACTGCCGCCGGTGTAAAACGTGCCCTCGACCGCCGTGAGATGCTCGTCCATATAGGTCAGCTCCAGAAGACTGCCGAGCACAGGGACGCCGAGCAGCGTCTGTGAGGCGCAGATACGCACAGCGCCGCTTTCTGCCTGCTCGCGTGTGAGCGACTGGTATTGAAAATCCATGGCGTGCAGCAGCTTCTCTGCGGCTTTTTCCGAATTTCGCACCCGGCTGCCGCCGGTCAGCGACGCGGAAAAGCCGCCTGTGCGTGTAATGTGGAGCGTTCCAAGATCGGATTCATAGGTGCTTTCAAAGCCGGACGCACCTGCGGGCGCGGTCTTTGCACCCAGAAGCGCCTGCGCAGCCGTTTGTGCGCCGTCCTCGGAGAGTTCGACAATATAGAGCGTGGGACTGCGCGGCAGTTCGTCCAGATCAATGGAAAGGTCATAGCCCTCGTAAAGTGTCTTGAGTTCCTGCAGCATCTGCCGCTGTTCATGCGTCTGTGCAAGCCGGTTCGGCACGACAATGCAGAGAAGCCCCAGCGCGCAGAGCGTCAAGACAAGAAGAATCAGATTTTTCATGCGCGAAGCGCTCATAGCGGCTCCTCCTGATGGAAAATTTGAGTCAGTGGTGCGATGGATACGGCGGAAAGCAGCTGTTCTAAAGAGGTCTTCGGCGAATCTGTATGGATTTACCCACTTGTTTGTAGGGGCCGATGCCCACATCGGCCCGCTGGGAAATTGCGAATTCGCCTAAGATTCCCGCAGAAACGGTGCGTTCTGCCGGGTCGATGCGGGCATCGACCCCTACGATTAACAGCGAAAAGCCTGCGGATTCGCATCGGACTATCGCTTTTCGCAATTACCTGCTGCGACCTCTCAGGCGCTCCCGCGCCAGTGCATCGTGGGCAGGTACATATCAAGCTTACTCCGTCTCCCAACCGGCGGTGAGTTCTCCTCCGGTGCCTTCTGCGTACAGAAGGCGGAGCGTTTCGCCCTTCGGCAGACACGCCGCCGCCTGTGCAGCGGGCAGAAGCGCTGCGGGTGTTGATGTGGCTGTGTAGCTGCGGTACAGAACGGAGGCGCGTGTGATCTGCGTGCCGTCGAAGCGAATCTCGATTCCGCCGCCGCGCGGCGCGATCTCGACGCCGGACAGATAATAGCCGAAGGTACACACGGCGCTCTGGCCGTCTTCAGAATAGCTTTGCAGATAGACCCGCGCCTCGCCGTAGATGTCGCCGGTCAGACGGCTGAGAAGACTGCGTGCAGCCTCAATGCGGCCCAGCGCGTCGGCGGACGCGCTCTGGAAACGGTCGTCTGATTGGAGAATCTGCAGGTCGATTCGGCCCTGCGCGCTTACGCGCAGGCGCAGGCCGGTTTCGGTAAAGGACGTCGTGCCGTCGTTTCCGACGAATCGCGCGTCACCGTAGGGATTGATGCCAATTTGGGTTGCGAGAGCGGAAATGAATCTGGTGTCGCACGGGTTCGTGCCGAGGCCCGTGCAGACGGCGGCGCTCGACGCGCTGATAAGCGAGAGCGGATCAAGCGCGCTGTAAGGTGCAGCGTCCGATTCAAAGGCGAAAAAGCTGCCGTCCGGAACGGCGGCGGAGAGTTCGGCGGCAAGCGTCTCGGCGGAAAGCGCCGTTTGTGCGCGGCAGCAGCTGCCGCCCAGCAGATACAGTTCAACTGTCTCACCATTCAGCGCCAGCAGGTACCACTGCGCGTCCGCACCCTCCGGTGCGCGCACGTTCAGCCACGCGCCGAGCACAGCGGGTGAGATGGTTCCCGGAAAGCAGAAGGCTGCGCCGGGGCCGCGCAGCGCGGCATAAAATGCCGATTCAGTGCACGCCTGCGGCGTTTCGGCGCTCTCGAGCGCCTGTGCAAGTAACCCGCCGTACTGACCGTAAAGCGTGTCAAGAGCGGCAAAGTCATACTGTGCGCTTTGACGGCCTGCCTCAGTGCTCAGCGTGACGGCGATGGGCTGCGCCGCGCCGATGAACGCGCTGCCGGTGGCGGGCGCAGTGTAGGTCAGTTCTGCCTCGTTCAGGCCGAACAGACCCGCAAACGGGCGCAGCGCACTCGCCAGCCACTTGGTCTGCGTGAGCGTTTTCGTCGGCAGACACATGATCGCAAGCGTCACGTTGACCAGCACGAGAAACACAATCAGAATATCCTTCCCAATCTCCAGCAGCCGGCGGCCATGCCCGGCGGGGCCGGGTCTTCGTTCCTGCTTCATGCCTGTGCCTCCGCGGCGGGCATGGTGATGAGAACCGAGGTGCCCTTGCCATATTCGGATGAAATATCGATGCGGCCCTTGTGCTGGTTCAGAATCTCCTGCGCGATGGAAAGGCCCAGGCCTGTGCCGCCGGACTCGCGCGAACGCGCCTTGTCCACACGGTAGAACCGGTCGAACAGACGCGGCAGATCCTTTTCCGGGATGCCGATGCCGTTGTCGGTCACGCGGACAAAGACATTTTTGCCGCTCGTGCCGACGAGCATGTCAATTTTGCCGCCGTCGGGCGTATACTTGACGGCGTTGGAGACGATGTTTGTGATGACCTGCTCGATGCGCTCCCGGTCGCCGTTGACGTCGGGAATCTCACCCTCGCAGGTGAGCGTCATGGTGTGGTGGTGGTTCTGTTCGGCATTCAGCTTCGCCGCGTCGTAGACATTCTGCACGGCTTTGAGGAACGGGAAGCGGGAGATATTCATCTCCATCTTGCCGTAGTCGATCTTGCTGAGCGTGAGCAGATCCTGCACGATGCGGGTCATGCGGTCGGCCTCGCTGATGATGACGTTCATGAAGTTTGCGCGCAGTTCCGGCGGCAGTTCGTCGCCGGTATCGACGATCGTTTCAGCGTAGGATTTGATGTTGGTCAGAGGTGTGCGCAGTTCGTGCGAGACGTTGGCGACGAATTCGCGCTTGAGTTGTTCACTCCTGCGCTGCTCGGTGACATCGTGAATGACAACGAGGACGCCGCCCTGCGCATGGTCGGACGAGAACGGCGCCATGAACAGTTCCAGTTCACGCTCGCCGACGGTTTTCTGCGTTTCGATATACTGCGGTCTGCGCAGCGTCAGGAGCGTGTCGAGTTCCGCCTCCTTCGAGAAAATTTCGTCGAAGGTTGTCTGACCGGACAGATTCTGCGCCAGCATCTGCGTGGCGGCAGGATTATAGTGAATGACGGTTCCGGAGGTGTTGAACGCGACGACGCCGTCCGTCATGTGCAGGAACAGCGTGGAAAGCTTGTTGCGCTCGTTCTCCGCCTCGGAGATCGTATCCTGCAGAACCTTTGCCATGTGGTTGAAGTTCTGGGTCAAGTCGCCGATCTCGTCGCGGCTGTCTACCGTGACGCGGTTTGCAAAGTCCCCTGCCGCGACGCGTTTCGTCCCGACGGTCAGCGCACGGATAGGCGTAATCAGAATCTGCGACAGCAGGAAGGACAAAATCACACAGATCACCAGGCCCAGCGCCAGCGCGCGCAGGATGATGATCAGCAGTTCGCTCGTCAACGCATCGACTGTGGCACGGTTGTCGCGGATGTAGGCGATATACTGCGCGCCGTCCGATTCGACGGGGACGGCCAGATCCATATAGTTGTTCGTGACCGAACTGCTCTGCCCAACCGAGCCGTTCATGGCGGACAGAATGTTCTGCGTCATAACGACGGTAGTGCGCTGATTGGAACTGTCAAGCACGGAGCCGTTCTGGTCGAGAATGTAGACGTTGCGGCCCGTAATATCGATGCCGAGTCCGGCCTGCGCCATGAGAAGCTCCTTCATCTGCGCGGGCGCGTTGTCCTCCGCCGAAAGCCTTTGCAGCTGGCTGATGAATTCCGGGGTAAACGTGCCCTCCATCTGCTCATAGAACTGGGACACATAGAAATTGCCGACGCCACTCATCAAAAACGCGCCAGTCGTCAGCATCAGGGCCAAAATCAGGATTACCATGATCATGACCATCTTCATGCGCAGGGACCGCATGGCCGTCCCTCCTCTCTCGCGCGGGGAAATGCGTTATCCCGCGAAATAATAGCCGACGCCGCGCCGGGTCAGGATATATTGGGGCTTGCCGGGATCGTCTTCGATCTTTTCACGAAGCCGCCGCACCGTCACATCGACCGTGCGCATATCCCCGTAATAGTCATAATTCCACACCCGCTGCATGAGATCTTCCCGGGAGAAGACCTTTCCGCGTTCGCGGATAAGATAGGAGAGAAGGTCGTATTCCTTCTGTGTCAGATCGACCGGCGCACCGTTTTTCGTCACCTGATAGGTTTCGGGGTTTAGGCACAGGCCATTTGCCTCAACGGTATTTGCCGTGCCGGAGGCCTGCGCGGAAGCGTATTCCATGCTGCGGCGGCGGATATTCGCCTTGACGCGGGCCATGAGCTCCTTCATGGAAAAGGGCTTGGTCATATAGTCGTCCGCGCCGGTCTCGAGTCCGAAGACCTTGTCCATTTCCTCCTCACGGGCCGTGAGCATGATGATGGGCGTGGTGCGGTTTTCGCCGCGGAGCGTTTTGCAGATGTCAAAGCCGCTCATTTTCGGCAGCATGACGTCCAATAAGATCAGATCCGGGTCCTTTGTCTGCGCAAGCAGCAGACCCGTCTCGCCGTCGAGCGCCTCGAGCGTTTCATAGCCCTCGCGCTTGAGATTGAATTTCAGGATCTCCACGATTGCGCGTTCATCCTCTACGATCAGGACTGTCTTTGCCATAGTGTATCCTCCTGTTTCTTAAACCGGGCGGCGAAGCGCCTTCGGATAGTGATTTTTGAGTTGGTTTCCGTCGCCCTTTGCCCAGCCGAGCGAAAGACCATCAGTCTGTACAAGCGTCCAGCCGCGCCTGCCGGACGGCAGCACGTCGCCGGAAAGATACCGGGCGAGCAGCGGGTCGGCTTCCTCGAACGAGACGCTGTTTTCCAGCGTCTGCAGCCACAGCGCCCACGCGTGTGCGGGTTCAAAGCGGTTTTTCAAAACTGCGCCGAGTTCCAGTCCCGCGCGCAGCACCCGCAGCCCCTTTACCTCCGGCAGTTCCTGCGGGACGAGATAGCACACGTCCCCGAACCGCAGCAGCTTCCCCTCCGGCAGTGCAGCGCCGGTCTGGCCGCGGAATGCCGCAAGTTCCGGCGGGCATTTGGCCGCGGGTTCCGGTGAAAGCGCCGCAGGCGCTTCGTCTCCCGTCCTGCGGAGCACGGCGGCATAATGCCCCTCGCCCAAGAGTCTGTGCGGCCAGAGCCGGAACGTATGCTCCAGTCCCGGCGCGGGGGTTGACACCCAGTCGGGCCTGCCGGGGGAAAAGAACGGTACATCGAGTTTTTCCACAGAAAAATCGGGATTCTTCCACAAAAACTCGGAGATCACACCTTCGTTTTCCACAGGTGAGAATGTGCATGTGGAATAAACCAGACGGCCGCCGGGGCGGAGCATGCCTGCCGCCGAGGCCAGAATTTCCAGCTGCCGGTTGGCACAGATGGCGTTTGTGTCCTCCGTCCAGTCAGTGACGGCGGCCTCTTCCTTGCGGAACATGCCTTCGCCGGAGCATGGCGCGTCAACAAGAATTTTATCAAAATACCCTGCGAAGCGCTCCGTCAGTTTTTTCGGGTGCTCGTTTAAAACCAGCGCGTTGGAAATGCCCAGCCGTTCCATGTTTCCAGATAGGATTTTTGCGCGTTTGGCGTTAATCTCATTGCAGACCAGAAGCCCCTTCCCCAGCAGCTTGCCTGCCAGCTGTGTCGATTTCCCGCCGGGGGCTGCGCATAGGTCGAGCACGCGCTCGCCCGGCTGCGGGTCTAAAAGTTCCGCCGGGGCCATGGCGCTCGGCTCCTGCAAATAATAAAGCCCCGCCGCGTGATACGGCGATAAACCGGGCCGGGAGGCTGCGTCATAGTAAAACCCCGTCGGGCACCATGGCACGGGAGCGAGCGAAAAGCGGGACAGATCTCCCGTAAAGCCGGCTTTCAGCGGATTTTTCCGCAGACCGGTGCAGAGCGGCCGGTCGAAGGACGCGAGAAAGTCCCCATATTCGCTTCCCAAAAGCGCGCGCATCCGCGCAGCAAAGCCCTCCGGCAGCATCGCAGGTGCCTCCTCCCCAATTTACATAGTTATCAATATTATAGTGCATTTCCCCGGAAAAGGCAATGCCGTCGATTTCAGCTTCTATACAGCGGACAGCGGTTCAAACCGGCCCGCAGCCTTAGCAGCTAACGCCGGAAAACGTGCAGTGCAGAACAGACAAAGAGTTTTTTGCAAAAAACAGACAGAATGAACAAAATAACTTTGATTTATGCAGCAATTTATAGTATACTGAATACAATGGTTTCCGTCCTCGCAAGCGCGGGCCATAAAAACGGAAGGAGGGCGAAAAACTTGGAAACGAATTACGCGATTGAGATGTTGAACATCACAAAACGTTTCCCCGGAATCATCGCCAACGACAACATTACCCTGAAGCTGAAAAAGGGAGAAATTCATGCCCTGCTCGGCGAAAACGGCGCGGGCAAATCGACGCTCATGAGCGTCCTGTTCGGTTTGTACCAGCCGGAGGAGGGCGAGATCCACAAGGACGGCCGCAAGGTCGAGATCCGCGACCCGAACGACGCAAACGAACTCGGCATCGGCATGGTGCATCAGCACTTCAAGCTGGTCGAGTGCTTCTCTGTCCTCGACAACATCATTCTCGGCGTTGAGCCGAACAAAATGGGCTTCCTGCAGAAGCAGGACGCGCGCAAAAAGGTTCTCGCGCTGTCTGAGAAATACGGTCTGCACGTCGATCCCGATGCAATCATTGAGGATATCACCGTCGGTATGCAGCAGCGCACCGAAATTCTCAAAATGCTCTACCGCGACAACGAGATCCTGATCTTCGACGAGCCGACGGCCGTTCTGACGCCGCAGGAAATCGAGGAACTCATGCAGATCATGAAAAACCTCGCGGCCGAGGGCAAGAGCATCCTCTTTATCTCCCACAAGCTGAACGAGATCATGGAGGTCTCCGACCGCGTCACCGTTCTGCGCAAGGGCAAGTGCATCGGCACGGTCGAAACTGCGCATACCACGGCGGAGGAACTGTCCGCTATGATGGTCGGCAGAAACGTCAATTTCCATGTCGAAAAGGGCCCGCTTAAGACGGGCAGCGAGGTTCTGTCCGTCGAGCATCTGACGGTCGCCTCCAAGGTTCACAAGAACAATGCCGTCAAGGACGTGTCGTTCCGCGTCCGCGCGGGCGAGATTGTCTGCATCGCCGGTATCGACGGCAACGGCCAGACGGAACTTGTTTATGCCTTGACCGGACTGGAGCCTGCCGTGAGCGGCAAGATCACACTCGAGGGCAAGGACATCACCCACGCATCCATCCGCCAGCGCAGTCTCATGGGCATGAGCCACATCCCCGAGGACCGCCACAAGCACGGGCTTGTGCTCGACTATACGCTTGAGGACAACATGGTGCTTCAGCGCTATTTTGAGCCCGAATTTACCGACAAGGCCGGCTTCCTGCGCCGCAAGAACATCCGCGCCTATGCCGAGGGCCTGATTGAGCAGTACGACGTGCGCGCAGGTCAGGGCCCGGTGACACCGGCGCGCAGCATGTCCGGCGGCAACCAGCAGAAGGCCATTGTCGCCCGTGAGATCGACAAGCATCCCGAACTGCTCGTCGCGGTTCAGCCCACCCGCGGTCTGGATGTCGGCGCCATTGAGTACATCCACAAGCAGCTTGTTGCCCAGCGCGACGCGGGCAAGGCTGTGCTGCTTGTCTCGCTGGAACTGGACGAGGTCATGGACGTGCCGGACCGCATTCTCGTCATGTACGAGGGCGAGATCGTCGGCGAACTCGATCCAAAGTCCACCACGCAGGAGGAACTTGGCCTCTACATGGCTGGCGCCAAGAGAGATGAGGTGAAAGCATGAAAAAGAATCTTCTGAAAAACAGCGCCGTACAGACGCTGGTCGCGTCGCTGATCTGCATCGTACTGGGCCTGTTCCTCGGCTATCTTGTTCTGCTGCTGATCAACCCCGTTGGTGCGGGCGACGCAATTCTGACTGTTATCAAGAACTTCTGGACGTACAACCGGCAGGCCTCGCAGGTCAAGTATCTGGGCAATACGCTCGTCAAGACGGCGCCGCTTCTGATGTGCGCGCTGTCGATCCTGTTCTCCTATAAGGTCGGCCTGTTCAATATCGGCGCTGCCGGTCAATACTGCATCGGCGCGGCGCTGAGCCTGTACGCAGCGCTGGGCCTTGGCTGGAGCTGGCTGCCGTGCATGCTGCTCGCCATTCTCGGCGGCGCGCTGCTGGCCGGTATTTCGGGCCTGCTCAAGTCCTACTGCAACGTCAACGAGGTCATTTCCGGCATCATGCTCAACTGGATCGTGCTGTATCTGACCAATATGCTTCTTACGCTTGTCAAAGAGGACGCCAGCCCCTATACGAAGGTTCTGGCCAACACCAACGCCTCTGCGGTGCTGCCGTCGCTCGGCCTCGGCGCGCTGTTCAACAAAAACCAGTATGTCGGCCTTGCAATCCCGCTGGCTGTCGTGATGGCAATCGTTGTGTGGATCGTGCTCGACAAAACGAAGTTCGGCTACGAACTCAAGGCCACGGGCCTCAACAAAAATGCTGCGAAATACTGCGGCATGGCGGAAAAGCGAAACATCATCCTGAGCCTGATGATCTCCGGTGCACTGGCCGGTCTTGGCGCGGCGATGCTGTACCTGACCAGCTATGAGCAGTGGCAATGCTCTTCCTCTTCCGTTCCGGCCATGGGCTTCAACGGCATCGCAGCTGCCTTCCTTGGCGGCCTGAACCCCATCGGCTCGATCTTCGCCTCGTTCTTTATCCAGCATATCACCGCAGGCGGTGCGTATGTCGATAAGAGCATGTACTGCGCGCAGATCTCCGATCTGATCTCTGCGCTGATCATTTACCTGTGCGGCTTTGTGCTGTTCATGAAGAGCGCGATGAATACCATCGCCGCCCGCCGGGAGGAAAAGGCCATTGCAAAGGCCAAAGCCCTGGCGGAAGCCAAGAAAGGAGGCGAGGCGGAATGATCCTGCTGCTTCAGTATACGCTGATTTTCGCGTCGGTCCTGATCCTGGTCGCCCTCGGCGGCTGCTTCGCAGAGCATTCCGGCGTCATTAACCTCGGCCTCGAAGGCATTATGATCATGGGTGCGCTCGGCGGCGCGCTGACGATGCGCTATGTACCGAATACAGCCCCGGCGATTGTGATGCTTCTCGCGGTCATCGTTGTCTCAGCGCTGGTCGGCATGGTGTATTCCTGCCTGCTTGCTGTGGCGAGCATCAACTTCAAGGCCGACCAGACCCTCGTCGGCACGGCGCTGAACCTGCTCGGCACCGCCGGCGCAACCGTTATCGTCAAGGCCATCAACACCGCTGCCAACCCCGACGATGTTTCGTCCATCGTGCAGTACGGCGGCGCAAAGAGTGCGCTGCTGGTATCCATCGGCTCGTTTGAATTCAACTGGTTCATGCTCGTGGCGTTTATTGCGCTCGTGTTTGCCTATGTGACGCTGTACAAGACCCGCTTCGGCCTGCGCCTGATGGCCTGCGGCGAGCACCCGCAGGCAGCTGCCAGCGTCGGCATCAACGTCTATAAGATGCGCTGGGCAGGCGTGCTGATTTCGGGCGTTCTCGGCGGCATCGGCGGTATCGTCTTCATTACCGCGGGCGTTTCGGAGTGGCGGTTTGAATACGGCGTGGCGGGCTTCGGCTTCCTGTCCCTCGCCGTTATGATCTTCGGCCAGTGGAAGCCGCAGCGTATTGCGCTGGCCGCGCTGCTGTTCGGCTTCTTCCGTGCACTCGGCAATGTCTACACGGGCTTCAGCTTCCTCAAGGCGCTGAACTTGCCGAGTTCTCTGTACAACATGCTGCCGTATATCATTTCGCTCATTGTGCTTGCCTTTACGTCCAAGAATTCCCGCGCGCCGAAGGCCGAGGGTATTCCCTACGACAAGGGCATGCGCTAAGCTGCATTCGTTCTCTGCCTCCGGCAAGTTCATACGGACTTGCCGGAGCCTTCATTTCAAGCACATCAAACTCAGGAGGATTTTGTTCTCATGCGAATGGTTGATCTCATTGAAAAAAAGCGGGACGGCGGGATTCTGACCGACGACGAGATCCGCTTTATCATCCAGGGCTTTACCGACGGCTCCATCCCCGATTACCAGATGTCCGCCTTTGCCATGACGGTGTTCTACAAGGGTATGACCGATCACGAAACCGCCGTCCTGACGGACGCGATGATGCGTTCGGGCGACACAGTGGATTTGAGCCGGTTCGGCGATAAATCCGTTGACAAGCATTCCACCGGCGGCGTCGGCGATAAGACGACGCTGATCGTTGCACCGATTGTCTCGAGTCTCGGCGGCAAGATGGCCAAGATGTCCGGCCGCGGCCTCGGCCATACGGGCGGTACGGTCGATAAGCTGGAATCCATCCCCGGTTATCAGACGACGCTTTCGGCAGAGGCCTTCATGCAGCAGGTCGAGGACGTCGGCGTAGCCGTCATCGGCCAGTCCGGCAATCTGACGCCCGCCGATAAAAAACTCTACGCGCTGCGTGACGTGACCGCGACAATCGATTCCCTGCCGCTCATCACGTCGTCCATCATGTCCAAAAAGCTGGCCGCAGGCGCGCATTCCATCGTGCTGGATGTCAAGATCGGCTCCGGCGCGTTTATGAAGACGCTTGAAGACGGACAGAAACTGGCAGAGAGCATGGTGCGCATCGGCAAGGCCTGCGGCCGGAACGTCGTGGCGGTCATGTCCAACATGGATATTCCGCTCGGCTTTTATATCGGCAATGCGCTCGAGGTGCGCGAGGCGGTTGAGGTCCTGCGCGGCCATGGCTGCCCGGACCTGACCGGCGTGTGCATTACACTGGCGGCCAACATGCTGCACCTGTGCAACGGCTGGTCCATTGAAGAGGCCACGAAGCAGGCGGAAGAAGCCATTAACTCCGGCAAGGCCTTTGAGCAGATGAAGCGCTGGATCGCCGCACAGGGCGGCGATGCGCGGGTGCTGGACGACGTGAGCCTGCTGCCGCAGGCGTCGGTGCAGTACGAACTCAAAGCGCCGCAGACGGGCTATATCCACCATATGGACGCGCAGAAGATCGGCGAAAGTTCCGCCATTCTCGGCGCGGGCCGCAAGACGAAGGACGACGCCATTGACTTCGCTGCCGGTATCGTCCTGAAGGAAAAGACCGGCGCAAAGGTCGAGCAGGGCCAGACGCTGGCTGTTCTGCACACGAACCGGCCTGAGACGATTGCCGACGCCGAACGCGTCTTTTTGGAAGCCATCCGCTGGGGAACCGACGCGCCCGAGGCACAGCCGCTGATCTACGGGATTGTAAAGTAAAAAGAGGAGAGAAAGAGATATGTCAGATGTGATCGTCATCGGTGTTGCCGGCGGAACCGGCAGCGGAAAAACCACGCTCGTCAAGGCTCTGATGAACAGCTTCGGCGACAATATCAGCGTCCTCAGCCACGACAATTATTACAAGCGGCACGACGAGATGAGCTATGAGGAGCGAACCCACCTCAATTACGACTGCCCGGACGCGTTCGACACCGATATGATGATCGAGCATCTGCGCATGCTCAAAAACGGTCAAGCCATCGACTGCCCGACGTATGACTATACCATCCACAACCGCGCCGACGGGGTTCTGCACATCGAGCCGCGCAAGGTCATCGTGGTGGAAGGCATTATGATCTTCGTCGAGAAGGCGCTGTGTGATGAGATGAACATCCGCATCTTTGTTGACGCCGATGCTGACGTGCGCCTGTGCCGCCGCATCCGCCGCGACGTGAAAAAACGCGGACGCAGCATCGATTCCGTCATTGACCAGTATCTGACCACCGTCAAGCCCATGCACGAGCTCTATGTTGAGCCGAGCAAGAAAAATGCGAATCTTATCGTCCCGGAGGGCGGCAAAAACCTGATCGCGCTCGAGATGATCATCAACCGCATCCAGCGGCACATCGACGGAAACGCGGAATAAAAAACTGCCCGGAACTGCCGGCTGACAGTTCCGGGCACACTTTATCATGACGCGCCTGCCGCTGAAAAAACGCGCCTCGCACAGCGGAAACTGGGTCTGCCGTGCGGGGCGCGTTCGGTTTTGATTTGCTTTGCTTTTACTTAGACGAGGTCGGGTCGTAGTTGCGGCCAAATTTGAGGTCTTCAAACTTGATCGTCGCGCTTTCCGGGTGCATGGGGCGCGAGGCGGACTTAGCCGGCGCGGGTGCGGGGGCAGGCTTCGCCTCAGGCTCACTGCCGATCAGCTTTTCCAGATTATCGGAGATCTCTGTTGCAATTTTCTCCGCATCTTCGCTGGGAACGGGCGCGGTCACAGGTTCCGTCCGGTCGGCCTGCCAATCATAGGGACGTTCGTGGGCTGGTTCGGGCTGCGCGGGGGCGGACTCCTTCGTCAGATCCCGGGTCTTGAGCGTCTCAAGCAGGCCCAGATGGCCCTGAATATCGCGCTCGACCACAGAGATGAAATTCAGCGCGGTCTGCTTGGCGTAATCGAGCCGCTCCTGCTCGGCGTGGATCTGCTGGTTCAGCTGCGCAAGCTGCACGTTTGCGGCGTTGACCTGCGCGTTGGCCTGTGCATTTACCTCTGCGTTCTGCAGCATCGCGGCGCAGCGCGCCTGCGTTTCCTTGAGCATCTGTGCGCTTCTGGCCTCCGCGTCAGCTGTGGCTGTAGACTGCTTCGTCTCCTGCGCGCGGTATTCCTCCAGCTTTTCAACCAAAATCTTCATCTTGGCCTTGAGCACGGAATTTTCCTTGTAGAGCGTAATATAATCTTCCGTCAGCGGCTCGAGAAAATCATCGACCTGCTGCATGTCATAGCCGCCGAAGACGGCCTTGGAGAAGGTTTGCTCCTGAATTTCCTGCGGTGTGAACATGGAAGCTGCCTCCCTGTGTAAATTAGAGATAGACGCCGTTGTTTTCCAACTCGTCGATGAGGTCGCCGACGATATCGACGTTGTACGGCGTGATAATGTAGGTGCTGATGGCGATCTTCTTGATCTTGCCGTCAAGTGCATAGGCGCAGCCGGACAGGAAATCGACCAGACGGCGTGCGACATCCTTGTTGGTGGATTCCAGATTCAGAACGACTGCATGCTTGCTGCGCAGATGCTCCGCAATGTCGGATACGTTGTCAAAACGCTCCGGTTTGACGAGCACAACCTGCATCTGGGCCGTGGTGTGAATGTTTACGACCTTGCCGTTCGATGTGCCTGCGTTGTTTCCGCCGAGCGTGCGGCGGCCCGCAGAAGAGGTGCTGCCGGTCGCGGAGAAATCGTCGCTGTCCAGATCGAAGCTGGTGTTATAAGAGGGCTTCGGCGCCGAGGACGAGCGGGAGGGTCTGCTGGGGCGGGCGTCGTCGTCGAATTCATCAAAATCGTCGTCGTCTTCTGTATACGGCTTCGTGAGCTTCTTCAGGTCATCCATAAATCCCATTGTAGTGTATCCTCCAGAATTGCTATTCTATGTAATTGGGTCGTGTCGGTCAGACGTTATAATTCCGCTTGCCGAAGATCGCGGTGCCGATGCGCACCATGGTCGAGCCTTCAGCGATAGCGTCGGTAAAATCGTCGCTCATGCCCATCGACAGGCATTCCATGGACACATTATCGTATTTTTTCGCCCTTATGTCAACAAAAAGATTGCGCATTTCGGCAAAATATCTGCAATTTTCACCTGGAAATTCGCTCACGGGCGGAATTGCCATCAGTCCCTTGAGCGCCACATGCGGAAAATCCGCCATGCGGGCGGCAAGTGCAGCGGCTTCGGCCGGCGTAAACCCGGATTTGCTTTCCTCTGCACCGATGTTGACCTCGAAGAGAATGTTCTGCACAACGCCCACTTTTTCCGCCTGCTTTTCGATGCACTCCAGCAATTCCGGCCGGTCAACAGACTCGATGAGATCGACCACGCCGACGAGATACTTGACCTTATTGGTCTGCAGATGGCCGATGAAATGCAGGGGCTTTCCCGTGTACGCGCCCAGCGGGCGCTTGGCCTGAATTTCCTGCACGCGGTTTTCGCCGCAGCAATCGACGCCTGCGGCGACTGCCTCCTTGACGCGGTCGGCGTCGTTCATCTTCGTCGCGGCGCAGAGCAGAATTTCAGACGGGTCGCGCCCGGCCTTTTTTGCGGCATCGGCCATTTGCGCACGGATATTCGCAATATTTTCAGCAATCGTAGACATATCAGTTGACGACCTTTCCATCGTATAGATTTTTCGCGTTGATAATCAACTCGTCACCCGGCCAAAGATTGTTGGTCGAACTGGTGTCGAGTGTGACGACGTAGCTTTCGCCGGTATCGTGGAGGATGGTGATGGGCTTCCACTTGGCGAGTGTTCCTTCGAGGATATACACGCCCGTCTGACCATTTTCGACACGGACGGCGGATTTCGGGACGCGCAGCCCGGAATAGGACGTGAAGACGATCTCCGCCGACTGCTGCCGCAGCAGCGTCACGTTCTGCAGCGCCCGGTCGGACGACAGCACCAGCAGCCGGGAACCCGCCTCGTTGCCGCCGAGGCGCGCCACGCGCATGGTGACCGGCTGGTAATAATCGCGGGCGAACGTCAGCGTAGCGCGGTCGCCCTCCTCCACGCCGGAAAGTTCGCTTGCGGGCACGACGCAGGCATAGTACCACGTTGCAGACGTGACGAGCCTGCCAATGGCGTTGGCATCCGTTTCGTCCGGCTGGACGGACTCAAATTCTGCGACAGTCATTTCCATCAGCCGTTCCGGCGTCAGTACGGATTCATAGCCGTCAACAGCGGCAGAAAAGGTTCCGGCCTTGCCTGCAAGGATGGCGCTGGTGTCGCCCGCAGACTGCGCCTCGAGCGTCTCAAGTTCTGCCTGCAGCGTGCTGATGCGCGCCTGCAGCGAGCCGCTGTCCGAGTCGCTTCCGGTGCGCCGCAGGATCAGGCCCTTGAGTTCCGGCGACAGGTCGGAGACGGAGTTCATGTCGCGCAGCGCCAGATAGCGGCTCAGCTGTGCAAGATCGCCCGCGATGTCCGCGTCGAGCGCGGCCTGATCGTAGACGCTGGAAACAGCGCTCCATGCGTACTGAAGCTGCTCGATCTGGCCGGACAGTTCATCGATGCGCGTCTGACGGGTCTTTGCATCCTCGGAGCGGTAGCCGGTGGCGACGGTGTCGTTCGCGGCCACATGGGCGCCCTCGGCGCAGTTCAGAACCGTTGTGCCGTATTGCGAATACAGAAGTTCCTCCTCACGCACGACAAAGCCGGAGGCGTAATAGCCCGCCCCGGCTTCGTATGGTGTGACGGTGGCCGTCATGAGTGGTGCATAGAGGCTGCTTACCACGTTATAGCCGAAATACGCGGCGATCGCGGCAAGCAGGATCCAGAGGATAACGGTAAAATAGGATTTGCCTTGCTTCATAGTGCTCCTTCAGGTAACCCGGCGGGAGCGGAGCGGTGCTCAACCCTGCGTCAGGTGAACGGGAACGGCGGGCGTCATGGTAGACACCGCGTGCTTATAGATCATCTGCTGCCGTCCATCGGACTGCAGCAGGATCACAAACTGGTCGAAGCCCGTGATAATGCCGCGCATCTGAAAGCCGTTCATCAGAAAAACGGTCAGCATCGTGCGGTCCTTGCGGGCCTGGTTCAGAAAAATGTCCTGATAATTCTCTGTTGTTTTTTGCATGGGTATCGGCTCCTTCTCATTTATATGGGAACCTCTGACTCAATGGCCTTCGGCCATAGAGCCAGAACTTCCTTGATCTGATACCCATATCGTACCATATTCAAAGCGCGGAAAAAGGAATATTCTGTCGAGCGGCGGAAAGAACCTCCGAAAAATCTTCCGTGCCTGTCATCCGCAGCCAGTGAACGTCCGGGTTGCGCCGGAACCAGGTCAGCTGCCGCTTGGCGTAGTTGCGGGAACGCTGCTTGCAGAGCGCGGCGGCTTCGTCCAGCGAACACGCGCCGCTTAGGTACCCGAAGAATTCCTTATAGCCGATAGCCTGCATGGCCGTTGTTTTCGGACTGACACCGAGGGCAAGCAGCGCGCGGATCTCGTCCAGCAGCCCGGCCGACAGCATATTCTCGACCCGCAGGTCGATGCGTCGGTATAAGGCGGCGCGATCCTGGTAATCCAGACCAATCCACACGGGCCGGTAGCGCGGCGGGACGGCCTTTGTTTCCAGATTGTGCTGCGTGATGGTCTTGCCCGTTTCCTCATAAACCTCCAGCGCGCGGATGACGCGCTTTTCGTCTGCCGGGTGGAGCCGCGCGGCGGCCTCCGGGTCAATTTCGCGCAGCCGAGCCAGCATGGCCTCGCCGCCCGTTTCGCGCAGCTGCGCCTCGAGCGCTTCGCGCCTGCCGGTCTGCGGGACAGGTGCGAACGACCGGCCTGCAATCAGACTGTCAACATACAGCCCCGTACCGCCCGCAATGACGGCGGTTTTGCCGCGCGATAGAATGTCCTGCACGCACGCATCCGCCAGCTGCACATATTTCCCGGCGGAAAAATCCTCGCCTGGCTCAACCATGTCAATTAAATGGTGGGCAACGCCCTCCATTTCTTCTTTTGTGGGCTTGGCCGTGCCGATATCCATGTGCTTGTAAATCTGCATGGAATCGCAGGAGACGACCTCGCCGTCATACAGCTTCGCAAGCTGCACGGCAAGCTTCGTCTTGCCGGAGGCCGTCGGGCCGACGACGCAGATGATCCTGTCCATGTTCAAACCCTCTTGAACTGCTTTTCCAGCTGCCGCTTCGTGAGCGTCACGCAAACGGGGCGGCCATGCGGGCAGTATTTGATATCGTCGCGGGACAGAACCTCCTGCACGAGCCGCCGCAGTTCTTCGTCAGATGTCTGCCAGCCGGCCTTAATAGCCGATTTGCAGGCGATGGTGTGCAGCAGATTGTCGCGCAGGCTGTCCGGGTCAAGTGTTTTTCCGGCCAGCAGATCGCCGGCCAGTTCCTGCAAAAGCGCTTTTGCGTCCTCCACGTCCACGTCGGACGGGATCTGCCGGATGAGCACGTCTCCGCCGCCGAAGTCCTCCGTTTCAAACCCGCAGCGCTCCAGAAGCGCCTTGTTTTCCAGCACAGCTGCGGCCTCTTCGCGCGAAAGTTCCGCGGAGACGGGGGCCAGCAGCAGCTGGGTCATGATGGGATGGTCTTCCTTTTTGAGCGCCTCAAAGCGAATGCGCTCATGCGCGGCATGCTTGTCAATGAACAGAACGGCTTCGCCCTGCTCAATAATAATATAGGTGTGCAGCGCCTCGCCGATGATACGGAAGGGCTCTTCCCTGACGGCAAATTCCTGCTGCTGTACTTCAGACGCCTTGACCGGTTCCGGTTTCGGCTCCGGTCGTTCTGCAGGCTTCGGTTCGGGCCTTGCCTCCGGCCGCGGCTCGGGCTTCGGCTCCGCTCTGACCTCCGGTTTTGCTTCCGGCTTTGGAAGATCAAAGGCCTGCTGCGCAGGCGCAGGCACGGAGCGCGGCAGCTGCACCGGCGAGGCCAGCATCGGCTGCTCCTGCTTCGGCATGGGCTGCTGTGCGGCCTGGCGGCGGTATTCGGATGCCTGCATGGTCTGATAGAAGCCGGGCTTCGGCGGCTGGACGATTTTGGGCTGTGCCTGCGGCTGCGGTGCGGCCTCCTGCTTTTTCTCCGGCGTTTTCCATTCCGGGCGGCCAGCCGCTCTGGAAAGCGTGGACAAAACGGCATAGTGTACCGCATCGAAGACCTCACGCTCGGACAGGAACTTGACCTCCGTTTTGGCCGGATGAACGTTCACGTCCACAGCCTGCACCGGCATGTCAATTTCCAGCACGCAGGCCGGAAAGCGGCCTACCATGATCTGGTTGCGGTACGCCTCTTCCACGGCGGCGGAGAGCAGACGGGACTTGATATAGCGGTTGTTGACGAAGAAGCTTTGCCATGCGCGGTTTCCGCGTGTGGCAGTCGGCTTTGTGACAAAGCCGCGCACGCGAAGCTTTTCCCAGCTGCCGTCAACCGGCAGCATATTGTTGGCAAGTTCCCGGCCGTAGATGGCGTAGATCGCGGCCATGCGGTCGCCCTGTCCGTCGGTGTGCAGCTGCTCCTGGCCGTCCTTCAAAAAGCGGAAGGAGATCTCCGGGTGTGCCAGCGCCTGCTGCTGCACAACGGAGAAAACAGCGGAGGACTCCGCCGCGTCGGATTTCATAAACTTCATCCGCGCAGGCGTATTGTAAAATAACTCCCGCACCAAAATCGTCGTGCCGCACGGGCAGCCGACAGGCTCCTCAGACAGAACCTTTCCGGCTTCGAGATGCAGGCGAACGCCGTTTTCCGCGCCCTGCGCCCGCGTGAGAAGATCGATTTTTGACACGGACGAAATCGCGGCCAGCGCCTCGCCGCGGAAGCCAAGCGTACCGATGCAGGCAAGATCCTCTTGCCTGCGGATTTTGCTCGTTGCATGGCGCAGAAATGCCGTGCGGGCATCAACGGGGTCCATGCCGCAGCCGTCGTCGGTGATGCGCAGGAAGGTCATGCCGCCGTTTTGTAATTCTATTGTAATGTTTTTCGCACCCGCGTCAATGGAATTTTCAACCAGTTCTTTGACGGCGGACGCCGGCCGCTCGACGACCTCGCCTGCGGCGATGAGATCCGCGACGTGGCGGTCAAGCTGAATGATCTTCGGCATAAAGCCCCTCCCAATCAGAAGTTCAGCTGCAAGAGCCCAAACGACAGCGCGTTGACAATGGCATGCAGCGAGATAGATGCCCAGATCGTCCCGGCCTTTTCATACGTCCAGGCCAGCGCGACGGAGGCGGGCAGATACGGAATGCAGCTCAAAAGCACCTTTCCGGCAGGATAGAGCATGAAATACTGCCAGTTGTGCATGAGCGTGAACAAAATGACGGAGACGAGATACGCCATGACGCGCGACGTCGGCTGAATGGAGCCGAAGACAAGTCCGCGCACAAGCGTCTCCTCAATGATCGGCGCAAGGAAAACCGTCACGGCCAGCATGACATACTGATTGTCGGAAATGAGCGAACCGACCGTCTCGTTGTTGTAGATCGTAAAGCCGGGAGCCAGCCTGGAAAGCGCGAACTGCAACACCCATGTGCCTGCATAATACATCGCAAAGCCCAGAACCAGCGCCTGCACAAAGTTCCAGAATGAGCCGCCGAAAAACGACTGCCGCAAAAATCCATGGAAAATCAGCAGAACCGCCAGCAGATTCACGGCAAAATAGACGATGTTCATCGTCAGCGCCGTCATGCCGAGCGAGAATTTCTCGTTTGCCAGCTGCAAAAGCAGATTCAAAATCAGTAGATAAAACGGCAGATAGAGCCACCCGGCGATCGTTTCAAATTTCGTCAGCCGGTAAGAAATCGAATGGGACGCTTTGCGGGCCATAGACAGCCTTCCTTTCCGGTAAAGGCTCCCCTTGGGCACAAGGGGAGCTGGCGCGTAGCGCCTGAGGGGATTTAAATGTAGCGAACTTCGGAGCATTCTGAACAACGCGGCCCATCCCCTCTGTCATTTGCTTTGCGAATGACACCTCCCCTTACCGCGCGGGGCGCGGCAAGAGGAGGCTTTTCGCCTCTTTTACAGCATCTGCTTCAGCTGGTACAACTGGTTCAGCGCCTCGATGGGCGTGAGCGTTTCGACGGTGATGGACTCCAGCGCGCGGCGCAGTTCATCCGACTGCATATCGAGCATGGAAACCTGATCGGACACGGGTGCAGCCGCGGGCTTTGCGCGCTCCGGCGCGCCGGATTCGAGATCCTTGAGGATTTCCCGCGCGCGCGTAATGACCCGGTCGGGAATACCCGCCAGCTTGGCAACCTCGATGCCGTAGCTGTCGTCTGCCGCACCGGGGACGATCTTGCGCAGGAAGATCATGTCCCCCTGCCGCTTCTTGACGGCGATGTTGAAGTTTTTGACGCCCGGCAGTGCCTGCTCGATATCCGTCAGTTCGTGATAATGCGTGGCGAAAAGCGTTTTCGCGCCCAGCCGCTTGCGGTCTGCTGCATATTCGAGCACGGCACGGGCGATCGCCATGCCGTCAAATGTCGATGTGCCCCGCCCAATTTCGTCGAGAATCAGAAGTGAACGCGGCGTCGCGTTTTTGAGAATATCGGCGACTTCGGTCATCTCGACCATGAACGTTGACTGGCCGGAGGCCAGATCGTCCGATGCGCCGATGCGCGTAAACAGCCGGTCAACAATGCCGATGTGTGCCGACTGCGCCGGGACAAACGAGCCCATCTGCGCCATGAGGACAATGAGCGCCACCTGCCGCATGTAGGTCGATTTACCGGCCATGTTCGGGCCGGTGATGATGGCCGTGCGGCAGTCCTCACTGCCAAGCAGCGTGTCGTTCGGCACGAACAGCGCGTTTTTGAGCATCTGCTCGACGACCGGATGACGGCCCGCCGTGATCGATACGGTATTGCCGAGATCGACCTCGGGCTTGCAGTAATGATTGTGAACGGCGACGGCGGCAAAGCTGCACAGCACATCCAGCTGCGCGACGGCCTGCGCCGTCTGCTTGACGCGGGCGGATTCTCCCGCGACAAACTGCCGCAGCGCCACAAACAGGTCATATTCCAGCGCCACAATGCGGTCCTTGGCCGTCAGAATGGTGCTTTCCAGTTCCTTCAGTTCTTCCGTGATGTACCGCTCACCGGTCGAGAGCGTCTGCTTGCGGATATAGCTGTCCGGGACAAGATTCAGCTGACCCTTTGCAACCTCGATATAATAGCCGAATACACGGTTATAGCCCACGCGCAGATTCCGGATGCCGGTCTTTTCCTTTTCACGCGCCTCGATCTGCGTGAGCATGCCCTTGCCGCCGGACTGGACGGCGCGCAGTTCATCGAGCTCTTTGTTTGCACCGTCACGGATGAGCCCGCCCTCGCGCAGCAGGAACGGAGGATCGTCCACGATGGTTGCGTCGATCTTCTCCTTGAGATCTGCCAGCGTGTCAAGCTGCTCAAAAAGCGTCTGCAAATACGGCGCGCGCATACCGGACAGCCGCTCCTTGACGGCAGGCAGACTCGCCGCGCCCTGTGACAGCGCGGCAAGATCGCGGCAGGAGGCTGTACCCGTCATAATGCGGGTCATGGCGCGCTCAAAGTCCGTAATTTCACGCAGGGACAGAATCAGTTCCTCGCGGTCGATGGTTTTTTTGACCAGTTCCTCCACGGCAGTCAGTCGGCGCGTGATCTGCGCGGGGCTGAGCAGCGGCCGCTCCATCCACGCCCGCAGCAGACGGCCGCCCATCGCGGTCTTCGTTTTGTCGAGCACCCACAGGAGGCTCCCGCGCTTTTCCTTTGCACGCATCGTCTCCGTCAGTTCGAGATTCCGCCGCGCGGCAAGGTCAAGCTGCATGAACTTGCCTGCAATGTACAGTTCCAGTTCCCGGATGTGCGGCAACTCGTTTTTCTGTAAATCGCGCAGCGTAATGAGAAGCGCACCCGCGGCGGCAATGACGCACGGCATATTCGCAAGACCGAGCACCTCCGGCGACTGCCCGAACTGCGCCGTCACGGCAGCCTCGCACAGTGCAGAGTCAAACTGCGCGTCCGTTCCCAGATTTACGCAGGTGTGGAAGCGGTCGCGCAGGAAATCTGCCAGCGCGTCGTCCTCCGCCGCCGTGCCGCCCAGAAGTGCCTCGGACGGCAGGAAGCTGCCGAGTTCGTTCTGCGCGTCCTGCATGGCGTCGGCGCCGGAAACCTGCGTTGCGCTGAATGCGCCGGTCGATACGTCGCAGAAGCAAAGGCCGTATGTACCGGCTGCGCCGTAGACGCAGGCGTAATAATTATTTTTGGATTCCACCAGCATCGAACTTTCCGTCACGGAGCCGGGCGTTACGATGCGGATGATGTCGCGCTTCACCAACCCCTTCGCCAGGGCAGGGTCCTCCATCTGCTCACAGATGGCGACCTTGTAGCCCTTTGCGACCAGCCGCGCGATATAACTCTCCGAGGAATGATACGGCACGCCGCACATGGGAATCTTATCCTCCGCGCTTTTGTCCTTAGCATGGTCGCGCGAGGTGAGCGTCAGGTCGAGTTCACGCGAGGCAATGCGCGCGTCCTCCTCGAACATCTCATAAAAATCGCCCAGCCGGAAAAACAGCAGGCAGTCAGGATTACGCTCCTTGACCGCATAATACTGCTGCATCATGGGGGTGAGTTCGGCCATAAACAAAACCTCCGGGTTTTCTCTTTTAACGTCTGAAATTATGCTTTCGGCAAATCCATATGCACTTACGCATTCGTTTGTAGGGGCCGATGCCCACATCGGCCTGTTGGAAAGTTGCAAATTCGCCGAAGAATACCGTAAAAACGGTGCATTCTGCCGGGCCGATGCGACGCCCGCAGGCTAGTTTCGAGGCGCAACCGCGCATCGCGCGGCTCTTAGCGCCGAAGATGGGCATCGGCCCCTACAAAGCCTGCACCAGGGCGCTGTGTTATCGGAGTTCGCCTACAAGGCTCCACGTCGTGCAGCCCGTGATCGTCACATCGAAAAACTGCCCAATCAGGCTGTCGTCTCCCGCGAAGCGGACGAGTCTTCCGCCCTCGGTGCGGGCGGTGAGCATGTCCTTGTCGCGGCCGTCGCAGAGCACGCGGACGGTCTTGCCGACGTAGCCCTGATGAATTTCCAGCGAAATGCGGTTCTGCACATCGCAGAGCCGGTCAAAGCGGCGGTTTTTCTCCTCCTTGGGTGTCGGATCGTCCATTTTCGCGGCGGGTGTACCCGCGCGCGGGGAGAAGATAAAGGTAAACAGCGCGTCATAGCGCACGTCTTCAATCAGGCTGATCGTGTCCTCGAATTCGTCTTCCGTCTCGCCGGGGAAACCGACGATCACGTCGCTGGTCAGAACCAGATCGGGCATGATCGCGCGGCCATAGTGCGCCAGCTTCAGATATTCTTCGCGGTTATAGTGCCGGTTCATGGCTTTCAGCACCCGGTCGTTGCCGGACTGGAAGGGCAGGTGGAACTGCTTGGCGATCTTGGGGTATTTCGCAATGGTATCAAAGAGTTTTTTGCTTGCGTCCTTCGGGTGGCTCGTCATGAAGCGCAGCCAGAACTCGCCCGGCAGCTGTGCGATCTCGGCCATGAGGTCGGCAAAATCGACACCGAGGCCTAAATCCTTGCCGTAGGAATTGACGTTCTGACCTAAAAGCGTAATGTCCTTATAGCCCGCCGCGATGAGGCCCTTGACCTCTTCCAGAATCTCCTCGGGCCGTCTCGAGCGCTCCCGTCCGCGGACATACGGCACGATGCAGTACGAACAGAAGTTGTTGCAGCCGTACATGATCGACACCCATGCCTTGAGATCGGACGAGCGCACGACGGGGATACCCTCTGCAATATTGCCCGCGGAATCGTCCACGGCAAAAATGCGCTTATTCGTGCGCAGCACGCTTTGCAGCAGTTCCGGGAAGCGCCATAATTCGTGCGGATTGAACACGCCGTCAACATGGCGGTAGCTGTTTTTGATGCGCTCGACGACCTGCGGCTGGCCCATCATGCAGCCGCACAGGAAAATTTTCTGCTCCGGATGCCGGGCCTTGGTGTGCACCAACGCGCCGACGTTGCCGTAGACGCGCGTTTCCGCGTGTTCGCGGATGGCGCAGGTGTTGATGACGATGCAGTCCGCGCCCTCTTCGGTATCCACGATCTCATAGCCGCTTGCGCGCAGCATGCCGCGGATACGCTCGGAATCCGCCTCGTTCTGCTGGCAGCCGTATGTATCGACAAAGGCCCGCGGCGTCCTGCCGCGCGAGGCCCAAAGGGCTTTGATCTGTCCGCAGACAGCGGCTTCCTTTTCCAGCGCCTCCTGCGGGATTACAACGGGTTTGCGTTCCATGTACGTTTCCTCCGAACTGCGTAACTTAACAATTTATTATAGCAGATTCCATGTAAATTTGCAACGGATGAAAAAGCCCCTGCAAAACCGCCCGCGCCGTGTGCGCAGCAGTCTGTAACATTATATAAATAAGGCTTGCTGGAAACAAAACAAGATGCACCCAAGGCTCCCCTTGGGCCCAAGGGGAGCCTTAAGACGCGTCCTTGTGCCTCTCAAATTTACTTACCCCTATATCTAGTCACAGCCCCGTGTCATATGACGCGCAATGTTACAGTTAAATTACAAACCCCCCGAAACGCTTGACGAAACGGGGGCGGTGCGGTAAGATGCAGATACAAATTACACAGGGGGCTTTGCTCCGATGTGTAAAATTTAAACAGGAGGAAATCCAAATGAAGAATCTGAAAAAGGTTCTCGCGCTGGTTCTGGCCGTTGTCATGATCATGGGCACCGTCGCCGTCGCCAGCGCAAAGGACTACGCGGATATCAAGGCTGACAGCGATTACGCCGAAGCAATTGATGTCCTGTCCAACCTCAACATTCTTGATGGTTTCAAGAATGGTGAGACGTACAACTTCCAGCCGGATGGCTACTTCACCCGTGCTCAGGCAGCCAAGATCGTGGCGATCGTCCACAACGCGGCTACCAACGGCAAGATCAAGGGTCAGGATGCTATCTCCAGCCTGTACAGCAACGCACAGAACCCGTTCGTTGACTGCAACAACTCCTGGGCGCTGCCCTTCATCAACTACTGCCGCATCACTGGTCTGGCTGACGGCATGACCGCCACCACCTACGCTCCCGAGCGCAGACTGACCGGCGTGCAGTGGCTGAAGCTGATGCTCACCACCCTGAACTTCGACACCGCCAAGGAAGGCTACACCGGCACCGGCTGGGACATCAACGTCCTGAACCGCGCCAATGAGCTTGGCCTGCTTGCTGGTCTTCCCACTGGCTGGAAAGCCATCGAGAACATCAAGCGCGGCGAAGCTGCTCAGATCCTCTACAACGCGCTGACCACGAGCCTTGTCGAGTATGGCCAGAACATCAAGGGCTACAATCCCACGGTTGCGGCTGGCAACTTCCTCACCAAGGCGTTCGTCGCCAACGAGTCCGTTGTGTCCACCGGTGTTCTGCTCGCCGCCAAGATGGGCGTCGGCATCACCCGTACCACTGACGCATTCCGCCGCCCGGGCTACAAGTGGAGCCATGGCACTTGGAGCAAGTTCTACATGGACGCGCCGGTCAACAGCTACACCACCGCTGTTACCATGTGCGACATCCTGAAGAACGACATGGAGGTTCCCGAGACCTCTGACAAGCTGGTTGTTCTGAATGGCTACCGCAAGGGCGCAGCGCCCACCGATGCCGGCGCTACCACGACCGGCCAGATGTTCGCCGATGCCGGCACCGCTCTGAACTACTACGCAGTCGACGGCTACAAGTATGTTGATGTCAATGACAGAATTTACATGGAGCTTCAGCATGACAAGGCCAAGGAATGCCAGACTTGGTGGGAAGCTGCATATGGCTGGAAGTCTCCGGTCTTCGGCGGCCAGGGCGATCTGACGCAGGTCTTCAAGACCGAAGACGGCTGGGTCATCACCACCATCCACACCTTCCTCGGCGAGATCACCAAGCTCAACAAGAACAACAAGTACAGCCACGCCACCGGCGAGACTGCGGAGCTCAAGTTCTGGCAGGAAATGGTGAATGATGAGCCGCAGTACGTTGAGAGAACCACCACGGCTATGACCACCACCGACATGAACTACACTGTCGGCACCAAGGTTCTGGTTCAGGTCTCCCTGAAGAAGAGCGAGACTGTCAACCTTGACAACTCTGACTATGTCAACGGCAATGTTGGTATTGTCGCTGTTGCTGAGGCCAAGACCGGCGCTCTGACCGGTGCTTCCGATGCAAACTATCCGGAAACTGTTTCCATCGACGGCACCAAGTATCCCACCAACTGCCGCTTCGTTCTTGGCAAGGATAAAGCCATGAACATTGCGAACAATGGCAAGGTCTTCACGTTCTACCTCGACACCTACGGCAACGTCATCGGCCGTGTTGCGAACACCGATGCCAAGAGCTATGTGGTTCTCGACCGTATCTACGGCGTCCATGAGAACGGCAAGTTCGCGCTGAAGGCCGACATGTTCGATCTGGACGGCAAGGCCATCGAGGGCGCGACTGTCGCGATCGCCGGCTCCTTCGCTTCTGCTAAGGACGGCTACGACAATGCTGGTAATTACAGCAACGACAGCTACCCGTATGACAACTTCGTTTACATGGTTGCCTCGCACAACGATTCGAAGCTGACCAACGCGCTGTACTCCTACACCAAGAACGACAAGGACGTTTACACCCTGACTTGGGTCGGTGATGCGACTACGGCTACCACAGTTGCTGCATACACCGCAGCTGATGTTGCCAATAACGTCACTTACGGCCATGCATTCGGCCGTCTGGAAGGCTCCTTCGTCCACACTGCAAAGCTGGCATTCATCAAGGTTTCTTCCCTGAATGGCGTAGCCATGATGAAGCCCAACGATAAGGTATACAGCGGCAACGATCTCTCCCTGTCCGAGTCCACCAAGTTCGTGGTCAAGAGCGCTGGCGGCGCTGTCACGTCCTACACTGGCTACACCGCTCTGCCCGCACTGACTGCCTCCTACGTTGACTATCTCGATAACGACGGCGACGGCTTCGCTGACATCGTCTACATCGGCAAGGCAGTCTTCGCGGCTGACAATGTCACTGGTTGGGTCCTGAAGTGGACGCCGTTCAACTGGGCAAATGGCTATGACCTCATCACCGTCTATGTCGATGGTGAGCCTGTCACGGTCAACGTCAAGCACAGCACCATCGAGACTGACGTTGATGCCAACGGCGTAGCGCTGCGTCCGGGCCTGTACACCTTCAAGACGCAGGTCGATGCCAATGGCGTGACCTACTCTGAGGTCTACATGATCGACCAGAACGCAAGCAACTGGATGGGCGAAGCTGTTGAGTCCTACAGCAACGATGCGACCGCGATCAAGGTCAAGGATGCTAACGGCTACACGCAGACCATCGGCCTGACCGACGTTGTGATCTACAACGTCCTGGCTGACGGCACGGTCGTCAAGGCTGACGCTTCCTGCATCGCCGCGGGCGACTACATCATCTACTCCAAGGTTTCCAGCATGGGCAATGCTCCGTACGCGGTGATCTACGTCCTCGACAAGACCATTCCGTACTAATTTGAGATTTCCTCGCTGAAACCCCAAAGCAAAGAGGGGGCCCCGCAAGGGGCCCCCTTTTCTGCACACTTGGCAAACCGCAAGAACCTGCTATAATAAAAATAACCAAGGACGCCTCGACAAGCGGTCGTCCCCGGTGAAATGCTGATTCTTAAACTATGTTAAGAAACCGTCACTTGGCCGAGTGGCGGTTTCGCCTGTTAATGCGGATCGTAATGGTCAATCCGTGCCGTTTTCGCCCGCTTGACAAATCAAAAGAGTTTGGTATAATAAAAATAACCAAGGCTCCCTCCGCAAGAACGGTTTGGCCTCTGGTTATGTTAGGGTCGAGAAATAATCACGAAACCGTCACTTGCCAGAGTGGCGGTTTCGGCCATTTATGCGGATGGTGACCGTAAGTCCAAAGATATGGAACGTGATCGTAATCGGCATAAACATCCCTCCTTTCGGAGGAGGCCAAACCGCCCGTCTGCATCGGGAGCCTTGGGGTTCAAAAGGAACCAAGCCTATTCTACCAAACCAGCCGGAAAATGTCAATCTGTGTTGGTTTTGGCCGCTTGACAAACCGGAAGGTTACAGCAGGAAAAGGGTAGAGCATTTTTTAACAGATAGACAAGCGCCCGGGCAGCTGCCCGGGCGCTTGTAATACAATCAGGTATGAGATTTTGCTTACATCAGCGGCTCAAGAGACAGAACCGGGTGGTTCTTCTCCTGCAGGAACTCGAGCAGCGCGTCGCAGTCGGTGCAGACGGTTTCATCGGCGATCATGTCGGTGAAGTTGTCAATGCCGTAGAGTTCCTTGGCGGTCTTGTTCAGACGCTCACCAACGTCGTCCTTCAGTTCCTTCGGCATCCAGACGATGCGTTCAATGCCGCCCTCGGCGTGGATGAACTTCTTGGAGGAGATGAAGTGACGGCCATGGCCCATGTAGCCCGGGGTCTGGACGCCGCCGCCGGTGCAGGAGGCCAGTTCGCCGAAGGTCATGCCGGCGGGGGTCATGCCTGCGTACTCGCGGTTGACGACGATGAAGCCGTTGGACATCGGCTCAATGCCGGAGATGCACTCGAAGCAGCCGCAGGAGGTCATCGGGTCTTCCATGATGGAGTACAGCGTGACTTCTTCGACCGCGCCGTGGGTCGCGTCCTTGATGGCGTCGTTGACGGTGGTGTAGCGGCCCGTGCGCTCGTCGAGGCAGCCTTCCTTCATGATGGGCTGGGACGGGCCGTTCGGGTTCAGCTCATAGGTCGCCTTGGCGTCGAGCCAGGACACTGCGCCGCACAGGCCCAGACGTTCCGGCGTGACCACGCAGCAGTGGGCCGGGGCGAAGGACTGACAGAGGATGCAGGTAAAGAAGCGGTCAACGGATTCGTCGGTCATGGAGGCCAGACGGTCGTCACGCATGTTGTAGCGCGGGATGGCGACATCGTTCAGGAACGCGGTAGCCTTGACCGGGTCGGTAATCAGGTGTACCTCGCACTTGTCAACAACAGCGTCAAATTCGTCCGTGATCATGTGGTACAGAACCTCGGCAAAGTGCGTCAGGCGCAGGCCCTTGTCATAGGCGTCCTTGGAGATACGGATACGGAACTGGTTGCGCTGGCCGGTGTGCATGACGCCTTCCATATAGTTGAACCAGGCGTGGATCTTACGCTCAATAACAGACTCGAAATCGGCCTGCATCTTCTTGCCCGCGACATAGACGCAGGTGGCAAGGGCGTATTCGAGATCGCCGGAGTCGATATCCGGGCCGTCGATGACCAGCTTGTGATCCTCGACCTCGTCCATGTTCTTCATGAGGACAAGTTCGCAGGTAGTGTTCTTGGCGGACCAGAACTCGACCTTCATGTCGGCCTTACGGATGATCTCGCCCTCGAATGCAGCTGCGAACGCGACGGGGATGGGCAGTTCCTTGGACTTGATCTTGATGCCGCGCAGTTCCAGAGACTTTTTGACCGTCTCATTGTGGTCAGTGCAGGATTCCAGCGCACCCGGAACCTGATTTTCGCCGAGGTCAATATCGACCACGACCGGGAAGCCCAGCGCGATTGCGCCTGCACCCGCGGAAACGACAACATTGTCGATTGCGCCGAAGGTATTGACGAACGCGGGAACGCGCTCCTTGGTGTACTTGAGCAGGCCAGCCAGATCGCCCGGCTGCACGTTGCCGAAGATCAGCGCAGCACGGATGGCGACGGTGACGACATGAATCACGGCAGTCACGTCATGGCCCAGCGGGATAACGCGGAACTCAAGGCCCATCTTGACGCCCGCTTCCGCGCACTGCTCAATGACTTCGCCGACCATGAAGGTCATGATGCCCTTGGACTGATAGTCCTTGACGACCTTTGCAACGTCCTCGCCGTTTTCGGCCTTGCCCAGCACGACGGCCACGCCAGGGATATCGCCCGTGACCAGCGGCACGCCGAGAGAGCGGATGACGGGATCGGGCACAAAGCCGATGCCGGGAACCGCGGCCTGCTCATAGGCATCCTTCGGTTCGGCAAACTTCAGACCCTCAAGGATCTCGGCGCCGACGGCAGTGGCAAGACCGGCGTTGAGCGCCTGGCCCAGATCCTCCTGATCGGTGATGAGGCTCTTGAGAACGCCCACGCAGGCGGGCAGATCGCCCAGGGTCTTGACCTTGACGCCGGTGGCGGCGTAGATGGTGGGGAAGAAATACGCGGTGTCAGGGAAGGCAATGGGATGGTCTGCGCCATATTTTGCAATGGCGTCGTTGACTGCACCCTCGGTCAGGCCAGCCACGGCATGCGAGCCGCCATAGATGAGATCGGTTAATACGCTCATAAATACCTCCTGCAAATTCTGTAGAATTTTGAATTATATGGGGGAAATGCGGCGGTTCCCTGCCGGTATTTCGCAGCAGGGAACCGTGGAAAGACAAATTACGCGTCCAGATAGGAGTCGGAGTACAGTTCGTTGTTCTTGAAGATGTCGCAGGACTTGATCGTCTCCATCAGACGCAGGTCGTTCGGGTTGACGATGGCGGAGGTCAGACCCTGCATCATGGCCATGGCGACGAGCGCGGAGTCCATGATCGGGCGGACGTTCTTCGGCGCACCGTTGGAGTTGTTGGACAGACCGCCGGTGGACTTCAGGCCTTCGTCAGAGAACAGCTTGATGGCGTTCAGAACGTCCATCTGCTTGTCCTGCATGCCCTTGACGACGAGGAACAGCGGGTCGAACCACAGGTCGGTCGCTTCCATGCCGAGGGACAGACCGCGCTCGAGCATATGATGGCAGTGCATCATGCGCTCTTCGTTGTCCTTTGCGATGCCGTCGGCAGAGCACAGCGCGATGCAGATGGCGTCGTTGGCCGCAGCCAGATCGATATAGGAGATACGGGAGCCTGCGTCAGCGGAGTTGACGATGGGCTTGCCGTTCGTGCGGTTGTAGACCTTGATGC